>Ga0209433_10000661_pt1 | contig 10672 bp, 14 predicted proteins | sample METZYME_5_50m_FD_187552 | JGI IMG/M metagenome (GOLD analysis project Ga0209433, IMG submission 187552) | Marine microbial communities from oxygen minimum zone in mesopelagic equatorial Pacific - METZYME_5_50m (SPAdes) (version 2) | ecosystem: Environmental > Aquatic > Marine > Oceanic | place...
TATCCTGATGCTGAGAATAATCCCTCTCCAGCTCTCCTTGTTTCTTTTGATGCGACTCCTTCTGATTGGTATTGGGAAGCTGTCCGGGGAGAAGTAAGTCTCGATGATAGATTAAAAGAAGTAAATGACTCTGGTATATTTGTTCTCTCACACGAAGATCAATGGGGGGTCATTGGCGCTAGCGCAGCAATTTCCTGGATGCCACCAGGAAATCATTCATGGGAGCTAATCGGATGGAGAGCAGATGAAAAAATTGGTACTGAGAGGAAAATCTCGAAGAAATCAATAGATGAAATGTCCATGCTTTTCCCTGATACATTCATGAATAGAGATCCCACGTCCGATAAGGGAATTATTTCCCCCAGAACTCCCTGCCCTGTCCTTTACGGAATACGGGGAGCAAACAAGTCTGCAGTGGAGTCCGCCAACTCGTGGATTCAAGGTGTACAGGAAAACGAGAGATGCTTCAAGTGGTCATCTCACATCACCAACCAATTATCTGATGACCACTTAGAGGGCACTTCCAGTGGTACGGTCATCTCAAAGCCCGAAGTAATGAAAGGAGCCCATGCAACCATCAAGGTAATTTCTGATAATGAGGGTGAGAAACTAGTCGCTTTCAATGAAGGTGGCAATGTCAACAAATTGCTGAGGCAACTGATGCCAGGAGACAGGATTTCATGGATGGGACTAAGGTCGCCAGACGGTTCTATACACCTCGAGAGACTCAAGTTGGCTTCTGCTAGCCCAAGGAATCTTTCTCGTCCCGAGTGTTGCGGGAGCTCAATGCGGAGTAAAGGAAAGGGACAGGATCTTTACTGTGATAAATGCAGAATCAAAGCCGAGAAATCTTGGATTTTTGATCAATGGTCCCCTGTTGGTCTGGACCTTATGGAGGGGTGGTCACAACCCCCTCCATCAAACAGAAGGCATCTTTCAATGCCTCTTGAACATGGAATTCCGATGTAGGTTTTTATCCCAAATACGCCTCAGGTAATCATGGAGACAGAACAGATATTACAGGCCATCCTGATTCTGACAGCCCTTCTTATGGTTTTCTTCATCATTGTGAGGTTTACAGGATCTACGAGCTCTGAAGAGAAAGAATACTCTGGGGCCGCAAGGTCCCCGGAGGAATTGTATGAGCCCACAGAAGAAGCCATTTCAGAAATGGAGTCCCTAATCTCGAAGCTCAACTAGATATCTCTTCAAAGCCATGACTTGTCATCAGCAGGAGCTTTTCGACACCTTCGGAACGAATTATGCGAACCCCCTGTCTCATCGGATGTTTTTGTAGAAAAACCGTCTTATAAGCCTCGTCAACAGACCTACCTCCTCTGGAAACCCAGTTACTTCTCGAAGCCCCGGATGCATCCTCATATGAGCAAGAGGTAATTACAACATTAGTGGCCTTACAATTTTCTGATATCATTATAACCGACTTAACTTCCTCTTTTTTGGCCCTACCGTAGCTTCCGCACCAATCGTCCACTATGACGATATCCGACTTATTGAAATCCCTACTCATGGATAATATGGCATCAGTATATTTCGGAAGGTCTTTCGAAAAATGAATTATGGAAATATTCTCATAACCCTCCTCGGAAATACCGCTAAGAATCTCTCTAGCTCTATCTAAATTCGGCATCTCCCTGCATGCCCAAATCACCTTTCCGCCACTTGAGATTATGCTCGATACTGCGCCGAGGCACAAAGCCGTCTTCCCCGAACCAGGACTTGCTGAGACATGCACGGCTCCCTCCTCGTACCCTATCATGCCTTTTCGTCAAAGATTAGGTGAAAGAGCATTGCTACGATTTTTATCGGAGAAATATAATCTACGTATTACCTAATCCGCATCACAGAGATACCATGGCTGACAGAATTCCTAGGAGGCAGGCACCGGAATTCCGGGATTCCGAAGAGGGCATGATTTCGTCAATATTGGATGATGGTTTCCTAAGAGTCGCACTCGATGACGCTAATCAATACGGGCCTCATGCAATGATCCTCTTGCTTGGAATCGTGTCAACCTTGACAGGCCTGGTGTTATTCCTCGCAATGATAGATCCGACACTGTCAGCTGGGACTACCATCCTTCTGGTATTCTTGATAGCATTGGAGGTCAGGTTCAAGATAATAAGAGGGTTCTTCTACTCGACAGAGTAGTGCCAAAATCACGAATCGCCAATTTCATTTCTGGCTAATGAGACTGCATTGTCAACAATTTCCCCAGATACTCCGAGATGGCTGGAAGGCAAAAACAAATGACTCAACTCATCCTCATCAAAAACACCTCTAATTCTGGCGTCTTCAGAACAAACATCCTTCAGATTCGTTCCATTTTCTAGAGCCTTCATGGATGAACTCCTAAGAACCTCATGGGCCTGGTCTCTGGGCATGCCGCTATCCACAAGGGCCAACATGATCTTCTCGGCCATTACAAGGCCATTTTGCGCTTCAATATTTTTGAGCATTCTGTCTCTATCGACGACAAGTCTGGACATCACACGATCACATTTTGCAATTATGTCATCAAGTAATATCATTGAGTGTGAGAGGGTAAATCTCTCGGATGAGGAGTTAGCCAAATCTCTTTCATGCCAGAGTAAGGCATTTTCGTAAGATGGTATAATCATCGACCTTACTATTCTGGCTAATCCGCAGGCATTCTCAGCCGTTATTGGATTCCTTTTGTGAGCCATGGTCGAGGAACCAACCTGCTTCTCCACATCGAAAGCCTCTGCAACCTCTGCAATCTCGCTTCTTTGTAGATTTCTCACTTCTTGTAGCACCTTTTCGATACTGGTTGAGACATTTGCCATCCAACCTACCCACTCGATGTAGCGATCTCTTCCAACTACCTGCGTAGTGGCCACGGGAACCTCAAGACCTAGTTCTTGGAGAATAAGACTCTGGAGCTTTAGCGCGTCTTCACCTTGAGCTGCCCCTGTTCCGACGGCTCCTAGGAATTTTCCCGCTGTTATCCTGGGCCTCATTGTAACTAGCCTCTCAAGATGCCTCCTGAATTCGTCAACCCACACAGCTACCTTCAATCCAAATGTTATGGGAACTGCAGCTTGGCCATGGGTCCTACCAATCATTATGGTATCTCTTTCCCTTTCTGCAATATCACAAAGTGTTTCTATTAATAACTTCAGGGAAGTGATTTGTAATCCTACACTGTCTTTGATTTGGAGAGCAACGGCAGAATCAACGATGTCATTGCTTGTAGCCCCTAGGTGTATGCACCATCCAGCCTCTCCGGCAGCCTCGGCCATGGCTTTAGTTAGGGCCATTATGTCATGTTTGGTTTCTGCTTCAATCTCCTCTACTCGGTCGGCTGTAACGATTCCGGGATCAGATATATCAGCTACCATATCGTAATGCTCGGCGCTAACTCTGCCCATCTTACAATGAGCCCAAACCAAGGCCCTCTCAACCTCAAGTTGTCTAGAGTGCCTTCCTTCTCTTGACCAAATCGCTTTGGCCTCATCTCTTCCATATCTGTAGTCCAATGGGGAAACCGACACTATGTCACCGACCCTCGGAGACGACCTTCCTGTTTGAGGCTAGCGATTACTGGATAGGCTTCCCGATATTAATTTCCAAGACCCTCTGCCCTTTCTCCAGTGTTTTTCCCCCCTGAGATTAATTGAATCCTTCATATGCGGTGCGTTAACTACTAGGGTTTCGTATTCGCCACCTTCTCCATCAGCATTGAACCTGAATTTCTCGGATGTTCTAATCAGCTCCTCCACAGCTTCTCCAGTCAGTCCTCTACCAATCCATTCCTCGCCAAGGCCGTCTGCAGAAATGGATGATAGCCTTACATCGAAACCTTGCATGGGGAAACGCCTCATGTGCTCCGAGGGATCATGGTGCCAAAGAGGTGAGAATGATTTGATTCCTAGACTGGAACACATTCTGTCCAATCTAGTTCTTTGATAGTCAGACCTTAGCGCTCCTGTGACCAATGCGTCAATCTCCAGCTCTCCATCATGAAGGATAATACCAGACTTTTCCCATTTTTCAGGCCAGAATATATCAAAATCAGCCTGGGGGCTAGTCTCTCCATTCAACCCCCTTCTAAGATCGTTCACCTCCTCCTCGGGTTTCCCTTGTGTGGCAATAGGAAGCCACGGAATACCACATGAAGACGATTGGAGGCCTGCAACGCAAACCCCTTCCATCTGGAACATCATGGAATCGTCACCTGTTACACACAAGGTCACCAAGGCTTTCACATCCCACCCCCTCATCAATGACCACCACGTTGCATATGTGGAGTCCTTGCCGCCTGAGCACAATACTGCTACCCTCATACGACAACCGAAACGAACACACCGCTTGAATGCAACGAAGCAAGACCCACTTTCCAACCAACCTTGATAAGAGGCCGATGTCGCACCATAGTCGATTACGATGCAACCGAGCGGACGCGGATACGATTCTTCAGTAGGCACTTTCTCACCAGATGGACGACTGCACCAGGTCGAGTATGCTCGCGAATCGGTAAAGAGAGGGTCCACAACCGTTGGAGTTAAATTTCGTGATGGAGTAATCCTGATTGTTGCAAAAAGGATTCCAAGCAAGCTTGTAATCCCAGAATCCATCGAAAAGATGTACAAAATAGACGACCACATCGGAATTACAACATCCGGACTAGTCGCAGATGCTAGGCAACTTGTCGACAGGGCAAGGGTACAATGCCAGATTAACAAAATGACTTACGGTGACTCCATTGATGTGACAACACTAGTCAAGAAGATGTGTGACTACAAGCAATCATTCACTCAATATGGAGGGGCTCGTCCCTTTGGTACTGCACTGTTGATAGCAGGAGTCGACTCTGAAGGCGCACATCTCTACGAAACAGACCCGTCTGGTGCCTACGGGTCATACCACGCAGGAGCAATAGGAAGCGGAAGAAGCGAAGTTATATCCTACTTTGAAGACAAATGGAAGGCGGGTATGACGGAAAATGCCGCTGTCAAAATAGGCCTTGAAGCACTATCCCAGACATTCGATGACGGCCTTACCGGTGAATCCGTAGAGATATGCATAATCGATAATTCAGGATACAGAGAGCTGGGCCCAGAGGATTTGAAAAAGCACATATCCAAGCTCTGAGAGTGGATTTTAGCCATATCTCCTTATGCCTTGGTCACATAGGATGCACATGGTCAGCTTAGATGATGCAGTTATTGCCAGACTCGAGAAGGGCGGATCAAGATATGAGATTCTCGTGGATCCAGAACTGGTTGATGCATGGAAAGAAGATCATACCTCTGTAGATATTGACGATTTATTAGCAGTAAGCGAAGTCTGGACTGATTCCAGAAACGGCGAGAGGCCTACCTCCGAGGCATTGGAGAAGGTTTTCGGAACAATCGATATCCAACACTGTGTTGAAACCATATTGAGACAAGGGTCCATACAACTCACAACCGCACAAAGAAAAAAAATGGTGAATGAAAAAAAACTTCAGATCATCAATGAAATTGCAACCACTGCCACGGACCCAAAAACCAGGATGCCTCACCCGAGAACCAGAATAGAAAACGCCCTCGAGGAAGCGAGATTTTCTGTGGATCCGTTCAAGTCAGTAGAAAGCCAAGTTTCCGATGCAGTGAAGGTTCTGAAACCCCTAATACCTCTGCAATTCATTACGGTAAGATTGGCATTCAAAATCCCCGGGTCTTCATATGGTGCGGTAAATCAGATTCTGAGAGACGTGATAATGCGACAGGAATGGCTCTCGGACGGCACATGGGCCTGTATTGTCGAGGTCCCGGGAGGTATGAAGAACGAGCTCATAAGTAAGGTCTCTGGAAGGGCTTCTGAAGCTGAGGTGAAGGAACTTGACTGACTTCTCACCGTAGGTGTTAACATCAACGGTTATGAATAGTAGGCCGGTCGGCCAGCTCGATAACATGAGTAATGAGAGCAACGCGGACGGACCGCGAGACTCACGACGATCCCCCGTCGTCGTGCCAGGAGAAGACCTGGGATCAGCAGAGGGGGTTGAAGCTGGGCATGGCGTTTTAGTCGTCGGTGACAGAGTCAAATCAACGAAACAAGGAAGAATGAGTAGGAAGGGCAACACAATATCAGTTACCCCCCTCCACACAAGATATATGCCCAGGCCCGGCGATTTGGTGATTGGTCATATAGAAGGGTGCACGAACAACATCTGGTTCGTCGACATAGGCGCTCCATTCAATTCAATACTCCCGATGAGCCTAGGTCCTGCGAAAGTAGAATTCGGAGGGACGAGGAAAGTTCTGGACATAGGCGACTCAATACTTTGCAGGGTGCAAGAAGTCGAGGAAACTCACCAAAGCGTTGTTACAATGAAAGGGATGGGCCTTAGGAAAATTCGCTCAGGCGCCCTCGATGAATTGGACCCACATCTACTCGGCCACCTGATTGGAAAGGGCGGCTCTTTCCTGAGAGCCATGAAGATGGAGACCGATTGCAGGATAGTCGTAACCGATAATGGGCGTCTTTGGATAGATGGCGATTTAGAGAACATATTAGAGGTCAGAAAGAGGATTGAAAATATATCCTCCGAGGCTAGGATAGTAGGAGTTGGTGCTTGATGGGTGGATACGGAGATGTACAGATGATAGATGAGAATGGCCTTAGAATGGATGGCAGAAAGCCAGGCGACGTCAGGCCTATCACGATTGAGACCGGCGTCGTCCCAGTAGCAGACGGCTCATGCAGAATGGTTTGGGGCACTAATGAAGCCATAGTCGCAGTCTATGGCCCAATGGAGGCCCACCCTAGGAAGATTCAGAAGCAAGACAGAGCAGTAATTGACGTTGCCTACAACATGGCTCCTTTCTCGACTACCGACAGAATTAGACCGGGATTCAACAGAAGGAGTAGGGAGATCAGTAAAGTCACCAAAGATGCCTTGGAAAGCGTCGTTTTACTAGAGCTCTATCCCAGATCCAAGATCAGAGTTAGCATAGAAATTATCTCAGCTGAGGCAGGAACAAGATGTGTGGGCCTAACCGCAGCATCCGTAGCGCTTGCCGATGCAGGGATACCAATGACAGATATGGTGGTAAGTGTGGCAAGTGGAAAGGTCAATGATGTAGTCGTCTGTGACCTTAACAAAGAAGAGGACAATTACGGGGAAGCTGATTTGCCAATGGGCATACTTCCCAACACCGGGGAATTGGTTTTCCTTCAGATGGATGGCGACTTATCACCAGATGAATTCAAGCAGGCTTGGGATTACAATGTGGATGCTGCCATGCAGGTTCACAAACTGATGGTTGAGGCCCTCAAGGGAGGTGCGAACCAATGAGTGAACCAATAGTCCCAAATCTCCTCAGGGACCACCTATCGGATTTAGCAATGAATGACGCCCGATTAGATGGCAGAGGGCAATACGAGGGCCGTGAGATAAAGCTCGAAACGGGAATTCTGCCAAGAGCCGAAGGATCCGCCAGAGTCACCATGGGCAACACCATAGTACTAGCAGGGGTGAAATTCCAGCTGATGACTCCCTATCCGGATAGGCCAAACCAGGGTGGTTTGATGTGCTCCTGCGAAGTAAGGCCAATTGCTGGCAGACATTGGGAGGCAGGACCACCAAGTCCTGAGTCAATCGAACTTGGGAGAGTTGTAGACAGGGGAATCAGGGAATCCGGATGTATTGATGTGGATGATTTGTGCATCATACCCGGAGAAAAGGCTTGGCAGGTAATCCTAGACTTACATGCTATTTCTGACGATGGTAATCTCTTCGATGCCTTTGCGCTGGCAGGAATCGCCGCCCTCAGGTCTGCAATCATCCCAGCTGAGAAATTCGAGGTTGGCGAAGACTCTCCTCTGAAGGTCTCAAAGAAGCCCATAATGTGCTCATACCACAAGGTGGGGGGAAGGTTCGTCTATGATGCATCATACAAAGAGGAGTTAGGTGGAGATGAAAGGATACACATCACTCTTGGAGACGACGATCATGTACACTCTCTCCAAAAGGGTCTAAAGGGAATCTTCACGGCAGACGAATTCGCGGACATAATGGAGCACGCCAAGAAGAGATGTGCCGAATTGAGAGAATTGATTAACTAGTGGTGATTTTATGGCTAAAAGAACTCAGAAAGCAGGACTCACAGCTAGATTTGGCTCCAGATACGGCGTCAGTGTAAGGAGGAGAGCAGGGTCCGCACTAAAGAAGAAGTCGAAGTTCTACACCTGTCCGAAATGCCATTATGTAAAGGTAAAGAGGAAGTCTGCTGGGATTTGGCATTGTAAAAAGTGCAATTATACCTTTTCAGGAGGTGTTTGGGAACCATTTACTAGAGCCTCGGACGCCAACAACAGGGTAGTTAGAAGATCACTTGAGGGTGCAACAGCCACAGACATGGCTGTCATTGCCCAGCAAGCGGCTCTGGAATTCGAGAGAAAAATTGCGGGGGCAGATGAAATTGCCGACTCAGAGGAAGAATGAGGGAAGTATTTCCCTGTCATTGAATTTCTCACACCCTCACGCGGAGCATATTGCGAGTGGACTTCGGACAGAATCAGACTTTACTCGGTCGGGTGGTAGAATTTCAATTGCCCTCACAGCAGGAACCTTCTCCGATCTCAGAGCTATCTGGAACTCAACAATGAGAGGCGTGATCGCCTCGGAGCAAGCTTTGAATGCAATAACTGGACAGGATGATTAATATGAATTCGAACAATGAAGTTGCTGAGGCTCTGAAGTCGGTTGCTCAGGAATTACAGTCCACATTAGCACAAATACAAAGTGTCACAACCCAGCTAAGTGAGATATCTATAACATTGGACGCCCTCTCTAATCAAGACCCAGAAAAGCCAGTTTACAGAGCAATTGGGAGTCTACTGCTGGAAGTTGAGGACAGAAACTCAGTAAGGGATGATTTAGAGAGCTCCATGAATGCACTTCAAGAACACATGGATAGGCTTTCCTCTAGGGAAAATGACCTACGTAAGAAGTATGACGAGCTTGTAACAGCTTACGAAACACAGTGAGAATCATGCCAAATGAAGAAAATCTTGGTCAACTTGATGTCCTTTTGGAGTCCATGCTCTCCCTCCTGGCAGATGGTGATACCGAAGAGGCCAAGCTCATTTCAGAAGAAATCCTCAATAGGTCCAGAGCTGGTCCTGATCGTAACCACTTGATAGAGGCCAGGGTAAGGCTGGAAAGAGCTTTGCTAGGACTCGTCCCGACAGATGACATAGGGAGTGAATTAAGGTGGTGCGTCGATAGGCTAAACGCCATTTCTAGGGGTTCTTCACTACACGGTCTTGCTTTACTAAATCTGGCTACATGGCATGCCAACAGGAGAGAGTTGATGATGGCCCTTGCCACTCACTCTGAGATTTCCCTGAATAATGGCCACCCCCTTGATATCAAATCATTATCAAGAATAGAGGTCGGAAGGATTCTTTCATCTATGGGCGACTACGCTCCAGCAAAGAGGCACCTATGGTCGGCCAGATCTGGTTTCATAGAGTCAGAGATGGTTCCTGAGGCTGTTGCCGCATCTCTTGAATGGCTAGACCTTGCCCTGGATGAAATAGATGAGGACTCTCTCACAATGTCTGAGTTACTAGAGAATGCCAGTCCGAGGGAGGGACCCGGAAACACCCAAAAACCCTCTAATCCGACTGATATTGTGGATGTAGTGGAATATCTTTTCCCCTTACTGTGCAATGACCTCTCCGGTCAGTCAAGAATTGACTTGGGACTAATTCTGGAGGCTTCAGAAAAATTAGACAGGCCCATATGGAAAAAAGCGCTGAAAGCTAGAAAGGAAGAAATTCAGGATCCGAGGGTCTTGGAGGAACTCCAGTCGTGATTTCTAATTTTTTCAAGCTCCTCTTCATCCCATGCTAGTCTAGTGGGCGCTTCTAGGCACCAGCCAACTTCGATTATTGAGGGGTCCAGTGAGTCCCATGGTTCAGGGTTTGGGGAATTCTCGACTTCAATTAAGACCACAACTCCCCCTTCAATGATGCCTTCATCGTATTTAATCGCGGTTCCAAGCAATCCTGTTTCTTCGTAAAGCTCCCTCAAGGCGGCTACATCAAAATCTTCGTTTTCAGAAATCTCGCCACCCGGGAGCTCCCAACCCCTATTCTTGTTGAGGACCATAATCCAAGGTTTCTCGTCAATAAGTGCTTTTCTGGAGTATACCCAACACACAACAAACACTAATCTTCCCCCATCATTTCTCTCAATTTTTCATACATCTCCATCGCTCCTTCGACGCCTTCGGAAGCCAATCTCCTTGACTTGAAAAAAGCTTCAGGAATCCTTTCTTCGCTAATTAGTTGATGGATAATGGCGAGAGGGCCAAGACTCTCTTTCTCATCAGCTTCTTGTATTATTGCTCTGTTATCCAATGATGCCATCTCTTCCATCCTTCTGAGGAAGTCCGTTCTTTGACTGATTCCAGGGGGATTCCAAGCTGTCTTTTTCGACCCATCGATCTCCTTCTCCATACGGGATCTGAATTCGTCCCTTACGGGTTTACCGGGAAAAAAACTCTGTGCCTGGTCATAGCAAAGCCAAGCATCACTGTACTCCCTCCTTCTTTCATGCATCCTCCCAAGCGACGTCCATGCCTCATGGTTCGAAGGTCTCTGTGCTAGAATCAGCCTAGATAGCATCAAGAAC
>Ga0209433_10000663_pt1 | contig 10657 bp, 7 predicted proteins | sample METZYME_5_50m_FD_187552 | JGI IMG/M metagenome (GOLD analysis project Ga0209433, IMG submission 187552) | Marine microbial communities from oxygen minimum zone in mesopelagic equatorial Pacific - METZYME_5_50m (SPAdes) (version 2) | ecosystem: Environmental > Aquatic > Marine > Oceanic | place...
CCTCGGCATTAGCCAATCTTTATTAGCCTCCACGACTTCCTTGGTAGCGTCCGGGAAGAAACTAAATGTATCGAAAATTGGAACTTCACTCTCTATTGCCCGATGTATCTCTAATTCACCTAACTTATACATGGTGTCCCTTTCTTAATTTAAGATGCCAGGAAATGGTCTTTGCTCTTCGACAATTAAGAACTCTCACCAATCACAATCTGGGCCGGTGGCGCTTTTCCATCCTTGTCCTCACCAAAATACATTGTTGTATGAGGAAATGGAATTTCGATACCCTCTTGATCAAAACGCTTTTTAACGCGTCGTAAAAATTCTCTTTTAACAGACCATTGCATTATAGGTTCAGTTTTAATTCGAGACCTGATAATCACGGCACTATCTGCTAATTCTTGGACCCCCATTACGTGAATAGGCTCTAAGATTTTCTCTCCCCAGTTCTCATCACCCTGCAGACCTTCGCATATCTCCTGCAAAATTTTACTAACGGCGTCAGTATCCTCTCGATAAGCTATCCCTATATCCAAAAGAGCATACGAAAAATCCTTGGTCAGATTTTCGACCGAGGTAACATCGCCAAAAGGAACTGTATGAACCGTTCCTGCAACATCGCGAAGTCGTATAGTTCTAATAGATAAGTCTTCCACTAGTCCCGTATGCCCTCCTACTGTTACGACGTCACCAACTGCAATGGTATCTTCAATAAGAATAAACAAGCCAGTTATTATATCTCTCACAAGGGCTTGAGATCCAAAGCCTATTGCAAGACCAATAACACCAGCTCCGGCCATAAGCGGGGCGATATCTACTCCTATCTCAGAGAGTATAATCAGGCCACCAAAAACTATGAGAGCTATAAATATGGCCCTTCGTAATAGAGGTAAGAGTGTACGACTACGACTACCTGCTCGCCCAAAAGAGGCACGTTCTTCGGATCTTGCAAGTATTTTCGCAATGTAACTTGATGAAAACTCCCAGGCCACAACACAAATAATGAGCACGACTAAAATTGTTCCTCCGGCGCCGAGGATTTTACCTTGGATTTCAGGGGAAAGGGCCGCAAATAAATTCACATCCCAAGCCGCAAAAATAGACAAGATTACTACTACAGATAAGATGCCGTCTACAATCTTCCTTATAATGGGTCTGTAAAGACTGCTGCGTTCTAACAAGCCGGGAAATCGCTTATTAAGTTCTGGGTCTATCTTAAATACACGATCAATCACTCGCTTTGATCCGAGTGAAAATAACACACCAATAAAAACAACTAGAATGGTAAGCGATGTACTCTTAACAAGGAAAAGAAACCCGCTTTGCGCTCCAAAACCGAAAACACAAAAAACAAGAAAAATGTATATTAAGGCAAGTACGTGCCAAACATCACCGAGCCGCGACCTAATTTGATTGTTATTGGTTCCTCGTATTGATAACGCTACTGGCTCCCGATTTTGAAGGACGAGCATTGTTAACAGAAGAGCAAAGATTAGTGCAGATAGCACTTCGATTAAAATTGTCAGTTCTGGGTTCGCAGTCAAAGAAGTGATTTTCGAAAAAGTATACCCAGCAACCCCTACTAGGGATAACCTTCTAGCCCATACATATAAATAGGCAGATGTTCTGGCAGAAACTGGTATTAGCCTCAGCTGGTCAGCATGAGGCGCGAGCAAAGCACGAGCAATAACGCTAACTCCGGTGATAAAAGCTATTGCGTTTATTAATAATTGAGCTATCCCCACCGAAAAGGGTGATCGTGGAACAATACCAAGTATTGTATATCCTGCGACTAGGACTGCAGCCACGCTTACTGCATCCAACAAAAACCTTATCGTACCTTTGAAAATCCGCTCTTGCAGTGTGTCAACTTCTGCATCTCTTAATCTTTTGATTGTAGACGAAAATAAACTACTGAATATCCACTTCGCTACGACCGCTATGATAATAGGAAAACCAACTCCGAGAAGAGCAAGTTCGAGCCAGAACGTCCTATTTTTTTCGTGGCCGAACTGTCTAAACAACCAATCTGGAAATTTAACTATCTGAGAAAGATTATCACCAATGGATGCAACAGCTTTCAAGAATCTATCCGTTTGATTTTGCACCTCGTCTAAAAAGCGCCAAGTAGCTGGAGCTTTTGTTACATTTCCGTCAATTTTCACTTTTCTGTTTAGAGTTGCTGCCCGGTCATTGCCCTCTTCCAAGTACTTTTTGATTTCCTCTAATTTTCTCAGGAAGTTTTTCCGTTTTTCTTCGTCGTCTATTGTTTCAATTATAGTATTCAGCGTCGCTAGATCTTTAGTTTTATTTCGCACCTGATCACTTGCAAAAGCACTAGATGAACAAAACGCAAGTACGAATAAAACGAAAAACACACACCAATGAGCTCTATTGTTTGTTATCTTCGACACCATAGATATCTTTCCCTATGCGCAACTTTTATTGCCAAATCAGGCTTTTAGTATTCTTCATTTTACTTTAACTATATACGCAAGTTGACCATCACTGGGCTAACATAATAGGCTCGGGAGGAGTTTTTCCTAAAATCAAGTCAGCTCCTTTTTCCGCTATCATCATAGTACCAGCATTAAGATTAGCAGAAAGCATAGAAGGCATTATCGATGCGTCTATAACTCTTAATGATTCAATGCCTCGAACCTTTAGTGTATCATCAACCACAGCCGTGGGATCACTGGCTGGCCCCATTCGACAAGTCCCCATCACGTGATAAGTCGTACTCCCCCAATGCCTCGCCGCATCTAAAAGTTCGTCGTCTGACTGTATCTCTGCGCCAGGATATTCTTCGCCATCAAAAAAAGGTTTTAGCGCGTTCGATTGCATAAGTTCCCGGGATAGCTTCATTGCTGCTACCGTGACTTTTCTGTCTACCTCCTCCGATAAGTAATTTGGTTGTATCAGTGGTTGTTCTATTGGGTCAGCTGAACGGGCTCGCACCCATCCTTTACTTTCGGGTCGATGTTGCCAAGCTGCCACCGTAAACCCAGGATGATCAGCCAAAAGCCCATGATTTCCAAGCTTGTAACTCGCGGGAGCAAAAACAAATTGCAAATCATTCGTTTTCAAACCTGGGTTTGAGTGCCAGAAACCATAGACCATTGAAGGGCTCAAATTTAGAATGCTTTTACCGCCAAGGAAGTACTTCACTACCTCCCCGACCATGGCCAAACCTTTTGATTGTTCGTTAATTGTACTTAAATTTTTTACGCGCCCGCAAAAACGCGGGGCGTAATGATCACGCAGATTCTCGCCTACTCCGCTAAGTTCGTGAAGGACTTCCACACCGATCGATTTTAATAACTCTGAAGAACCTATCCCGGATAATTGTAATAAATGAGGAGAATTAATTGCACCGGCGGATATTATGACTTCTCTGTTAGCTGAAATATAATTTTCGTTACTTTGGTTTCCTTTTCCTCTAAGTTCAACGCCAAGAGCTTTCTTATTCTCCACAACTACCCTGCAAACCAACGTATTTGTCTTAATTTCTAAGTTAGACCTTGATTTTACCGGGTGTAAAAAGGCTCTAGCGGTGCTCACTCTCCTTCTTTTGTATGTTGTTCTTTGAACGTAAGATATCCCTTCTTGAACGGCCCCGTTGTAGTCGTTGTTAATTGGAATACCCAGTTCTCCAGCACCTGCGATGAACGCATCACAAAGTGGGTGTTGATAATTGAGGTCGGTTACCTGCAGTCCCCCTTCTCTGCCACGAAAAGTATCATCACCATAACCGATCCTCTGTTCACATCGTTTAAAATATGGCAGTACATCAAAGTATCCCCAACCATTATTACCTTTTTGGGCCCAACTATCGTAGTCCATCCTCTGCCCACGATTGTATATGTGACCGTTAATAGAACTCGATCCCCCCAGGGTTTTCCCCCTTGGAACATCTATCGACCGATTAGCAGTCCAATAACTAGGCTCGGCTTTATACATCCAGTTAACTTTTGGATTGTATAATGTCTTTATGAAGCCTGCTGGAATGTGAATGAAGGGATTATAATCCGAAGGACCGGCTTCTATTAAACAAATACTATATTTCCCACTTTCGCTAAGCCTATTGGCCAGAATACAACCTGCAGAACCCGCACCAATTATTATGTAATCAAAATTTTCTGGCATAATGGTCGTTTTCAATCATTTATCACTATTGGCTCGAGTGGCGTTTTTCCTAAAATTAAATCAGAACCTTTTTCAGCAATCATCATCACCGCCGCATTAAGGTTTGCAGACAACATATTGGGCATTATAGAAGCGTCGATTACTCTTAACCCTTCTATCCCTTTTACGCATAGCTTATCATCGACCACCGCTAACGGATCAGAAGCTGGCCCCATGCGACATGTTCCCATGACGTGGAAAGTAGTTGTCCCCCGTTCTTTGGCAACCTGAAGTAGTTCAGCATCGGACTGCACTTTTTCACCCGGATATTGCTCATAATCAAAATAGGGCTTTAATGCATCTGTCTTCATTAATCTTCGTGCTAACTTCATTCCAGCCAGCAATACCGTTCTGTCACTCTCCTCTTTCAGGTAGTTCGGCTGTATCTCTGGTGCTTCAAAAGGATTTGATGTCCGTGCTCTGACATACCCCCTGCTATCAGGTCGTTGTTGCCACGACGCTATGGTAAATCCAGGTTGGTCATCAAGCTCCGATTGTACACCTTCCTTATAACTGGCTGGCGTAAAAGTAAGCTGTAAGTCTTTATTCCTAGCATTCTCATCCGAGTGCCAAAAACAATAGACAAGAGTGGGACTCAAGTTCACAATACTGTTACCACCAAGAAAGTATTTCGCAACCTCCCACCATAGTCTAGGGCCCCGCGCCTTCTCATTGATAGTATCGATGTTTTTCACTCGCGCTGTAAAGCGTGGCGCATAGTGATCTCTTAAATTTTCTCCCACCCCTCGCAAATCATGCACCAACGGAATTTCAAGATCGTTAAGCAAACTTGCAGGTCCAATCCCCGACAACTGTAGTACTTGAGGCGAATTTATTGCTCCTCCTGATAAAATGACCTCTTTCTTCGCACTGATACGTTGAGTTTGACCACTACTATCTCCTCGTTTTAACTCAACACCAATAGCTCGTCGTGCCTCAAATAAAATTCGAGTAACATGGGCGTTGGTGTATACTGTCAGATTTTTTCTGGATTTAGCTGGATTCAAAAAAGCTCTAGCTGAACTGACACGACGCCTCTTGTATGTGGTACGTTGTACGTAGGAAACGCCCTCCTGATTAGCGCCATTGTAATCAGTGTTTGTTGGAATTCCGATAGAATTGGCCCCTTTAATAAAGGCGTCACAGAGGGGATGGCGCCATTCAAGGTCAGTGATTTTTAGATTTCCACTCCTACCTCTAAAAAGCTCGTCACCCTCACCTATCTTTTCTTCACAGCGTTTAAAGTAGGGTAATACGTCCGAATACCCCCAACCCGAATTTCCTAATTGAGCCCAACTATCGAAGTCCATTCTCTGGCCTCGATTATATACATGTCCATTTATAGAACTTGAGCCTCCAAGTGTTTTGCCTCTTGGCACTGCCACCACCCTGCCACCGGTCCACTCACTCGGTGTTGCCTCGTACAGCCAATTTATTTTCGAGTTCACTAAAGTTTTCATAAAACCCGCCGGAATATGAATAAATGGATCCCAATCCGACGGACCCGCTTCTAGAACGCAAACGCTAAACCTACCATCAGCAGTTAACCGATTAGCTAATACACATCCCGCAGATCCAGCCCCTATGATAATGTAATCAAACTGTTCCATTCCGTATTTAAATCCAAATTTTATTGCCGCCAACTCCTTAGGATTTCAACTTCAATATTATATAATGTTAAGTAAGCGGCCGCATAAAAATTTAGTATAACCAATCCCGGGGTTTTGATAAATGTTATTCCGTGTAGATTTCTGTCCACCATCGTATTATCTATTACGGGCACGTCGACAAAATACTTAAGCAAAACGGAGGAATTTTAATGGAAGCCGGCGCAGCTCTAGTTGAGGCCATAACAGACGCAGGAATAGATGTAGCTTTCACCGTCCCTGGTGAGAGCTTTCTACCGGCTTTGGAGGCGATGAGGACAAATAAAGATAAAATACGTGTAATCTCCGTAAGACAAGAGGGTGGTGGATCTCTTGCGGCTCACGGGTTTGGCCAAGTCACTGGCAGACCTGCTGCGGTTTTTGTAAGCCGCGGACCGGGAGCTACGAATGCTTCAATTGGATTACATGCGGCTTATCAAGACTCAATCCCTTTAGTTATGTTCGTGGGGCATGTGAGAAGCCATATGATAGGAAGAGAAGCATTTCAAGAAATCGATCATGGTACGACATTCGAATCCATGTCCAAGGCAGTCTTTATACCATCAAATCCTAACGAGATGGTTGCAATGGCAAAAGAAGCCATTGACCTTTCTATGAACAAAAGGCCAGGACCAGTAGTTGTCGTGATGCCGAGAGACTTCGGTGACGCAAAAGTTGATATAAGTGCACATAACAAAAGTCAGAGTTTGCAGCCAGAACTTAGTAAAGAAACCCAAAATCAGTGCGATCAGCTTGCGGATGCCTTAAAAAAATCAAAAACGCCGCTCATTATTGCCGGCGAATTGGCTCGTCAAAAAGAAAATAGGAATGCTTTAAAAGAATTTGCACACAAACTTGGAGCACCAGTGTTGGCGGCTTATCGATGCCAGGATGTTATCGATAATCACGATAAACATTATGCTGGACATCTAGAAATCAATCACGTCAGTTATCAAGAACAGCTAATCAAAGATGCTGATTTCATAGTGGTGGTTGGGAGTCGGCTCGACGGCATAACGAGCCGAGAAGAAACAATAATAAATGATGATGCTTGGGCGCATATTTATAATGACGAAGCGGTTCTTGAACGTTTTGATGCTAGATTCAAGTTAAAAGCTAGCGTTTCATCTGCCCTTTACTGTCTAACAGAAAAGCTGAATGGAACAAGACAAGATAACTTGGCGTGGATAGACCAAGCGCATCAGTCGTTCAGTAATTTTTCAGCCCCAGGTTCTTATCCTGTCGCCGGAAATGTTGACATGTCATTGATTGCTGACCAAGCACGGAAACTTCTCCCCGATAATGCTGTTATTATAACAGACGGAGGTAGCTACGCACGCTGGATACATCGATTTTTTAGATTTAAAGCTCCTCTTACACAAGGGGGATCCGCAAGCGGGGCTATGGGAGCAGCTGTACCAGGATCAATCGGGGCATTCCTTGCAACTAATGATAAAAGACCTGTAATAGCTTTTTGCGGTGATGGTGGGTTCATGATGACTGGTCAAGAACTATCAACTGCGGTTCGGGAAAACATTCCAGTAAAAATTATCGTTTGTGATAATAATGTGCATGGATCAATTATCAAAGGTCAGCTGGACAAATATGGAGCTGCTAACGCCTTCGCCACGGTCATGGAAAGCCCAGATTTTACCAAAATTGCGGAAGGGTATGGTGCGGCTGCATGGAAAGTCGAGGATACCGAAACTTGGTCTAATGCCTTTACACAAGCACTAGAACATGATGGACCAGCTCTTATACATATAAAGTTTGATCCGAAAGATATAGCTCCATATGGCAATGAAAAAGATGCAGTTTAGGCACAATGCCTCCCACTACCAATAACTTGTAAAAATTTTATATGGGCTAATCTACCCCCCCCTCAGCACAGGCTAAGAAGAATCTCTATTTAGTTAAAAATTCAAGGATGCAATCGGTTTGAACTGGTACATTAAGTGCAGGAGCGTGACCACAGCCTTTGCACTCAACTAACTCACATTTAGGCCCTCTTGTCGTCATCGCTTCTGCCATTTCTCTTGAAAGTAAGTCGGAGTACTCTCCTCTTAATAAGAGTGTATCCGAGATTATTGCGTCGTAATAATCCCAAATAAGCCAGTCATTTTTGTGAACGACAAACTGATTGACAATTTTTGGATCGTAATGTGTAGTAATATTTCCATTCGATACCCTGCGAGCGGAATATTCTGTAAATTTTCGCCACTCATCACCTGGAATGTACCCAAAGGGGGCATATATTACCCGTAAATAGCGTTCAAGTTCTGTTATTGTTTTAAATTCGGGAGGCGACCCAACATATTTAACTATTCTATCCATTGCTTCTTGTGGCATCTCGGGACCAATATCGTTTATTACTAGATGACTTATACGATCCCTAAAAATTGATCCCGCTAACCAGATACCGAAAGCACCCCCCATCGAAGTACCTATCCAAGCAAGCTGGGAAATGCCCAATTTATTACAAAAATCATTAACTATTTGCCCATAAACATCGAAGCAATAATCGGCGTCACCATTCGTCGACCAGCTACTTAGCCCCCTACCGATTGTGTCTGGAGCGATGATGCGAAATTTACTAGACAGTTCACGCGCCAACACATCGAAGTCATGTCCTACGCGAGCTAACCCGTGCCATGCTATAACGGGGGGCAAACTTGGCGATCCCCACTCCAAATAATGAATTTCCCATCCGGCACACTCAACGTATTTAGAAATTGGAGATAGATCGCTCATTGAATTACCCCTATTATTCTAATAAAAAAACAAGATACAAAAATAAGCGGTTACAATGAGTAATACAAATATATTTGTGCTCAGATTAAAAACGAATATCTGCCACTAATAGCTAATATCTTGGTTAAATTTTTCTAGGCTAAAACAAATGTCAATTGGATTGAAATTAATTGATGCAAGAATTTCTTTTAGCAACAGCAACATATTGGATCACATAAATTTAACCATACCAGCAGGCGAAGCAACTGTAATTATTGGACCTGCCGCATCGGGAAAATCAATACTTTTCAAATATATTCTGGATCTCCTAGACGGGCAGGAACCGAAATTAACGTTTCTTAATATGCTCAACGAAAAAGTAGAACCACAACCAGGGCAAGTGGGGGTAATGTTTCAAGAGAATGCTTTATTCGATAGTATGACAGCCCGCGAGAATATTTCATTTCAGATCGTCAACACTTTATCATATCCGAAGTTAAAAGCACTGAAGGTCGCGAATAAACTTTTAAGTGAAATGGGACTCTCAGTTGCAAATGGAGATAAGTATCCAAGTGAATTATCTGGTGGAATGCAAAAACGTGTAGCTCTTGCAAGGGCTCTTTCGAGCAAACCAAAACTTTTAATGCTTGACGAACCTACTGCCGGTCTTGACCCGGTTTTAACAGTCGATATCTGTAGTTTAATTAAAGCGAAAACTCAGTCGGAAGATATAACACTTTTAGCTATTACAAGCGACATTCAAGTAGCATTAACCTATTTCGACAATCTCGTATTGCTTGAAGACGGCAGGGTAGTCTGGACTGGCAAAGTGAGCGCAATCAACGACCATGAAGATCGACCAATTAATAGATTTCTGCGAGGCGAATAGCAAAAAATTACTTTTTTGCGCTGAAAGACAATGGCTTAAAGAAACTAAGACGATTATCTAACTCAGGATCTATAGGCATCAAAAATATTGAGGCTCTTTCTCCGCCAAAATTTCAGCGGAAATAAAACTTATAAAGTGTTTTCGATGCTTATTAGATTAGGCAGCTTGTGCCGACCCTCTGCCATTGGCGAACTTGTTGACGGCATTTACCAGTGATTCGACTAGGAACTCCTTTCCCGAAACAATCCTAGGATGTGGAGCCCCAATGCCAATTGCTAACGGCCGCGTGGATGGACCATTCTTCAGAAGTGTAGCTACCACACCTGCTCCTGGCGTCGCTAAATTAGCCGTGATCAAGAAACCTTTTTCCCTGACGTCATTTACTCGCTCCATCACTTCTGACTCCAATACTCCTTCCTCTGGGCGCTCCGCTTCTGTATTAACACGGCGGATCATTCTGCCTATTTCATTATCGTCTTTTTGACTAGCTAAGACTAGGCCAATAGCAGTCCTAAACATCGGCCTTAGCATCCCTGGCCTCAGTTGAAAGCGTAAACGCTGATATGAATTTACAACATGTATATACTGAGCTTCCACACCGTTCAAAACTCCAAGAATAACCGTATCACCCGTGGTCGAGTTAAGATCCTGCAACATTGTCAAAAGATTATCCTGGTTTTGAGGTCCTCCCATTAACCAATTACCTAGAAGGCCGACTCTCACGCTTGGGGTATACGCTCGCGATCTAACATCGTAATCAACAAACCCCTGAGACAAAAGACTTTTCATAAGAGCTGACATACTGGATTGAGGAACGCCCATCAACCTGACCAATTCTGATATCGTAAGAGGCCGCTTGACGTCCTCGAAACATTCAAAAATAGCCATTACTCGAGCAGCAGATTTGACGAAACCATTAGACATTGAATTACCACTTTACTGTTTACGATGACTGATATATTAGACATGCAGAGATATATCAGTCCATCACAAGCGTGATTACTACTTATCATATTGATGAATTACTTGATATACTTTCATTCCATATTGGAACCGATTCGTTACAAACGATTTCTTATGCGCCGCTTAAAGTTACATCATCGAATAAATCAGCAACATTTTCTAAAGTTTCAATTTTAAGACACTTGTCTAGAATGGACTGCGAAGCGTCTTCCCCAAAAATTGGTATGACCAGTGTGTTAAACTTTCT
>Ga0209433_10000666_pt1 | contig 10604 bp, 10 predicted proteins | sample METZYME_5_50m_FD_187552 | JGI IMG/M metagenome (GOLD analysis project Ga0209433, IMG submission 187552) | Marine microbial communities from oxygen minimum zone in mesopelagic equatorial Pacific - METZYME_5_50m (SPAdes) (version 2) | ecosystem: Environmental > Aquatic > Marine > Oceanic | place...
CTCTTTTGATAGCGTTGAGGAAGCAGAAGTGGGTGTAAAACAATTTCTTGAACAGAAGAAAAAAATTATGGGATTTGGCCATGGTGTTTATAAAGTACAAGACCCAAGAAGTCCAATAGTCAAAAGCTGGGTAGAGCGACTAGCTCAGACTGAATTTTCTAAAAAAAGGTTTGAGATTGCAAAGAAAATTGACCAAGTTATGGATGAAGAAAAAAATCTCTTTCCAAATGTAGATTTTTATGGAGGTCTCCTACTAGCTGAGTTAGGTTTTGAAGTTGACCTGTTTACTCCAATTTTTGTAGCAGGTAGATCTGTTGGATGGGCTGCACATTACTTTGAACAACGCGAACAAGATATTTTGATAAGGCCTGCAGCAAAATATATCGGGCCCTCTGAAAGATAGTTTTTGGTAAATATTAATTTAGATTTACAAATCCACAACTTCCTTTCACAACCTTTAAAAAATGATGATCACTTTGCTTCTGCCAAGCTTGCAATTCTCGATACCTTAGGTTGCATAATTGAAGCGAGCACTCATGATGAAGTCAATAATTTTGCTGTAAGAGATAAGTCATTTGAATTATTTTCTAACCCTTTTTTAAATTTGGGCAAATTAAATTCTTACCAAGATGTTGCATGGTATTTAACTGTATTAACAAGATGGTTTGATTATAACGACACTTTTCTTGCACAAGAATGGGCTCACCCATCAGACAACTTTGGTTCCATATACAGTTACTTTTATGCGAATCCAAATTTTAAATTTATAGATTTTACGACAGCTTTAACAAAAGCTTACGAAATTCAGGGTTCTTTATGTCTAGGAACTTCATTAAACAAATTAGGTTATGATCATGTGTTTTATGTGAAGTTAGCATCTGGAGCTGTTTTCTCATCTTTATTAAGTAAAGGAGATGAGAAAATTGTTCAGAGAACTATTAATCATATCCTACTTGATGGTCCAACCCTTAGGTCTTATAGACACTTTCCAAATGTAGGAAAAAGAAAAAGCTGGGCGGCAGCAGATGCATCAAAAAGAGGAATAGAACTTGCCACAATTAGTCAATTAAATGATGAAGTCTATAAATCCATACAAAATGATAAAAATTGGGGATTTGAAAAAACTTATCTTAATGAATCTGGAATTAAGTTCGGTAAGGAATTAAATGATTGGGTAATTCAAAATGTTTTGTTTAAAGTTTTATTTCCTGCAGAATTTCATGGGCAATCAGCTGTAGAAGGTGCAATTAAGTTAAGTAAAGAATTTAATCAGAATATTGATAAAGTAAATAAAATTAATATTTTTACACATGAACCTGCGATAAGGATAATTTCTAATAAAGAAAATCTATCTAACGCTTCTGACAGGGATCACAGTCTTGAATACATGGTTTCAGCTGCTCTTCTTTTTGGAGAATTAAAATATGAAATGTACGGAGACGATTTCTCTGGATTAAACAAAATAGAGAGTTTAAGAAAAAAGATTTTTGTCAGTGAAGATTCAAATTTTACTGAAAATTACTATGAATTTTCCAAAAGACATATATCAAATTCAATAGAAATTGTTTATGATGATAATTCTACTTCTGAAAAAATTACCATTGAAAACCCTATAGGGCATCCATCGAGAAGAGAGGAAGCTATTCCATTATTAAAAGAAAAATTCATAAGAAATGTACAAAACGTTCTTTCTTCAGAAAAATCAATTTCATTATGGGAACAGGTTATCAATTTACAAAAAGATGACGAATTAACTAAATTCTTTAATATCCTACAAGATGATGAATGAAATATTTCTTCTTGTTGGTGGAGAGGCAACTAGGCTTCAACCATTATCTATTGGGATTCCAAAAGCACTTCTAACAATAAGAGGTGAAAAGATTGTTGATAAGATAATTACTCAATTCTCAAAATTTTCTGACTTTACATTTCATTTAATTTGTTCAGAAAAGCACAGACAGCATTGGAATGATTATCAAGCATCATCTAATAACAATATAAATTTATTATTTGAGCAAAAAAAACTAGACACAGCTGGTTATATTATTGAAAATATTCAAATAATGCCCGAAAAATTTCTATGCATGAACGGAGACCTTTTATTAGATGTCGATTTGGAAAATTTCATTGATTCAGCTCGTAGCTGCACAAACTCATTAATTGGTTCATTTGAAGTTGAAGACCCGTCAAGATATGGAGTTTTAAAAGTAAATGAAAAAATGGAGGTCGAAGCTTTCATAGAAAAGCCAGAGGATGATAGATTTGGAAATAAAATTAGCTTGGGTCTTTATCACTTTTTCAAAAAAGATATTATGTCTATCATATCTTCGCTTGACGTTCCGTGCTCTTTTGAACGAGATGTATTTCCCCGCCTCTCAACAAATCAATTGTTGAATACGTATACTGTCAAAGGAAACATGATTGATGTTGGAACTAGAGATGCATTTATTCAAGCCCACCTTTATGATGGCGAAGAAAATTGGATATCTCCAAACGATACAAAAATAAATCAACATTCAATTATTAAAAACAGTGTAATTTTGGATGGCTGCAAAATTGGTGAAAACGTTGTAATCGAAAATTCAATTATTTCCAATAATTCCACAATTGAAAGTGGAAGTATAATTAAAAACGAAATAGTTAGAACAAATTAAAAATGAAAATTTTAATTACGGGTGGAGCAGGTTTTATTGGCTCACACCTTTTAGAAGAACTTTTAAAATCTGATAATGAAATATTGGTATTTGATAACTACTTAACTGGGAAAAAAGAAAATATTGAATTCCATGGTAATTTTAAATTAATTGAAGATGATTTTGGTACTAAAAATTCATTAAATTTAATTAAAGAATTTAATCCTCAAATTTGTTTTCACTTGGCAGCTCAATCTTCTGTTGTAGTTTCTGTAGATGATCCATTACTTGATTTTGAACATAACATCTTACAACCAGTCCAACTTATAAAAACTTTACAAAGCACTGATTGTAGTAAGTTCGTTTTTACCTCTTCTGGTGGAACGATATTTGGCGAGCCAAACATTTTACCAACTAGCGAATATGATTTTGCAGGTGAACCTGAGTCACCATATGGTATTGGTAAAAAGAAGTTTAACGAAATAATCATGAGTATGACAATTGATACACATTTGTCGTATTCAATTTTGAACCTCTCAAATGTTTACGGACCACGTCAGGATCCTCACGGCGAAGCAGGAGTAGTATCCATATTTTCAAATAAAATTTTAAAGAATGAAAAACCAATTATTTACGGCGACGGAGAACAAACAAGAGACTATGTATATGTGAAAGATGTTGTACATGCATTAATTTTATCTTCAAAGATTGACTCCAATTTATTTCTTAATATAGGGACTGGAATAGAGACATCTGTAAATCAATTATTAGAAACGATAAAATTTGAATTTGAATCTGATATAGAACCAATATATAAGGAGTCAAGAAAAGGTGAACTTCTACGAAGTGTTTTGAATAGTTCTAAGGCACAAAAAGAATTAAATTGGGAATCTCAATTTTCATTAAATAAGGGTATAAAAGAAGTAGTAAGCTGGTTAAAAACTTAAAGAAAAAAATCTTCTTGATCGTCTCTAATTAGTAACTCTGCATTTTCATTTGAGGATTCATATTTAAGTCCTCTTATAACAGCTATTGGAATATCAATCGACTTTTCCATAACTAATTCTGCTGCACTAGCAATTTCGTCAATTGTCGCAATTTCTGTTGCAAATAGTTCATTTTTAAATGAGTCGTATTTCCCAATATAATTTGTAATAGGAGAAATTCCAGATGACCCTATTGCAAAATTAACCTGACCTTTTCTCCATGCTCTGCCAAACGTATCAGAAATCACTACAGCTACTCTTTTTCCACTTGCAGTTTCTATTTGGCTTCTAAATTTATGAGCTGATTTATTTGGATCTTCGGGTAAAAGAAGAGCTTTGTTTTTCTCAATATTAGATTTATCTATTCCTGCATTTGCACATATGAAACCGTGTTTTGTTTTTGCAATTATTAAATCCCCTCGTTTTCTAATGATTTGTTTCGTTTCACTTTTAATTAAATCTTCAAATTCATATTCATTTAAATCTCTTTCCATACCTTCACTCTTTGAAACAATTTTTTGTGTAATCACAAAAACATCGCTATCTTTAATGACATTTCCTGATTTGTTAATAATGTCAAATGTCATAGTGGCTAAGTCATCACCTTTTTTAACTTCAGGCAATCCTTTTATAGGAATAATTGAAATTTCATTCATAATTGAGTAATTTTGTAGCTAATTTCTTTGAATCTTCGATTGTTTTAAAAAGAATGCTCTCTTCGTATGTGTCGGTTAAATTATCAGAATCTCCAAAATGTACTATATATTTGTTTGCTATATTTTTGTAGAACTTCTTAATTCCTTCAATATCAGCTGTAAGCCCCATGTCTATGAAGTTCATTTTGGAGGGGCCTTTTATGGCATTGTTGTTAATAAATGGGCTAATAACTATTACATTATTATGCCTAATTAAAGCATCTTTTATTCTCTTTAGAGACAAAATTGGACCAATCGATAAATATGGATTTGACGGTCCAATGATAATTGTATCGCTTTCACTGATAGTTCTTAGGAGTTTGTTACTAACTTTTGCTTGACTAGATCCTTGATAGGTAATATTTTTTAATCTAGGTTTTCCTTTTTTTTGAACAAAATAGTTTTGAAAATCAAGCCTCTCTCCTTGCTTTGTAATTAATTTTGTACTCACCTTGTCATTAGTCATTGGAAGAATGTCACAAAGAATATTAAATCCAGATTTTATTTCATGAGTAATTTCTGTCAAAGTTTTACCTTCATGCAGCATTTGGTTTCTAAAAAGATTGATAGCTAAATCTTTATCACCAATCATGAAATTAGTATTTAAATATTTATTTAAATGCTCATGAACTGTAAATTTATCTTTTTTTATTCCCCAACCAAATTCACCTTCAATGCCTGCGAGTCCATATATTACAGTGTCTATATCTGGAGATAGCGATACACCATTAATATATTCGTCATCACCGGTATTAACTATTATTGATAGTTTGTTTGAACAAACTTTATATAGGCCTTTAGCAAATTTTGCGCCACCTACACCACCGCTTAAATACGTAACTTTTTTCAATTTTAAGAACCTATTATTTCAGACCTTTCAACTAACATTTTAATAATGATAGATAAAGATATTCTAGAGGGTTTAGCTGAACTAAACGAAACAGACTTAAAGAGAATAAAACTTCTTGTTGATAATAAATTAAATCTTCATAAAGATATTAACGTGTCATATAGGTCAAAAAATATTAAATGCGGTAAAGAATCATGCCAAAAATGTCCCCACGGTCCATATTGGTATGCTGAATGGACAGAAAATGGAAAAAGAAGAACAAAATACTTGGGAAAAACCTTAAGTGAAGTTTAACTTTCAATCAAATAAAATTGCGACTGTATTTCCGTTTGCAATACTCTTAATATTTTTAAGAATTGATTTAATACTTCTTAATACACTCCCAACAGGTGGTGATATGGGTGCTCATATCGTACCAACTAAATTTTTTGTTGAAGAACTTTTTTACAATTTTAAAATTAGTGGTTGGTCAAATGACTGGTTTGCAGGCTATCCAGCATATTATTTCTATTTTCCATTACCGCCATCTATTGTTGCAATTTTAAATCTTATTCTTCCCTTCAATATCTCATTTAAAATTATGGTTTTAATTTCTTTAGTTCTTCTAGTTATTTCTATAGAAAAGTTAATAAATTTCAAAATTGGTACTTTATCTTATATAGGGTTTGCTGGAGGATTGTTATATTTATTAACCGAATCTTTTACTATATTTGGGGGTAATCTAGCATCTTCTCTTGCAGGCCAGTATTCATTCACATATTCTCTAGCATTTGCAAATTTATCAATTTATTACATACGTAATAACTTGATTAAGTATTCAGTTATTAAAGCGTCATTATTGTTGGGACTATCTTTGCTTTCCCACATAATTCCATTTTTGATTTATGTACCAATATTTATAATTTATTTTTTGTCTTCAAAATCTATAAATCTCGAAAAAATAATTGGGTTATTAATTTTTTTGTTTCTAACTTTGCGCTTTTCTATCTCTTTGTTTTTAAATCTAGAATTTACAACAAATATGACATACTCTCCTTACACAAAAATCAAAGATTTAATAAAGCCTGATATCCTTCCTTTTGCAATTGCAATATTATCTTATGGAATTTTCACAGCGGGAAGAAAATTGAAAAATATGTTTTTATCAACCGAAATGTACTTAATTTTTATATCAACATTGTTATTTTTTTATGGCCCAGAGGGTGCTTTATGGAATGGAAGATTAGTACCTTTTTTTAATTTGGGTCTAATTATTTTATTTTTCAAAATCTTTGAAGAGAAAATGGACTTGTTAATTGACAGAATAAAACAAAAATATTTGATTATATTGTTTTATCTAATATGTTCATCATTCTTAATTTTTAATTATGTTCAAAAATGGCAAGATAGGTATGCAATTACAGTTTATTTTATTGCTTTTATAATTTTGCTTTCGTTCATAATTACTATCTATAAACCTAAATATGGATTAGGAATAACACTAATTGCACTAGTTCTGTCTTCAGTAAATTTTTTACCACATTGGTTGAATTGGAATTTTACGGGGTATGATCAAAAAGATGACTGGAGCGATATTACAAATTTATACTCTGGATTAAACCAACTTGAGCCTGGAAGAATAATGTGGGAGCCAAATTCAGATTTAAACAAATATGGTACACCTATGGTTTTAATGACAATTCCTATGTTTACAAATCATGAAAGTGTCGAAGGTCTTTATTTTGATTCGAGCATAACTACCCCTTTTCACTTTGTGACCGTATCTGGTGTTGCAGAAAGTCCATCGAACCCAGTAGGAGGACTAAGTTATATAAATGGTGATTTTGACAGGGGAGTAAGATACATGAAAGAGTTAGGGGTTGATTATTTTATTTCTTATACAGATTCGATTACCGACAAAGCAATAATGTCAGACGAATTGGAGAATTTATTCCAAAGCCCACCATTTACAGTTTTTAAAATCTATTCTGACAAGGTTCAAGTTGTTGATGCTGAAGTAGTAAACTTTAGTCAGCCAGAATTAGTTGAAAGAATTTCTAATTCGATATTTAAACAAGAAAAAACTGACAGTTTTTTCAGTCTTGCAATGAAAGAATTCAAGTTAGACAATAAAAAAAGAATTATTGAAGGAATAGATGCTGAAGAATCTCAGGTTCAAAACAGACTTCCCAACAAAAAAAGTGAGATTAATAATCTCAGAATTTCAAACAACAAAATAACTTTTGAAACGGAACACCCTAATGAACTTCACATTGTCAAAGTATCATATTTTCCAAATTGGACAATAGAAAATGGTTCTGGCCCATATAGATTGTCGCCATCATTTATGGGTGTTATCCCTTATTCCAACGAAGTAAGCATGACGTTCGAAAATACATCTTTAGAAAAATCCTTAAATATTATTTCGTTAATTATTTTTTTACTTACAGCATATCTTTTAGTATTTAGAATTAAAAAATATGCTGAATAATCTTATTAATAAACTCACAAAAAGTGACAGCTCATTAGCTGAATTATTCAGAACATATATTGTTGGAGCATTTAATTTAATCTTTGGTCTTTTTTTGAATTATATTTTTCAATTTTTAATTTTAACCATGATTAGTTTTCCTCTTAGAACTTATTTGACCAATACATTTTCATTTGCAATTGGCGTTGTGGTTTCTTATTTTTTATCAAGAAAAATTATTTTTCAACTTTCATATCGTGATGGCTCATGGAAGGAGTTCATAAAATATATTTCTGTAAGCTTACTTAATTTAGGAATCCCAATTCTTGTTTGGTTTTTAATTAATTTTTGGAATCCTGAATTTCAAAAAAACGAGTTGTATTACTTGGTAATTACAGTTTTAATTCATGGATCAATACTTCCAATTAAGTATTTAATTTATAAATTTTTTGTTTTTAAAGATTCTTTATAAAACGCAATTTTTAGCTTAAATAAGCTCTTTAAAGTTCTTGGAATTCTTTTATATATAACAGAAACACTTGGTCTTATTTCGTTTATCTTTGCAGGAACTTCCTTAAATTCATTTCCAGTTTTTTCAATTCGAAGAAGTAGTTCTGTATCAAATAAATCTTGTGTAGAAATTACTAAATTAATATGATCATTTACAAAACTTTTCCTGACTGCTTTCATTCCGTGCGTATCAGATAAGTTAGTTTTAAATAAAATTTTTAAAATATAAACAAAAAAATTAGTGGCAAATTTTCGTATCAGTCTTCTTCCATCTTCAGAATTTTTCAATCTTTTTGATGCAATTAAACCAGCATATTTTTCTTCTAGCAATAAACACTCTCTTAAAAAACTTTCAGAATAATAATCGATATCAAATGAAATAATTATTTCATTTTTGCATTTCAAAAACCCTCTTTTAAGTGCTTCACCATAATTTGGATGATCGTTTTCAATTAAAACTACTTTGGAATTAGATTGTTCAAATTCTCTAGCGAGATTTTTTGTATTGTCAGTAGACCCATTTTCTGAGATTATAATTTCATAGTCAACAGATGTTCTTTCACAAATAGAGAGAATATTATTTATCGATTCTGCAAGAATATCTTCCTCATTGTAAATAGGAATCACAATTGAAAAGTTATTAAAACTAGAGTTTGAATCCATGAACAGTACAATAATTGAGTAATGACAAAAAATAAACTAGATTTAATTTTTAAATCTTATGATATAAGGGGCGTTTATGGTGACAGCATAGACCAAGCCATAGCTTATAAAATTGGCAAAGCTTTTGCAGAATTTGTTCTTGATGACAGTATTATTGTTGGTCATGACGGGAGAGTTTCAAATATTGAAATGCTTGATGCTTTTACTTCTGGAATTAAATCCATTAATAAAGAAATTATTTATGTTGGATTAGTCCCAACAGATACTGTCTATTCACTATCCGGCTTACTCAAAAAACCAGGGGCAATAATTACTGCTTCACATAATCCAAAAAATTATAATGGCTTAAAACTCTGTAATGCTGGAGCAATACCAATAGGTGAAGACTCTGGCCTAATGGATATTAAAAAACTAGCCGATAGAAATGTTGAAATACGTATTGAGAAATTTCAAAATAATGTCAAATACTTAGGTAATGAATATTATGAACATCTCAAAAACTTAGTATCTCCAGAGAGTATTTCACAAAAATTAAACTTCGGTATTGATGGAGGAAACGGTGTATTTGGTGCGGTATTTGATGCTTTAAATAATATATACAAATTCAATGCTAGGTCTATATATTTAGAAGTCGATGGAAATTTTCCTAATCATCCTGCTGACCCATCAGACGAATCAAACTTAACTGATTTAAAAAATTTAGTTATAGATAATGATTTAGATTTTGGAATAGCATTTGATGGGGACGCTGATAGAGGTGTATTTATAGATAATCTTGGAAGAGTTATTTCAGGGAGTATGATGACAGTGTTAATATCAGAATTTTTGTCTTCACAAAAAAAAGAATTTAGAGTAGTCCACAATGTCAACGTCTCTCCTCATGCGTTAAAAATGATGAAAAATAACAATGTTGAATTATATAAATGTAAAGTCGGTCATTCCAATATAAAAAAAATGATGCGTGATGTAGATGCTGATTTTGGGGGAGAACATAGCGCACATTTTTATTACAGAGATAACTTTTATGCTGATTCTGCAATTCTCACACTTTTGATATTTATGAAATTTTTGTCTAATAATAAAGAGAAACTCAGCTCTATAATTGATAACTACAACTTTCCACCTAGTTCTGGTGAAATAAATTTTGCTGTTAAAGATATTAATGAGTCAATCAGGAATATTGAAAGTATTTTTGAAGGGGAGTTTGATCAAACTGATGGACTTAGTTGTTTTCATAGAAATTTTTGGTTTAATGTTAGGGGTTCAAATACTGAAAATAAGTTAAGAATTAATGTCGAAGCTGATACTCAAGAAATTCTTGACCAAGTTTTAGAAAAAATTTCGAGTAGTATTTAGTTGTAAATGTTAGAACATGTTTTAAATTTAGGTCATCAGTTGAAAACTGATTTAGAGACTTCAGAGGAATTTACATCATTTGATAATGAGAGAATCCTTATTGTAGGGATGGGTGGTTCTGGAGTAGCAGGTGATGTTCTTAAACTTATACTCAATCAACATACCAATATAGATGTAGAAGTTAGGAAAGCATACAATTTAACAAAATCTCAAATTGCAGCACGACCTTTCTGTTTATTTATTTCGTATTCTGGAAATACAGAAGAAACAATAAGTGTCGCTAAAGATGCAATAGATCAAAATTTGGAATGGGCAGCAATCTCTAGTGGAGGAGAGCTTTTAGATTTAGCAACTAAACATAATAAAAAGTTTGTCAAAGTTCCGGATGGGCTTCAACCAAGGGCTGCATTTGGTCTCATGACCAAAGCAGTTGTAAATTATTTACCAAATCAAACTAAAGAG
>Ga0209433_10000668_pt1 | contig 10584 bp, 7 predicted proteins | sample METZYME_5_50m_FD_187552 | JGI IMG/M metagenome (GOLD analysis project Ga0209433, IMG submission 187552) | Marine microbial communities from oxygen minimum zone in mesopelagic equatorial Pacific - METZYME_5_50m (SPAdes) (version 2) | ecosystem: Environmental > Aquatic > Marine > Oceanic | place...
ATTGGTTGTAGCCATTATTGCTCTTGGTTCCACATCATTTTTTTCGAGCTTTTCTTTTGGCTCCGGAATATTATTTTCATGTTCACTAGAATACTCAGTTAATCCGGCTTGTTTAGCCCAAAGAACTAAAATACTTGGTAGAACCCAAACAGAGGATAAGAAGGAAAATAAAATTGTTAACGCAGTAATCGTACCAAATTGCTGCATCGGAACTAATATTGATTGAGATAGTACTCCAAAAGACAGAACAGTAGTCATTGCAGCACCAAATAGTGAGAATCCAGTGTTTTTTACTGTGTTATTAACTGCATTTTCTAAAGAGTGGTGCTCTTCTAATTCCTCAATAAATCTATGGGATATATGTATTGCATATGTAACACCTAATCCAATGGTTAATGCACCAATTAAAGTAGTCATGACATTAAGACTATAACCAATAACAACCATGGTTCCCAGAATCCAGGTTAATACAAGAAGCACAGGAATTATTGTCAACAGTCCCAGTAATGGTTGTCCATCGTTCATCCAAAAAACAGCTGTCAAAACGACGAAAGATAAGATAATCGTATAAATTATAGATTGAATCATAGTTGACGTAATCGTATCCATAACAACAACAAATACAGGCGGTTGGCCTGTTGCGACTGCATTTATTTTACTACTAGATTCTATTGCTTCTAAAGGTTTAATGTCTCTGTTTAGTTCATCGCTAACTTCTATGTAATAGACATTTTTCGATTTCGTTGTTACCATAATGTAAGTTACAGTAAATTCATTTGTATTTTCATCAAGGTAAATAAAATTCTGAATCATATTAGGTTGGTTGGCAAACATCCAATCCAATAATTCTCTTAGTTCAGCATCTGTGTCTGCAATACCATCTCCATCTTTATCAGATTCACTGAGTAATTCGGCAAATGTTTGATTCATCATTGCAGCATATTGCATTGCGACTAATGGAGACATAAGCTCACTTGGATCTTCAGTAACATAGATTCTTCCGTTTTTATCGGGCTGATTAGTTAACAATTCAGTTTGAGTTTGTTGCATAGCCTTGAATACTTCAGTTGTTGCAACATTTTCACCACTTACATATATGAAAGAAAGTTCTCCGGCTGTTGCTCCAAAATTTTCTTGATAATAATTAAATTGTTTTACAATTTCAACCTCTTCAGGTAAAAAGTCCTCAGCATTAAATTCAGATGATATTTGGCTTCCTCCGTACCCTGCGATTAATGTTAAAGCCAAGAAGAATGCAAGAGTTTTCTCGGGATACTTTAAAGCTAGAATAGAACCTATGCTCATGAATTTATCAGATAAAGCATTACTTTCATTTCCTATTTTTTTAGCTTTAATAACGTTTACATTTGTTTCAGATAAAACATCTAGTCCTTTATTTTCGTAATATCTTGCAATCATTAATCTACAAGCTGGTAAGAAAGTCACAAATATGATAAATGCAGATAATATTCCTAGACCTGTCTGAATACCAAACTCTTTAATTGGAGTTATTTCAGATGTTACATTTGAGAAAAACCCTATCATAGTTGTAATTGTTGCGAATAGTAGAGCAGAACCAACCGAAATTATGGAGGTTTTATTGGCTTTATCTATATCTCCATGTTCTACAACTTCCTCTCTAAACCGCATTGTTAGATGTATCCCGTAATCAACACCTAATCCGATTAGTAATATTGGGATAATAACAATGAAAAAGCTTGGTTCAAAATCTAACATTACTCCGAACGCAAAGGTCCATATTATCGAAATAAATAAAGATAAAAGAGTAAGTGCCATGTCAGTTCCAGATCTAAAAGTTAACCACAACACAAGTAGAATGAATCCCAAAACAAACATTCCCAGTCTGTTATTCACATCGTTTTCAAAATCTGTATTTACTTCTGCATCTATCGCACCTTGTCCGAGAGAGTAGGCTGACGTAGTTTTCAGCTCGTTTTCTCGATAATGCATTGTAATGCCTCCCATTAAATTTTCAACTTTTGATATCCTCTCTAAGGCTTGAACCGAGTTTTCGTTTTCACGATTACTGTTATCAAATGTAAGTAGTAAAATAGTTGACTTGGCAGAAGCATTGCCGTCGAATTCACCCAGCATTGGGGAAATTACGCTTGAAAAATTAGCATCATTTAAAGCGCTTTTCAATGCACTTTTAATTTCCTCGTCAGTTTTGGATACATAAAAATCTCGTAATTGGTCTAAATCCTCAGAACTTTCGTTAAACATTACAGCTAACAAATTTGGTAGTGAAACAATACTATTGCTTTTATTACTAGAATCAATGAGACTCTCAGAAATTAGTTTCGCATCGTCACTAAATTCATAATCCTCGCTTTCATTTGTAAATGCAATTTGTAAGTTAAGTATATCCACAAATGAGGAACTGGTTACAATATCGCTCGATTTAATCAGCGTCACAACTGGGTATTCAGTCTGAAATTTTTCCCCGATGTCAGTAAGTGCATCTACAGTTTCATTTTCAGGTATGAATCCGGCCTGGCTTGGATCTCCTGGCGCAGGTGCAGTTGCTAAAATCCAAAACATGAAGACAGTAATAACTAAAATTGCACCCATTACTGAGCGTGGGCTTCGATTTACTTGTTTGGCGATAATATCCAATTGTTGCATTTATTCTACTTTACAAATTAGTTTAAATAAGTAGTGACTGCTTTACAGCCGGAGTAATATCTAAACCGGGCTATCTTTCAATAGATCTAACTAGATTACCTAAGTTCATATTTCTTAGTCTAACCCAAGAAGGAATAGTTGCAGATACACTTAAGAAAATCACACTAAGAATCATCACTACAGGCAATCCAATTGGAAAGTAAGTTGGCACAAAATATATTTCATACGTAAATGTTTGTAGAAGCCATACTGCAATAGGATATCCCATAATTATTCCTGATATTCCGGCTATTGTTCCCATCACTAAGTTTTCTACAGAAGTAGCCTTACTCAGTATTACATCGCTAGTACCTAATGTTTTTAACGTTGCCATTTCTCTTTCTCTCTCAAGCATATTAATAGTCGCTGTATTCGCAATAATTAAAAAGGCCATTACGGCAGCTAAACCATAGTACAGATTAATGAAGAATGTGAATACTTTCATTAGTTTGTCTACTTGATTTTTAAGTTCATCCTTAGCTATAACAGCTACAATATATTCCGGAGATTCGTTATTTAGTCGCGTTGCATCTCCAGTAAGGTAAACTCCACTGATTGGTTTCAAAGGTAAATCAGGCAATCTCTCAATTTCAGTTTCGTTTAATACAGCAGAGTTAACTGCTAAAGACTTTATTTCTTTTTCCCATTCATGCAGCCATATTTGCAGTCCTTCTAAACTCATAAAACAACCTCCTAGTATTTGCGTATGAATTGCAGCAACAGTAAGATTTTTCTTCTGTCCTAGTAGAGACGCCTCAAACTTATCGTTCACTTTTAGGTTATTTCTTAACGCAAAGAGTGAATCAATTATTATTTCATCTTCACTTGTGAATTTCTCAAATTTAGTTTCAGTGGGAAGGCTAAAAACGTCGCCATAATTTGATCCAATTACAACAAGCCTTTCATTGTATGCGCTAATTTCCCATGACAATACTGGGCTTGCACTGCTGATGTAACTCCGATTTTCTAGGTCATAAATAGTTGAATTTTGCTCTTGAAAAGAGTCAAATACGGCTGTACCGTCCCAACCAGGAAGATCAAAGCTAGCCTCTACTGCATTTTCGGTACTTGATAGAATTACGCCTAGTGCAAAAGGCGTGACTAATGCAAGTGAAAGCCCAACAGTAGTTAGAACTGTTCTAGTTCTATTTCTCGAAAAATTCCGTAACGCTAGCCTTAAGGATAACGTTAATTTCGAACTAATTTCGGTCACTTTAGAATCCCTAAAGCTTGGAATATCAGGCGACATAGAATCAGTTATAGCTATATTTGCAGCCTTTCTAACCGGCAGAATGATGAATATTAGGCTTGAGAACATACTCAAGACTATGCCAAATAATACTAGCATTGGCGATAATCCGTAAACAATTCCAGGTATTTCTGTCGCTAGCGAATATTGGTATGTTATATACACAGAAATACCAAAACCTGCTATAATTCCACCTATTGAGCCAGCTATTCCAATAAATAGGCCATACCATGTATAAAATTTCATTATTTCATTCGAAGTCATGCCTGCTGCTCGCATCACTCCAATCTGTTTTTTCTGTGACTGAACTATTCTGTAAAGATTTAACGAAATAGTGCACCCTGCAATTAGTAACCAAATGCCAGCGAGCTTCGGAGTTACCTGTTTAACTCCTTTTTGATCATTATTCAGAATCATGTAGGATTCCATATTCTCTTTTTCATACGAAGAGATAATTACATTTTCTAACGGAGTACCAGTGAACAGTTCGTTGACATTATTATCAGAAATAATACTAACCTGGTTAATCATTCCATCAAAACCAGTTATATTTTGCAAAACTGGTAAATTTACAAACATGACACCTATTGTAGATTGCCTTGGAACAAATACACCCTGATTACCAGTTATCAGAAAATATTCGGCAGACACAGCTACACCAACGATTTCAACGGTAACATTAACGGTTTCAAATTCTATAGCTTCTTGGTCAATTTTAACAATAGATAGGTTAAATGTATCACCTAGGCCATAGCCATGGTACTTTTCAAATCGTGATTCAACGACTACAGGAACATTGTCAGCTTTTGCTTCTGTAGACAGATCACCACCTTCAGTAATCCTCAATTTATTTATTCTTTGCTCTTCAGGTAATCCTAGAATTTCAATGATAATGGGACCATTACTTCCTTCTGACTTACCATAAAGATGTAATCTCGGTTGCATAACTTCGATTTTGGGAAGAATTTCATTGACACTTTCATCATTGTTCTCTCTGCTGTAATCTATAATTTCTTCTGGAGTTGGAACTGGTATTGGTTGCAAATTGACCCAGGAATCTCCTAAATTCATTTCCTCATATTGCGAATCAACAGTTTCTTTGATGTTTTCTGAAACTTGGAAAAAAGTGATGAAGCCTCCAATACCCATAGATATTATAATAATCGATACTGCAATTTTAGGTAATTCAGAGTATAAGTCTCTTTGAAATTTTTTGAATATGATGCTCATTTAATTGTTATTAATTTTCCTTCGTTTAATTCATAGGCCTTGTCTGCAATTTCAAGGTAGTCGTTATCGTGAGTAGCTATTATAATTGTTGCATCATGTGCAATTTCTTTGAATAATTCTCTAACTGATTTTGAATTATATTTGTCCAAATTCCCCGTTGGTTCATCAGCTACTATTAAAGCTGGACTTTTAGCCATCGCTCTGGCTATAGCCACTCTTTGTTGTTCGCCTCCTGACAATTGGGCAGGAAATCTTTGAGATTTATCCCCAAGGCCCACTTTTTCCAAAATTATTTTTGCATAGTCTATTTTTTCCCCTTTTAGTTCTAATCCAAGCGAGGCATTTTCTAAAACAGTCAAATTAGGTAATAGATTATAAAATTGAAAAATATAACCAACAGAATCTCTTCTATACTCAGTTAATTCCAGATCAGTCATTGTAGATAGATTTTTACCCAATACTACAATTTCACCACTATTTGCAGTATCAATTCCGGCTATTAAGTTAAGCAGCGTAGTTTTTCCACTACCCGACGGCCCTAGTAGTACAATTAATTCACCCGGAGTTATATCTAAATCAACACCAGTAAGTACACTTGTTTCAGAGTATGATTTTACGACATCTGATAGAGCTACTAATTTTTCCATAGGCTACTTTAGAATATGGTATAATAAAGGAATTATCTAATGCCTACGGTTAAGTCAAATTTCCAATATTTTCAACAACACTTTTTAGTTCAGTTATGCTTTTCGCTATTGAACGATTGACTTTTAATATTTCGTCGCGCTCTTTTTGAAGTTTTTTTGCTTGAATAAATAATCCTTCCATAAGTGCACGTATTGTATTACCTGTCTCGTCACAAGAGGGGCAAAAATCAAACAGTTCTCTATCTGTTTTAAACACTTCACGTCTAACATAGTCTTCAAGGGTTGTTAGTTCCATAATTTCTCAGAGATTGGACTTTAATATTTCTTTGCTTCTATATTTTTAAGTATGTCATTGTAATACATGCAGAGTGGAAGAACCTACTTTTTTATCAAAGAAAAATGCTCATCAAAGGGATTCACATATTTCTTTTGATGAAGGTCCTCATATTTACACGATAGATGGAGATTCAGATTACATGTCTGTTACTTCATGGAATAGTACACATTTTCCTAAATTTGATGCAGACTCAGTTATTTCCAAGATGATGGATTCTCCTAGATGGCCCAAAAGTCCTTATTTTGGTATGACCAGAGAAGAAATAAAAATGAAGTGGAAGAATGATGGTATTGAAGCCTCTGAAGCTGGTACTAATATGCATTACAATATTGAGTGTTTTTATAATGGAATAGATGTTGAAGATGATGGTAGTTTGGAATGGAAGTATTTTCGTGAGTTCGATGAAGCTGTTGGAAATGAGCTCACGCCTTACAGAACTGAATGGATGGTCTGGGATAAAGAGCTCAGGTTAGCTGGGTCGGTTGACATGTTGTTTGAAAATCCAGATGGAACTTTACAAATCTATGATTGGAAAAGATCGAAGAAAGTTGTAAAAGAAAATAAATGGGCTTCAGCAATTGTAGATTGCATATCACATTTGCCTGATGCTAATTTTTGGAAGTATTCTCTTCAGCTTAACACATACAAATGGATTTTAGAAAAAAATTACGGTAAAAAAATAAGTAACATGTTCCTAGTTTGGCTTCATCCAAACAATCCAGGTAATTCCTATCTTCGATATGAAGTAGATTCATTACCTAAAGAAATGGAAGATTTAATTAAGCTAAGAATGCGACACACTAACTCGGGTGAAGTTTCAAATCCATTTGTTGACACCTCTATCATGACTGCAAACCAAGCATCCGAAACTGTTGATAAACTTGTAGAGCTTAAAAATAAGAAAAAGGAATATGTTTCAGATATGGATGCTATGCTAGAAACATTAGAGAATAAGTTGATTAGCTATTCTAAAGAATCAGGCCACAATTCTGTAAACGGTAAAGACTACAAAGTTACTTTTAGTGAGGATTCAAATTTTAAAATGCCAGAAAAGAAAGATTTAAGACGTTATGAGTTGGAATCTACTCTTAAGGAATTAAATTTATGGGCTAAAATACAGGAATTATCTGCACATAAGTTAAAGTCAATGTTAAAATCAGATGAATTGTCCACGGAGCAAAAACTATCCATCTTAGAATATATGGACGAGCAAACTAAAGTGAAGTTAAGCTTGAAAAAGTTATAATTTTTTTGTTCTCAAATACATGCCCTTTGATTCAGGATCAGTTGGCTTAAATCCCCATTTTTCATAAAAATTATCGACGTCAGCTATTAAATTTATGTAAGCTCTATCTATTTTTTTTCCTTCAATAAATTCCATTAAGGCATTCATAATCATAGTCCCTCCTCCTTTATTTTGAAATTTTACTATTACTGCCATATCACAAATTTGGAAAACGGTTCCTCCATCTCCTACTATTCTTCCCATGCCTATTGTTTCATTGGCCTCTTCATCAACGAGTAAAACAGAATATAATTCATTTCCAAGCCCTTTCTTCGCACCCTCGAGTGTTCTAGGAGGCATTTTTGAAGCCTCTCTTAGATACATGTACGTTTCTGGACTTGGCACTTCTTCTATTATTTTGAATAAAGACATTAGTAAATCTTACTGAAAAACCATCTTCCTATTCCATCAGCATCCTCAGATGTTTGAAAGTCGCTAATGTATGCAGGATAAGTAGCCTCGTATGTTTTGTTTGAGGAAGGGTTTGGTTTATCCACTATTTCTAAGTTTTTAACATAGTAAAGTTTAGCAGCTTCAGCCATAATTTTTGGAATAATTAGTAAGGTACGAACAGGATATCTCAGTATTAATTTAATTAGGTTAAATCTTGAAATTTCTAAACTTTTTCCCGAGATTCTAGAATAGAAAAAGTTTTCTTTTTCTTTTGAAACATTTATCCTAACATCCATTTTTTTATTTAATTTAGAAAAGTGAAAATTGTAGTCTCCCTCTACTCCGTTGAACGGAGAAACGTGAAAACGCTTTGGAACCAAGTATTCAGTGCCGATATTTGATTTTTTCCCATCTTTTAAAATGTATAGATGTCCTTCTCCGAATGTATTGTGTACTTCAGCAACGTGATATACTACATTGTCTTCCGAGTCTAAACAGTAGTAAAATATTACAGGGTTGAATGTATGTTTGAAAACTCTTAAAGTTGTAATCATTTTTACTTTACTATAATTTTCTTTATAGCCGAATTTAATCAACCATCCTTTTAGTTTTGATCTGATACTACCACCACCAGAGCCCAAGTGATCTGAATCGTAAAGCGTGAAAACTGATCCTCTATTATAACCAAAAAATCGTACTTTTTTATCTAAAACATCAAGCTCATCTAAGTCTAGCACGAATGTATAAATTGGGAAAGAAAAATTATGCTTTACAGGTTTTGTCCTCGCATGGGTTATTTTTCCTTCGTATATTCTTGAGTTTAATTTCACAAATCACAGCCTAATTTTTTTGCTACATTTACAGCAGAAAGTACTGCATCCTCATGGAATCCGTATCTGCAGTAACTTCCACAAAAGAATACGTTTTCCTTTCCACTGACATCATTTATATTTTTTTGTGTTGCTAACGATTTCTGGGTATACTTAGGATGCGTATAGACAGTCTCATAGATTATTTTGTCTTTAGGAATTTCAGTGACTGGATTAAGTGTTACTAGGTAATCATTATGAGTACTCAAGCCTTGTAATCTATTCATATAATATGTAACAGATACATTATCCTCATCTTTACTTCCTTTATTTTTAATGTAATTCCAGCAGGCCCATGCGTTTTTTGAAGGTGGCATAAAAGATGAGTCAGTGTGAAGAACAGTTCGATTCCTAGAATATTCCCATGGCTCTAAGATTAGTCTCTCTTCATCAGTCATGTCAGTAATCATTTTGTAGGTTTGATCAGCGTGTGTTGCACATACTAATTTATCGAATGATAGCTCTTCTCCGTTATATAGAGAAACTATAACATTTCCATCTTTGCGAATTATTTTTTTGACACCGTTTCCTTTGATTATTTTACCATTAAAATCATTCATTATTTTCTCTACGTAAGTACAACTTCCCCCTACAACAGTATGCCATTGAGGCGCATTGTTCAAGTCTAAAATACCATGATTATCAAAAAACTTCAAAAACATTTTAACCGGAAAGTTTGTGATTTCATTCCTAGATCCTGACCAGACTGCAGCACCCATAGGGATCATAAATTTGTTAATGATGTCTTCAGGAAATTTATTTCTTTCTAAATATTCACCTAAAGTCTCATCTATCAGTTTATCTTTTGCGACATCATTAGCAGCTTTTTTTGAATATTTTTTTACATTTAAAAGAAAACGATAGTGTTTAGGACTAAAAAAGTTCTTTTTTTGTGAGAAATAGCCCGATATTCCAGTGCCTGCATAGTTAAAGCCATCGTTTACATCATAATAACTGAATGACATGTCGGTATCTCGGATTTCTACGTTTAATTTGACTAATAATTTTTTAAAATTTACATAATTTCTGTCATTTAATACAATAAATCCAGTATCTACTCCAATTTTCTCTCCATTTTCTTCAACATTAATGGTATTAGTATGTCCACCTATACGTTTTTCCTTTTCAATAAGGGTAACGTTGTACTTTTCTGAAAGTAAATTCGCTGCAGTTAATCCAGCAACCCCTGCACCTATAACACCAATATTCATTTTTTACTCTTTCCAAACAAATGGTGCGATACAATCCATTCATTTCCATTATCGTACCCGAAAATTTCAGCGCATGCAATATAGAATAATCTCCAAAAGTGGAACTTTTGTCTCGCAACACTTTTTTTATTATTCTTTTCAAATAATTGAATTATTTTATCTTTGTTCAAGTCCATTTTAGCTAGCCAAGCATTTGATGTTTTTTCATAATGAGTCCCAGGTAGCATCCAAGACTTATGGTATTCTAGATTAGACTGCAAGTCTTTGAATAAATCGTGGTTTGGCATCATCCCTCCTGTGAAAAAGTATTTTGCCATCCAAGCGTTTTTTTCGTCAGTGTCAAAGTAATATGGGTTCTTTTTGTGAGCAAAAACATGCATGAAAAAGAGGCCTTCTGATTTTAGCCAATTGTTTATTCGATTCATTAGTTTTTTAGTATTTTTAGTATGTTCAAACATTTCTATTGACATTATTCTATCATAATTATCCTCAGTATCAAACGTGTTAATGTCTTCAGTAATTATCTTTAAATTTTTCAATTCTCTTTCATAGGCTAATTGTTCAATAAACTTTCTCTGTGAATTAGAATTTGAAACTCCAGTTACTTTAGAATTAGGATAATTTTGTGCGAGATATAAGCTTAATGAACCCCAACCACATCCAACATCTAAAATTGAC
>Ga0209433_10000669_pt1 | contig 10582 bp, 10 predicted proteins | sample METZYME_5_50m_FD_187552 | JGI IMG/M metagenome (GOLD analysis project Ga0209433, IMG submission 187552) | Marine microbial communities from oxygen minimum zone in mesopelagic equatorial Pacific - METZYME_5_50m (SPAdes) (version 2) | ecosystem: Environmental > Aquatic > Marine > Oceanic | place...
CGGTTTCTGATCTTCTCATGAAAATTTATTCTTCTTTGCCCAGGGGCGGAAGGATAGTTATTTCAGAGCCGATGTTGGGTGAGATAATCCCAAATAAATGGGGTGATACGTACTTTGCTACATATACCTATGCAATGAAGACGGGAAAAACTAGATCTCCATCGCAAATATCTGATTTATTGCAGAAAAATGGCTTTACGGGGATTAAGATTTTTCCATCTAGGCGCCCATTCGTAACGACGGTCATCGAGGCACAGAAAAATTAATGAAAAATAGTGTCAAAAAAAATTGACACTTTAAATTGTCAATATAAACTGTCACTGATAAAACGACTCTTTCTCGTATGATTATTACGGAGGGTAAATGGAAACGTCCGCGGTGCTTCTTGAGAAGCCTGAGCGCCTATCACTCGAAATGGTCGGGTTGAAAGATCCTTGCCAGGATGAAGTCGTTGTTCGTGTCTTACATTCTGGAATTTCAACCGGTACAGAGAAATTATTATGGTCAGGCGCTATGCCACCGTTTCCGGGTTTGGGATATCCTTTAGTACCTGGCTATGAGGCGGTTGGAGAAATATTGGAAGTTCCAAAAGGCGCTTCTTTGAAGGTTGGTGATTTAGTTTTTGTTCCTGGATCAAACGGGTTTATCGACGCCAAAGGCCTTTTTGGCGGCTCCGCCCGCCATTTAATAACACCGGTGAAACGCGTTACTAAGATAAATAACGAGATTGGTGAGAAGGGTGTCTTATATGCCCTGGCGGCAACAGCAAGGCATGCCCTCACAGGTCCTGATGCTAAATTTCCTGATTTAATTATTGGTCATGGTGCTCTTGGTCGACTGTTAGCGCGAATTACAATAATTGCTGGGGGTAAACCTCCCACCGTCTGGGAAATTGACGAAAAGCGGACAGAAGGAGCTTCTGGATATGAGGTGTTGCATCCAAATGAGGATGCGAAAAATAATTATACTTGTGTCTTTGATGCCTCTGGAAGGTCAGATTTATTAGATGATTGGATTGGCCGCTGCGCTGTTGGGGCAGAGATTGTACTAGCCGGTTTTTATGCTGACCGAATAAATTTTGCCTTTCCTCAAGCATTTATGAAGGAAATTAAAATACGCATATCAGCTGAATGGAAACAGGCTGATATGCGGGCTGTTAATTCAATGGTGGAAGAAGGTCATCTTTCTCTTGATGGCTTAATTACTAATCGAGCGCCTGCAGAAGATGCTGCATGGGCCTATCGGACAGCTTTTGAAGATGAAAGTTGTAGTAAAATGGTATTGGACTGGGGAAATCTACAATGAAAGATGATGTGCCAAATTTAAAAGATTATTCTTCGCGTTTAAGGGAAGAGGCTAATATGGATTTGGCTGATATCAAAGCCGATGAGGAGCCCAGTGAGCCCACAAAGAAAACTCAAATTGTAGCTATTTATGGTAAAGGTGGTATTGGTAAGTCATTCACTTTGGCAAATCTTTCACATATGATGGCTGAACTCGGAAAGCGTGTCCTTCTTATAGGTTGCGATCCAAAATCCGACACAACTTCACTTCTTTTTGGTGGAAAAGCATGTCCCACAATAATCGAAACCTCAACTAAGAAAAAATTAGCTGGGGAGGAAGTTAAAATAGGTGACGTATGCTTCAAAAGGGGTGGTGTCTTTGCAATGGAGCTTGGTGGACCTGAAGTTGGGCGAGGCTGTGGTGGGCGAGGGATTATCCATGGGTTTGAGCTGCTAGAAAAACTTGGCTTTCATGATTGGGATTTTGACTATGTCCTTTTGGATTTTCTTGGCGACGTTGTGTGCGGAGGTTTTGGGTTACCAATTGCGCGAGATATGGCGCAAAAGGTTATTTTAGTCGGTTCAAACGATTTACAATCTTTATATGTCGCCAACAACGTTTGTTCAGCTGTTGAGTATTTTCGAAAACTAGGAGGAAACGTTGGGGTTGCTGGCTTAGTAATTAATAAAGATGACGGAAGTGGAGAGGCAGCGGCTTTTGCAAAAGCTGTTGATATACCGGTTCTAGCTTCGATACCACAAGATGACGATCTTAGGAAAAAATCAGCTAATTACCAAATTGTAGGTACATCGCAGAGTCAATGGGGTGACCTTTTTACTGAATTGGCTGAGGCAGTGGCTGGTGCGCCCCCGATGCGGCCAACGCCTTTGGACTCAGATGGTCTTTTGAATCTTTTTGATAGTAAGGATACGGGAGCTGATTTCACGCTAGTTCCTGCGACAGACGTCGATATGCGCGGTAAGAATGCAAAACCTAAAGTTTCCTTAGAAGTAGTTTACGACGAGGCTTAATGGGAAAAGAAATCACATATGACGACGCCTCTTCGGCTGAACTAATCTCTCCGAAAGAGTCAAACGACGATCTTCAGGCTAATGAAGTTGGTGATGCACCTGAAATTGGTTGTCATTCAAATTCTACGCAGCTGTCTGCTCTTTCAAATAACAAAAATGCTGAGATACTTAAAAAATACGAAAAAGATTACCCATTAGGTCCTCACGATAAGCCACAATCCATGTGCCCAGCTTTCGGTTCTCTTCGTGTAGGATTGAGAATGAAAAGAGTAGCAACAGTGTTATCGGGCTCTGCGTGTTGTGTCTACGGATTGAGTTTTGTTAGTCACTTTTATGGTGCGAGGCGATCAGTTGGATATGTCCCCTTTAATTCAGAGTCCTTGGTCACTGGGAAACTATTTGAAGATATTAGAGACGCAGTGCATGATATGGCTGATCCAAGTAATTATGATGCAATAGTAGTAACAAATCTTTGTGTTCCAACAGCGAGTGGAGTCCCACTTCGGTTGCTCCCTAACGAAATAAACGGTGTTAGAATAATTGGAATTGATGTCCCAGGTTTTGGCGTTCCTACTCATGCCGAGGCAAAGGATATACTTGCTGGGGCGATGCTAAATTTCGCGCGCCAAGAAGTTGAAGCTGGGCCTGTTGCTTCTCCAACTTCTGGTACCAGTGATCGTCCAACTTTAGCTATTCTTGGGGAAATGTTTCCAGCGGATCCAATGGTGATAGGGTCAATGTTGGCACCAATGGACTTAGCGGCTGGGCCTGTTTTGCCAGCTCGAGAATGGAGAGAAATGTATGCAGCTTTGGATTGCAGTGCCGTAGCCGCCATCCATCCTTTTTACACTGCTACTATGCGAGAATTTGATGCTGCTGGAAGGCCAAGCATTGGTAGTGCTCCGGTTGGATATGAAGGTACAGCATCATGGTTAGAAGCTGTCGGCGATGTTTTTGGAGTTTCAAAAACAAAAATTTCTGCAGCAAAGAATGCTGTGTTACCAAATATTAAAAAGTCCTTAAAAGATAATAAAATTAAAGGGCGAATTACCGTTTCTGGTTATGAAGGAAGCGAATTAATCGTTGCCAGACTACTTTGTGAAAATGGGATTGATGTTCCTTACGTTGGAACGGCATGTCCTCGCACCTCTATGGCTGAACAAGACGCTCAATGGCTAGAGGCAAAAGGAGCTGTTGTTAAGTTTCGTGCATCACTTGAAGATGACGTATCCGCTGCTGAAGCACTTGAGCCAGATTTGGCTATAGGAACAACTCCATTGGTTCAGCATTTTAAGCAAAAAGGAAAATCAGCACTTTATTTTACCAATTTGGTGTCAGCAAGGCCACTGATGGGACAAGCTGGTGCTGGAAGCTTTAACCAATTAGTAAATGGAGTTTTAAATAACTCTGAGAAAATGCAAAGCCTGCAAAACTTTTTTGAAGGCGTAGGTTCAGCAGATTCATCTGGCGTTTGGGAGGGAGAGCCCAATTTGAGGCCAGAGTTTCGCGCTCAGAATTTGAAAAAGCTTGAAAAGGCTGCTCGCGCGGCAAAAGCAGCGGAGATGATCTAATGTTAATTCAGGATCATGATCGAGCAGGTGGATATTGGGGAGCGGTTTACGCATTTTGCGCTGTTAAAGGCCTGCAAGTAGTTATTGATGGTCCAGTTGGGTGTGAAAATTTACCTGTAACTTCAGTTATGCACTATACCGACGGGCTACCTCCGCATGAATTACCAATCGTAGTCACAGGGCTTGGTGAAGAGGAGCTCGGTAGAGATGGAACAGAGGGGGCAATGAAGAGGGCTTGGAAGACTTTAGACCCAGCACTTCCTGCAGTTGTTGTTACAGGATCAATTGCCGAAATGATAGGCGGCGGAGTTACCCCTCAAGGTACCTCAATTCAAAGGTTTTTGCCAAGGACGATTGATGAAGACCAGTGGCAGTGTGCCGACAGAGCAATGACGTGGATCTTTACTGAGTTTGGAATGACAAAGGGACGAATGCCACCAGAAAAGAAAAGGCCGGAGGACTCAAAGCCCCGTGTAAATATACTCGGGCCCATGTATGGTACTTTTAATATGCCAAGCGACCTTGCAGAAATACGGCGATTAGTTGAAGGCATCGGTGCTGAAGTAAATATGGTAATGCCTTTGGGCGCGCATTTGGCTGAAATGCGGGGTTTAGTGAATGCAGACGCAAACATCTGCATGTACCGCGAATTCGGAAGGGGGTTATGTGAAGTACTTGGAAAGCCCTATCTACAAGCACCAATTGGAATGGAAAGTACCACAAAATTTCTTAGAAAATTAGGTGATATTTTAGAGCTAGATCCCGAACCTTTTATTGAAAAAGAGAAACATTCCACATTGAAGCCCATTTGGGACCTTTGGCGTTCAGTTACACAGGATTTTTTCGCTACTGCTGAATTTGCGATTGTTGCAAATGAAACTTACTCCCGCGGCATACGAAACTATCTTGAAACTGATTTCGGATTTCCTTGTGCTTTTGCAGTCGGCCGAATTGCTGGTAAAAAAACAGATAACGATGAGGTTAGGAGACTTTTTAGTGAAAAAAGACCTCTGATTGTCTTTGGTTCCATAAATGAAAAAATATATCTCTCAGAACTTAAAGGTGGACACGGGCCACAACCTGCGTTTATTCCAGCGTCATTTCCTGGTGCAGCAATTAGACGAGCTATAGGAACGCCTTTTATGGGATATGCTGGAGCAACATATGTGCTTCAGGAATTATGCAATGGCCTTTTTGACGCATTATTTCATATTTTGCCTTTGGCAAGTGAGATGGATGCCGCAGAGCCTACCCCAATAAATCTGAAAAAAGATCTACCTTGGGATCCTGAAGCTCAAAGTGAATTAGATAGAATTGTAGCGACCCATCCAATTTTAACTAGGATTTCGGCAGCTAAAAAACTTCGAGATCAAGCAGAGGCGCAAACTTTAAAAGTTGGGGGCGAGCGCGTTGATCTTGAAACTGTATCCGCTCTTAGAAATCAAAACTTATCAGAATTAAATGGAGGTTAATGTTATGTCAGAAATACTTCAAACGCATCAACGCCATAGAAAAAAAATTAACGCTCGCTGGGAATATTCAGTGATATTTTGGTTAATTTTCTTAGCTGCAAGCCCTTTTTCAATGATCTTCTGGCTCATTGATATGTATAGGAGGAAAAGCATTTTTGTCGATGGTCCGGTGACCCGAGCATGGCTTGAGGCTCATAGGATTACGCCCGTAATTTTCTCAGTCTGAAACAGGCTGAGAAATGAGAGCTGTTCCGCATATCGCGGATCAGAACCCCGAAGAGAATGAGTCTCTGAGGGACCCGGCCACAGGGGAACTGTGGCGCCATGAAACATTCTGGAGGATATTTCATGTCAAGCAAAAGTGACCTGTCTTTTACAGGTTTAACAGACGAACAGGCGCAAGAGTTGCATTCTGTTTATTTGAGTGGGATGTGGTTATTCGTAACTGCGTGTATCTTAGCTCATGTAGCAACATACATCTACCGCCCTTGGTTCGCATTTTAGGGAGGATTGATTAATGGCTAAATTCTATAAAATCTGGCTCGTTTTCGATCCACGCCGTGTGTTTGTAGCACAAGGTGTTTTCCTATTCTTGCTAGCAGCAATGATACATCTCGTATTGCTAAGCACAGATCATTTCAATTGGTTTGAGTCAGCAGCTGCGGCAGCTGGCGGTTAAGCCATTGTTTTGCAATAGGTAAACTAAAAAACAACGCTACTGGCAAGTGGGCTGACCATTTGCCAGTAGCAACAAATCAAAATTAAAGTTGAGAGAAACGATAGTATTGCCCAGCGGTATGGGATTTTTCTTTGGGGAAAAAGAATGTCCAATAATTCGGAAAACATTTTACTTAACAAAATCAAAACACCAAAAGATTTGCGCTTTCTGAATGACAATCAATTAGATCAGGTTGCCAGAGAACTACGAAATGAGCTTATCGAAGTCGTTTCACAAACGGGAGGCCACTTAGGTTCATCCCTTGGGGTAGTTGAATTAACCGTAGCTTTGCACGCGGTTTTTAATACACCCTTTGATAAACTGGTATGGGATGTTGGCCATCAATGTTACCCTCACAAAATAATTACAGAACGCCGAAACGAGATGACAAGTCTTCGCCAAAAAGGCGGTCTAAGCGGTTTCACAAAACGTAGTGAAAGTGAATATGATCCTTTCGGTGCCGCCCATAGCTCAACTTCAATATCAGCCACTCTGGGCTTTACTATGGCAAGAGAATTAGGTCAGCCCGTAGGGGATACGATTGCTGTAATAGGCGATGGTTCGATTACGGCAGGTATGGCCTATGAAGCCTTAAATAACGCTGGAAGCGAAAACAAGAGAATGTTCGTGATCCTAAATGACAATGAGATGTCTATTGCACCACCAGTTGGCGCAATGTCATCTTACTTATCAACAATCAACTCTCATCAAGCTTTTGAAAAATTGAAGCTATTCGGAGCGGAAATTGAAAGTCATCTTCCTTCTACATTAAGAGAAGGGGCTAGAAGAGCTCGACAACTTGTAACTGGTAGAAGCCAATCGACGTTTTTTGAAGATTTAGGTTTTAACTATCTTGGCCCAATCGATGGGCATGATATGGGACAGCTACTTTATGTTTTACGTGCTGCAAAGTTTAGGTCAACTGGACCAACTTTAATTCATGTATGCACAAAAAAGGGTCATGGATATGCACCTGCTGAAAACTCCGCTGACAAATATCATGGGGTCTCGAAATTTAATGTTCAGACCGGACAGCAGTCCAAGGCTCCTGCAAATGCTCCTTCATATACAAGTATTTTTGGGAAATCTCTTCTTGAAGAGGCAAGGTTGGATACAAGAGTGGTAGGAATAACAGCAGCAATGCCATCTGGAACAGGAGTAAATATTATGGCAAAGGAGTTGCCTGAGCGCGTGTTTGACGTTGGCATCGCTGAGCAGCATGCTGTAACATTTGCGGCTGGCCTTGCTGCAGGAGGGATGAAGCCATTTTGTGCAATTTATTCAACTTTTTTACAACGCGCATACGATCAAATTATTCACGACGTAGCATTACAAAGCCTACCTGTACGTTTTGCTATTGATAGGGCGGGTCTGGTGGGAGCAGATGGAGCTACTCACGCCGGTGTATTTGATATTTCTTACATGTCTAATATTCCCAATATGACAGTTATGGCGGCTTCTGATGAAGCGGAGTTAATTCATATGGTTAGAACTGCGGCAGAATTTGACGAAGGACCCATAGCATTTAGATATCCACGTGGAAATGGCACGGGTGTTCAATTACCACAAAGAGGTGAAATCCTTAAAATAGGTAAAGGACGAATTATCCAAGAGGGAACTGATATAGTCATTTTATCATTTGGTGCGCATATGAACCTAGTTAAGGATGCAGAAGTGGCTTTAGCTAAAATGGGCGTGAGTGTAACAATAGCCGACGCAAGGTTCGCAAAACCTTTAGACGTGGGGCTTGTTGATCATTTAATGGAAAATCACCCTTGCATGCTAACAGTTGAACAGGGCGCAATGGGTGGCTTTGGAAGTATTGTACTTCAACATGTTAATAGAAACAGGACAAAAAATAAGGATTTAATGTTTGATAGTATTTTCGCAGCAGATAGATTTATTGATCAAGCGGATGTTGACTCAATGTATGAAGATGCTGGTTTGGGGCTAGATAATATCGTGAATAAAAGTATCAAACTTCTAGAACAAAGCGTACAAAATACAAAGAAGTTTGATTTTGGTAATTTTAGAGAAATCTCATAAATTTAGGTAGACTTACATAATGGTTAATTTGCCATCTATTATTCCAACTCGGCGTATTAATCCCTTTTGTTTAAGTCTTTCGGCCGCTTGAATAAAAAATTTATCATCAAATTCCTTATCAAACCTATCATTACTTAAAACGGTTAAATTATTTCTGTCTGCGTATCTTATTAACAATGGGTCTGCGCTGTGACCTTTCTTAGAAACTGTAAGATTGTATCTGTCCCGTCCCAGAATTCTACACAGTGCAATTGGAACAGTTTCTTTTGGTCTAAGTAAATTTTCGTTCTTCAAAGTTTTTTTAATTCCATAATCAAAGAAAAGGTGAGTAGCCATATTATCTCTTTCAAGTTCGTTTATGAAATCTAAAAATTTTTTTAAATCCCATTCTACCAAGCCCAATAAATTATTTGCGTCTATCGCAAATGTGAAATCGGTGTTTTCGGATTTTTCACGATCTGTAAAATTTAGTCCACGCTTAATGTTTATATAGCCAAAAATTAGTAACGATGCAGTTAGACCATAAATTACAAGAGTAATAATGCTTTCTTTGTCCGTAATATAAAGAAACACTACTGCTATGGTTAACGAAATCCATAGCCAAATTCCCCTAAATGTCAGTCCAAATAAAATAATTATAAGGCTTATAATTATTGGAAGTTGCGCGTTATCAAATGACATCATTCGAGTATTTCACCCATTCATATTACCCGGGATCGTGTAGACTTTTAAATATTGAAAATCAATAAAGCTTACTGTCGCGGTCGATGTTTAATCTCATCTTCTGTTTTTTTATGGCATGAAAATATTGTTCTAAAGTGTCGTTTCCTGTCGAAGGTGTTTTTAACGCATCATAACATAATTTGCCTTCATCCCATACTAACATGGATTCAGTTGCATAATACTTAGCTATTTTTATAAGTTCTGTCTTTTTTTTTGCCCAGTTTGAAAAAGGAGAGGCAACATAAAAAAATAAACCAATTGTATCAAGTATTCTGGTTGGAAAGGATCTGTATCTTGGCGTTATTTCAAATATTTCAAATAACATTTCACCAATTTTTTTTGGTGTTAGCGACTGATTTGGGCCTCCGATGGGTAGAATTTTCCTCCACTTATTTTCATCTTTAATACAAGATAAAATATACAAAGAGAGATCTTTCTCGGAAATTGGGTTGCATTGAGTTAGTTTTCCATCACCAAAATAAACGTAAGGTTTCCCTCTTTTTATATTTTCTATCTGTCCAGATAAAGATTTGAAATAGGCTGTAGGTCTTATGATGGAAAAATTTAATCCACTGTTTCTAAGTGTCTCTTCAAAGGCTAGTTTTTCAAATTGGAAAGCTAATTTTGGTTTTTGAACGCAAATTGCAGATAGTAAAATAAATTGTGGACAATTTATTGCCATTGCCTTTTCTAGTAGTAGTTTATTGAGCTTATAATCTACGTGATGTGCGTCTTTAGGTTCACCAGACCTGCTTGCCAAGCAAGAAATGAATACATCTATGTCCTGAAGTTTAGACATCCAACTATTATCGGAGTCAGATATTTTTATGACTGATAGATTTTTGTCTTTAGAAATGAAATTGGTATCGTCTTTTCGAGTAGCTGCAACAACATCAAAATTTTGCTCTAAAGCGCTTTTGACAACATTTGCTCCAATGTAACCAGTTGCGCCGGCAACAAAAATTTTTGTCAACTTGAATACCTTCGAAGTTTTTATTCGTATTAATAAACCATTGATTGAAAAATAAACAACTTTTCGAAGTGTTCATTTAAATAAATTTTGAACCATTGAGTAAATTTTTCTGGAGATTGCTTTACGTCTTTCCTTAATTGCTCAATATCAATCCAAGCAAAGTCTTTGACCTCTTCTGGGTTCATTTTGACTTCTGGTTTTTTTTCACAAAAAGCAGAAAAACAATCCACAATCTCATGCTCGATGAGACCAGAGCCAACATTCGCTTTATATTCTATTTGATCAATGAAACGCAGTTCCAAGTTTTTCAGACCAAGTTCTTCGAATATCCTTCTTCGTGAGCAGTCCTCAGAGCTTTCGCCCCAATTGGGATGAGAACAACAGGTGTTGGCCCAAAGCTCGGGCGAATGATATTTATTTGATGCTCTTTGTTGAATAAGAAGTTTTTCACCATAAAAAACAAATATAGAAATAGCTTTATGTTTTAAGCCTCTTTTGTGAACTTCAAGCTTTTCTATTGGCTCTAAAGCTCCCTTATTCCAGGCAGGTATGAAAATCGTCATGTATATTCCTTTGAAACGATACCTAACAAATGGGCGATATTTTTTAACGCAATTTTAAGATGGGCCAGCGGTTGTGCTTTCCCCAAGTCTTTATTCATATAAGCTTCAAATGTCATCGTTTGCACATCCACATCATGGCAAAGTGATACAAATCTTTCTCTTCTATCATCTGTCTTATAATATGCATTCTGCATCGCGCCT
>Ga0209433_10000671_pt1 | contig 10553 bp, 8 predicted proteins | sample METZYME_5_50m_FD_187552 | JGI IMG/M metagenome (GOLD analysis project Ga0209433, IMG submission 187552) | Marine microbial communities from oxygen minimum zone in mesopelagic equatorial Pacific - METZYME_5_50m (SPAdes) (version 2) | ecosystem: Environmental > Aquatic > Marine > Oceanic | place...
TGATGGGAATGTTACTCTTCAAGTCCCTCCAAAATCATCAACAGGAAGAATGCTAAGACTTAAAGGGAGAGGACTTACATATGGTGATGATGTTGGTGATCAATATGTTGAAATTGTAGTTGTTATACCTGCGGATATGAATGATGAGGAAATGGCGTTATACACTAGATTACAAGAATTATCTTTAACATAATAGTAAAGTTATTTAAAATTTTTTAATGAAAATATTTGTTTTACTTTATAACGCCAATACTGAAAATGAAGGGATTCATTCTATTGAATTCAAGGGTAAAACTATAGTCCTTATGTTTGAAGAGAAGGATGACGCAGAAAGATACTGTGGTTTACTAGAAGCTCAGGATTTCCCAGTTCCTTCTGTAGAATCTATAGAAATCAATGAAATAAAAGAATTTTGTAAACAATGTGACTATGAAACTAGATTTGTAGAGAAAGATTTCATACCAAAGACGCCAGAAGATAGATTACTTTTAACTCCTCCTCAGAAAAATCTTCAGATTGAAAATTGGAATTTGGATAAAGAAAAGGAGGATAATTTAGATATAAATGCAATTAAAGAAAATCTTGAAAAGCTTCTCTAATTTATTAAGCATGTAATAAAATCATAAAAGATACCTACAAAAAATGTCCAAAGTAATTTTAGAAACAGATGAAGGGAAGATAACATTTGAACTTTTTTCAAATGAGGCTCCAGAAACAGTTAATAACTTTATCAAGCTTGTTAATGATGGTTTTTATGATGGTCTAGCTTTTCATAGAGTAATTCCTGGATTTATGGCCCAAGGAGGTTGTCCAAATACCAGAGAAGGTTCTAATGGAATGCCTGGGACTGGAGGTCCAGGCTACACTATAAAATGTGAAATAAATTCAAATAAGCATTTGAAAGGCTCCTTATCTATGGCGCATGCAGGAAAAGATACAGGTGGGAGTCAATTCTTTATAGTTTATGAACCTCAACCACATTTAGATGGAGTTCATACTGTATTTGGGAAGACAGAAAATATGGATGTTGTTACAAAATTAAAGAATGGATCAAGAATATCGAAGGCCTACTGCTCCTAATATTTATTTTTTATAGATAATACTAAAAGGTACTTTATCAAGGTTAAACTTTCTCGTTGATGCATAAAGATTTTCATTTGATTTAACAAATTTAACAGTTTCAATTTTGATGTTATTAGTGGGATGTATCGCTTGGTCAATATTTTTTGAAACAATCAATCCGACTTTAGAGCTATCTTTTAATTCATAAAGAACTCTCATAAATGCTTCAATTTTTTGTATCTCATTATTGTTTATAGAAGTGTTTGTTCTCTCTTGATTATGTAGAATTCTCCAAACTAATTTAGGTCTATTCCAAAGAGCTAATAATCGAGGATTACTTTCTGGCTGTACTTTTATATCGTTTATTTTACAAAATTCATTTAATTCATCTTTTATGGAGACTAAATCTAGAGATTTATAAGTGCCATCAAGAAATATTGCAATAAAGGGATTTGTATTTACGTTTGCATCATTTTGAATATCTAATAAATGACCTAACTTAGTCCTCTTTACCTTTAAATATTCTGCATTATGATCACCAGGACAAATGACAAGTGGAACTCTATTTACAACCTCAATTCCATAACCTCCTAAGCCTGCAATCTTTCTAGGATTATTTGTTAATAATTTGAGTTTTTTTATTCCCAGGTCAGTTAATATCTGAGCTCCAACTCCATAATTTCTAAGATCTGCGGGAAAACCTAATTTTTCATTAGCTTCAACGGTATCTAATCCTCCATCTTGTAAACTATATGCCTTCAATTTATTAATTAATCCAATTCCTCTACCTTCTTGCCTTAAGTAAACTATTACACCCTCTCCTTCTTGCTCGATTCTAGATAAAGCAGCCTCAAGCTGAGGCCTACAATCACAACGAAGGGAACCAAAAGCATCTCCAGTTAAGCATTCAGAATGCATCCTTACTAACACTGGTTCACTTAATAATTTAGATCTTTTCTTAACTAAAGCAATATGTTCAGAACCATCAAGTTCATTTACATAACCATAAGCTTTAAATGTTCCAAAAACACTTGGTAATTCAGCATTAGATTTTCTAAAAACGAACCTTTCATTCTCAGATCTATATCTGATTAGATCTGCAATAGAAATTAATTTCATACCCCACTGCTTTGCATATTTACTTAATTCAGGTAAACGAGACATTGAACCATCCTGATTTTGAATTTCGCATATAACTCCTGCAGGGTAAAGACCAGATAAAAAGGCTAAATCAACTGCTGCTTCTGTATGACCTGCTCTCTTTAAAACGCCTCCTTTCTTTGCTCTTAAAGGAAAAACATGACCTGGCCTTCTTAGGTCATCTGGTGAAGTCTTAGGGTTAATTGCTACCTGTATTGTTTTAGCTCTATCTTCTGCGGATATTCCAGTGCTTACATTATATTCAGGACCCGCATCTATCGATACTGTGAAAGCAGTTTGATTAGAGTCTGTATTCCTATCAACCATCAAAGGTAAATCTAATTCATCTAATTTTTCTCCTTGCATAGCAAGACAGATAAGACCTCTACCTTCTGTTGCCATAAAATTTATTTGCTGAGGCGTAGCAAACTGTGCAGCACATATTAGGTCCCCCTCATTTTCTCGATTTTCATCATCTACTACAATCACGCACTCTCCATTTCTTATAGCAGCCAAAGCATCACTAATAGGGTCAAATTTTATTTTTAAGTTCTCATTTTTTTCCAAAATTGTTCTATTTTTAAATTCTGGACTTGTTTCTTTCATTATTCATATCAAGATAAAGAAAGTGTTCTTGTTATAAACAATTTCAACACTATATAATCCTATATCAAATTCAGCCAGTTAAGGGAAATGAATGTTGCAATTCTTGGTGCTACTGGTTACGGAGGTTTACAGTTAGTAAGTCTTTTAAGAACTAGTAAAAAACATAAAATAACCTTTTTAGGAGGGGAAAAATCATCAGGTTTAAAATGGAATGATTTATTTCCTTTTTTAACAATTGATAACAATCCATCAATTGAAAGTTTATCGACGGATGCAATTTCTAGAAGTTCTGATGTGGCAATTCTTAGTCTTCCCAATGGAATATCTTCAACGATAACACCATCTTTATTAAAGAAAGGTTTAAAAGTAATAGATTTGTCAGCCGATTATAGATATAAATCTTTAGATACTTGGAAAGATGTTTATTCACAGGAAGCTTCAATTTATCAGCGAAATGATTATGAATTATGTGAACAAGCTGTTTATGGATTAACAGAAATTTATCATAAGGAAATTTCAAAGGCCCGACTTGTTTCATGTCCAGGTTGCTACCCAACATCTTCTTTGATACCTTTAATTCCATTCCTTTCCCAAGGAATTATTGAGAACGAAGGAATAATTATTGATTCTAAAAGTGGAACTTCTGGTGCAGGTCGAAATCCAAAAGTTAATTTATTATTTTCTGAATCGGGAGATGGTATTTCCGCTTACTCTATTTTAAATCATAGACATGTATCGGAAATTGAGCAGATACTTAGTCGAGTCTCCGATAATAAAATTTCACTTCAGTTCACTCCTCATTTAGTTCCATTTGTAAGAGGAATGTTTTCTACAATTTATGGGAGATTAAATGATCCTGGCTTAACCTCAGAGGATTGTAAAATACTTTTAGAAAACTTTTATAGAAATTTTTCAAATGTAAAGGTTTTACCTGTAGGAATTTATCCATCAACTAAATGGGTAAGGAATTCAAATAATATTTATCTCTCATTAAAAGTTGATAATAGAAATGGGAGAATAATTATATTGTCAGTTATTGATAATTTATTAAAGGGACAGGCAGGTCAAGCCTTTCAGAATCTTAACTTAATATCAAACTTGCCAATAAATAATGAATTAGATTTGAAAAACTTTTATCCTTAATTATCTTCTAATATTAAAACCAGCTTGGGAAATAGCAAAAGGTAAAATCAAATGCTCAATTTGATGAATCTTATTGGTAAGATTTTCAATATTTTCTTCTTTATTGATAGCAATGGCTCCTTGTATTATTAATTCTCCACTATCTACTTCAGGGACAACATAATGTACAGAACAACCCGTTATTAACGATCCATTTTCTAAAGCATCTCTAATGGGACTTTTACCCTTAAATGAAGGTAAAAGTGATGGGTGTATGTTTATTATTTTCTTATTGATATTTGTAATAAATTTCTCTGTTACAATTTTCATCCATCCAGCCATTACTATTAATTCAACATCATTTTCTACTAACTTATTAATTATCTTTTGTTCGAAATCATCTTTATTTTTACAAACAGATTCCTCACAAATAAAATATGGTATTTTCTCTTCGATAGCTCTCCTAACACATCCAGCATTTTTCTTATTGCAGATTAATATTTTAATTTCAATATCAAATGCATTCTTTTTTACTAAATCTATTAGAACCTGGAAATTTGAACCCTCTCCAGAAGCGAGGATAGCAATCTTAAGTTTAGGATTGAACTTATTAAATGATTTTAGCTCCGGAGAGATTATAAATTTTTGATCTGTCTTCAAAATTCTCTAAGTAATTTACAAATAATAAATCAAATATAGATAATTAATTTCTAAATTATTCATATCAAAATACAAGATAATTTTAATATCATATGTTTTATTATTGATATTTTTGATTCTTGCGTAATATTTAATAGATATAATAGTAAAAAAAAAAATATGAGTAGTACCTCTGAAGAAGTTAATTACAAAAAATTGAAAGATTGGGAAAAATTTTCAAATTATCTATGGTTTAGTGATGAATTGCAAATATGGTTAGATATAAGTAAAGTTAATTTTGATTTAAAGGATTTTCAAGAACTAGAAAAAAGTTTCAATGACGTTTACATAGCTCTAGAAGAACTAGAAAAAGGAGCAATATCAAATAAGGATGAACATAGGCAAGTTGGTCATTATTGGTTAAGGAATTCTTCGATTTCTCCTGATGAAAAAATAAAAAATATTATTGATGAGGAAATCAGTAAAATAAATAAATTTAGCAATAGTATTCATAATGGTGAAATTACGAACAAAAATGGTGAACTTTTTACAGATGTTTTGTGGATTGGAATTGGTGGGAGTGGACTAGGTCCATTATTAATTATTGAATCTCTTCAAAAAAATCATCTAGGTTTGAACTTTTCATTTATTGATAATGTTGACCCTTTTCTAATAAGTGAAAAATTGGTTGAACTGGAAGAAAGGTTGTCAAGAACTCTTTTTGTGGTTGTAAGTAAATCAGGGGGAACTCCTGAACCTAGAATAGCGATGGAAATAATAAGAAAGAATGTTGAAGATAAAGGATTAGATTGGTGTGCTAATTCAATTGCAATAACAATGACGGATAGTGATTTATATAAAAAAGCAAATATTGAAAATTGGCTTGAAATATTTAATCTCCCAGATTGGGTAGGAGGACGAACAAGCATAACAAGTTCTGTTGGACTATTAGCCATATCTTTAATAAAAGAAAATATTCATGATTTTCTTAAAGGAGCCTCAATTATGGATGAAATAACTAGATCGAGAAATATCATGTCAAATCCTGCAGCTTTGCTAAGCGCTTCATGGTTTTTTTGTGGAGAAGGTTTGGGTAAAAGAGATATGGTCGTATTACCCTATAGAGATAGACTTCAAGTTTTTAGTAAATATCTTCAACAACTTATTATGGAGTCTCTAGGCAAAAAACATGATAGGGAAGGTAATATAGTTCATCAGGGTATTTCTGTCTTTGGTAATAAAGGTTCTACTGATCAACATGCATATGTTCAACAATTAAGAGATGGTATAGATAATTTCTTTTGTCTTTTTATTGAATTATTGGATACTCCAAAAAATCTAAATATTTTCGAATTAGATGATCCAAAATCTTATTTATCTGGCTTCCTTCAGGGAACAAGAACAGCTTTAACTAACCAAAATAGACAGTCCATTACTATAACTATGGGTGAATTTAATGTAAGAAATCTAGGGGCTTTAATAGCTTTATTTGAAAGAGCAGTTTCTTTTTATGCTGAATTAATAAATATTAATGCTTATGATCAACCTGGAGTAGAAGCAGGCAAGGAAGCAGCTTCAGATGTAATTTTATATCAACAAAAAGTTAAAAATATTATCGATACTGGAGATAAATTAAAGCTATCAGAAATATGTCATATGTTAAATGATCCAAATCCTGAAATTATTTTCTTTATTCTAAGACAACTATGTTTTAATAAGGCTAATTATTCCGTTGATGGAAATTGGTCTATACCTGACTCTCTATATTTTCAAAAAATAAAATTAAATTAAACTACTAAATTAATAATTTTTCCTTTAATTATTATAAATTTCTTAACTGTTTTATTAGCGACCCATTTCTTAACATTTTCTCTATTAATGCTTATTTCTTTAATCTCTTCATCTGTAGAGTTTGATTTTATAAAAACTTTATCTCTAACTTTTCCATTTATTTGTATTACTAATTCATAGGATTCTTGAACTAAAGCTTTTATATCAATTTCAGGCCATCTTTGATTATGGACGGAATCTTTATAACCTAATACTTGCCAAATTTCTTCTGTTATATGAGGAGCAAAGGGAGATAGCAATATGCAGAAATTTTTTAAAACCTCATTTCTAAGATTCATACTTATAAAATTTTTGTTTTGGGATATTGAATTATATAATTTCATTAATTCTGAGATACCGGTATTAAACTGGTTATTATTTATATCTTTACTTATCTCTTTAATAGCTATATTTAAATCCCTTTTGAGATTTAATTCCTTTTGCTCTTTATAATTGTCTTTTTTAGATAATTCTTCTTTATCATTTTCTAAATAAAGTTTCCAAATTCTTGATAGAAATCTATATTGTCCCTCTACATCAGAATCACCCCATTCAAGATCTTTTTCTGGAGGAGCTTTAAATAATATAAACATTCTTGCCGTATCTGCACCATATTTTTCTATCACTGTTTCTGGGTCTATTCCATTATATTTCGATTTTGACATCTTTTCATACGTGATTTCTAGTTTTGTATTGTCTTGAGGATCAACAGGGATTTCTAAATTTTTTATTACTTTTGGAGAAACATATTTACCTGTCTTTGGATTCTTATAAGCAGCAGCTTGAACCATTCCTTGGGTTAATAACTTTTTAAAAGGTTCATCAATACTAAATAAATTTCTATCTCTTAATGCTTTCGTTAAAAATCTTGCATAAAGAAGATGTAAGATCGCATGTTCAACACCTCCTACATATTGATCAACTGGAAGCCACTTATTTATTTTTTCTTTATCGAAAGGCTTATCATTTAAATTTGAACAAGGATATCTCAAGAAATACCATGAAGAACACATAAAAGTGTCCATAGTATCTGTTTCTCTCTTTGCAGTGGAACCACATTTAGGACATTTAACATTTAACCATTCATTATCATCTTTCAATGAATTTATTTTATTTGGTTCAAAGGATAAATTATTTGGTAATACTACTGGCAAATCATTTTTATCTATTGGAACCGAACCACATTTTTTGCAAAATATAATTGGTATTGGACATCCCCAATATCTTTGTCTTGATATAAGCCAATCTCTTAATCTATATTCAATTTTTTTCTCCGCCCATAAGTTATCAGTACCAATTTTTATGATTTCTTTTTTTGCTTCAGAATTTAGTAAACCACTATATTGTTTTGAATTTATCATAAAACCATTTTCTTCGAATGATTTTTCTAAGATTTCTTCTTCGCCATCTTTTGTTTTTGATATAACTTGCTTGATTTTAATTTTATTTTTCTTTGCGAATTCAAAATCTCTTTGATCATGTGCTGGGACTCCCATCACAGAACCAGTTCCATATCCATCTAATACATATGTAGCTATCCATATTGGAATCTCCGAATTATTAATTGGATTTATTGCTTTTAGCCCCGTATCAAAGCCAAATTTTTCCTGATCAATATACTTTGATTTTTGTATATCTTTTTTAAGAGAATTTAATTTTTCTTTTAAATCAGTATCGGTTAGAAATTTTGTTAGCTTATGATTAGAAGATATTGCTAAATAAGTTACACCATAAATAGTATCCGGCCTTGTAGTAAATACTACTAAATTATCTTTTTTACCTTTTATTTTAAAAGTAATATTTGCACCTGTTGACTTCCCAACCCAATTTTCTTGCATAATTTTAACTCTCTCTGGCCAACTTTCTAAGACTTTTAAATCATTGATAAGTTCTTCAGCATAATCTGTAATTTTTAAGTACCATTGTTTTAATTGTTTTTTTTCAACTAAAGCGCCAGATCTCCAAGATTTCCCCTCAGAATCTACCTGCTCATTAGCTAAAACGGTATTATCTATAGGATCCCAGTTAACCTCCGATTCTTTTTGGTAAACGAGTCCAGAGTTAAATAAATCAAGAAATAATTTTTGAGTCCAAATGTAGTAGCTCTTGTCACAAGTAGCAAATTCTTTTTCCCAGTCAACGGACAAACCTAGTAATTTAAGTTGATTTTTCATATGGTTAATATTGTCTCTAGTCCATTTATTTGGATCTATTCCTCTTTCAATCGCTGCATTTTCAGCTGGTAGACCAAATGCATCCCAACCCATTGGATGCAGTACATTTTTACCTTTTAATTTTTGGTATCGAGCCACCAAGTCTGTAATTACATAATTTCTAACATGCCCCATATGTAAATTTCCAGAAGGGTAAGGAAACATCGATAAAGCATAGAACTTTTCTTTATTGCTATTCTCATTTGTTTTATATAAATTGTTAACTTTCCATGTTTCCTGCCATTTTTTTTCAATTTGAAATGGATTATATATTTTTTTTGAAGGATTCTTTTCAGACGATGTATTACTCACTTTTGCTTAAATTAAATTTCTATTTTAATAATCATTTTACAAAAATGAATAAAATGTGAATAGCTGTATTTATTTATTAAAATTTAAAATATATTTAATTTAGTATGCCAAGAATAGTATTTGAAAAATATCAAGGAAATGGTAATGATTTTATTATTATCGATTCTAGAGCTTTTGATTTTCATAAAGAATTTTTGCTTAATAATATTAATGCTTATGATCTATGTGAAAGAAACTTTGGTATTGGAGCTGATGGTATAATTTTTGTTCTTAATGCGATTGAAAAAGATAATGATGTAAATATGGTTATTTATAATTCTGATAATTCTGAAGCTGAAATGTGTGGGAATGGTATACGATGCCTAATTCAATACTTAAATGATAATTCATTGGATAATTATCAGAAAAAGGAATATCGAATTGAAACTAAAGCTGGTTTAAAAGTTTCAACCTATCAATCAAATAAAATAAGAGTTAATATGGGTAAACCCATTTTTGAAAATAATCTTATCCCTACAAGTATTTCTGAAAAGATAAAAGGTATACCAGCCCAACTTTTTGAGACAAATAATTTTAGTTTTATTGGTTATTCATGTAGTATGGGTAATCCTCATTTGGTATTTTTTGTAGATAATCTTAAAAATATAGATATAAAAAATATAGGACCTTTTTTCGAAAAAAATGATTATTTCCCTCAGAAGACAAATGTTCATTTCTGCAAGATTATAAATAAAAAAAATATAGAAGTTTTAGTTTGGGAGAGAGGTGCTGGTGCAACTTTAGCTTGTGGGACAGGTGCTTGTGCCGTTCATTCAATTGCATTTAGATTAGGATACTGTGCTAAAGAATCTACAATAAAACTTCCTGGTGGAATATTAAACATAGAATGGTCAGACGAAAATGATGATGTTTATATGACGGGAGATGCTAAAAAAATATTTTCTGGTAAATATGATTATTAAAATATGCACAGTAAATATATTTATTTTGATCATGCTTCTACATCCCCGTTATCAAAGGATGTTCTAAAAACAATTAATTATTCATTTAATAATTATTGGGGTAACGTTTCTTCTACTTACAAATTTGGTATTGATTGTTCTATTGAATTAGAAACTATAAGAAAAAAAATTTCTATTCTTTTTAATTCAAAACCTGAAGATGTAATTTTTACATCAGGATCTTCAGAATCTATTTCAATTGTATTTAATTCAATTTACGATTATTTTAATCCATCCTCAATTACTATATCGAATATTGAACATCAAGCTACGAATATAGTTTCTAATAAGTTAAAAAAAAGAGGTTGGGATATAAAAAAATGGCCTGTTGATAAATTAGGGATCATAAAAACTGATTTAAGTAGTAAATACATAAACAGTAAAACAAAATTAGTTTCTATAATATGGGGTCAAAGTGAAATTGGTACTTTACAGCCAATACAATATATAGGAGAAAAATGTGCAAAAAATGATATTTTATTTCATATAGATGGTACACAAATAATAAGTAATGGAATTTTTAATTGGGAAAATTTAAATTGTGATCTTTTGAGTTTATCGGCGCACAAATTCGGAGGTCCAAAAGGTGTAGGTATACTATTTACAAATAAGTTATCTAGAAAAATTC
>Ga0209433_10000672_pt1 | contig 10540 bp, 14 predicted proteins | sample METZYME_5_50m_FD_187552 | JGI IMG/M metagenome (GOLD analysis project Ga0209433, IMG submission 187552) | Marine microbial communities from oxygen minimum zone in mesopelagic equatorial Pacific - METZYME_5_50m (SPAdes) (version 2) | ecosystem: Environmental > Aquatic > Marine > Oceanic | place...
CTGTTCCACTAATTCCATAAAAATTAGTTTTATCAAATTTAACAGTAATATTATATTTTGTTCCAGATTTATCAATAGATGCAACTTTACCTTTTTCGTTATACCAATATGATTCAGGTCTTTTAATCCGAACTATATCCCCTCTTTTAATTTCCATCTCTTTTTATATATCTTTATAAAGAATAACTTATAGAGATTAAATTTAATGAAATTTATTTACAGATGTTCACTAAAAACTAATCAACAATAATCGTTTATCAACCTTTCTTCAAAAATTTCTTTTACGGGCATCCATCCTTTCCATTTTCTCCCTTTTTGTCTGACATCAATCTTTTTTGTATCGCACTTTAATGAAAGTATTAGTTTTGTATTGTTTTTATTAATTACATTTAAAGTTTTTCTTCCACCAACTGTTTCTAATTTAGTTGACTCTACAGTTAAAGGACCATATTGTTTACGATCTAATAAATCTTTATTAGGCATTTTAGGAATTTCAGGTATTGTTTGTTCAATATTTTCAGAGGTATTAATTAATAGTAAATTTGCTCCAACTTCAATATTATTAGGATTGTCTAAGTTATTTAAATTAATCAGATCGTTTATTTTTAAGCCATATTTATTTGAAATATCAGTAAGATTTTCTCCCTCAAGAATCTTATGATATTTAGGAATATTTTTATCTTGTTTATTTAGATTATTTGATATGTCATTAGTTAGTTTTAATTTCTGACCGATAAAAATATAATTATCATTTTCTATCTGATTTATTTTAATTAAAAAGTTCTTGTCTAAAGAGTACATTCTTGAAATACTTAATATAGTTTCTCCCTTCTTGACGGTATGAAATTTCTTATCATTAAAATCTTTTGAATCTAAAATTTTTACAGGATTACTTTCAGGAATAATGTTTTCTTGTTTATTATTGTCGGAGCTAAAAGCAGATTTACAAGGAAAATTTATTAAAAGAAGAATAAAAAAAAGATTTAATTTCATAAAGTAAGTATCCCATTTCTTTAACAATTATATTTATTTTATAAATATCCAACTTCAGAAAATCAAAGGTTTATATTTTGAAAATCATATTAATTAGTTTTGAAAGGTTGTTATAGGGCGGATATCTTAAATTAATATCTAAAAAGTTACTTTTCTTTGTGACCGTTTTTTGATTAGAAAAAGTTTTAAAACCCTCTTCACCATGAAACTTGCCCATACCGCTTAAGCCTACTCCTCCGAATGGTAAATTTGGTATTAGTACTGGCAACATAACATCATTAATACAAATCGTCCCAGAACTGGTTAATTTGGTTATTTTTTTATGAATATTTCTATTGCCACCAAAAATATAAATAGCTAATGGTTTTGGGGTGTTTTGAATTATTTCAATAGCCTTTTTATTATTATCTATAGCCATTATCGGTAACAAAGAGCCGAATATCTCCCCCATGATCAGTGGATCTTTTTCATTTTTGACCTTAAGAAGTGTTGGGGAAATTTTTAATTTTTTCTTAGAATATTTACCTCCATAAATGAGTTTATTATTATTTTTTGAATTTTTGAGTATTTGGAGTGTTCGAGCATATTGTTTATTTTCTAATTTTGAAAGGTTATCAGAATTGATTGGGTTATTTCCATAAAATTCCAGTATGGAATTTTTTATTTCAATAATTAATTGCTCTAAAATAGATTTTTCTACAAATAAATGATTAGGAGCCATACATGATTGTCCAGAATTAAAGAATTTTCCCCAAACAATTCTTTTTGCAGCAATTTTTAAATTTGCATTTTTTAGGATAACAACAGGATTAGTACCACTCAATTCTAGAGTAAGCGGAGTCAGGTTATTTGCAGCAGATTTCATAATTGATTTCCCAGTTTTACTACTTCCGGTAAAAAAGATATGATCAAAATTCTCTTTGACAAGTGCTTCCGCTTTTTTATAACCTCCCTCTACAGCGTGTAAGATTTCTTTTGGAAAATATTTATCGCAAAGCTTTTTTATTAATTTGGATGTAGAGGGACATTTTTCAGAGGGTTTAATAAGTGCTGTATTTCCAGCAGAGAAAATGTTTACTAGAGGTTTAAATATATATAAAAAAGGATAATTGTAAGGACCTAGTACTAATACACAACCTAAGGGTTCAAATAATATTTTTGAACTTGAGGGAAAGTAATAAAAAGGAGGATTAATATTCTTAGGCCTCATCCATAATCTAAGTTTATTTTTTACCAGGGAGATCTCTTGTTTAACTAAAAGTATCTCAGAAAGAGCTTCAATTTTTGATTTACCAAGATCAGAGTAAAGAGAATTAATTATTTCTAACTTATTATTATCAATTAAATTTTCAATAATATTTATATTTTTAATTCGACTATCAATAGAAATCGTTTGACCAAGTATGACTGTTTTTTTTAGATTCTTAATAGTCGCATTAATGGAGAACTTATCATCTTTCATATTTATTAAAGTTTATACATTAAATAATATATCAAAACCAAAGTAATAGAAATTAAAAAAAATACTATTTATTGTAAAAATACTTATAAATAAGTTTATAAATCATGAGTAAATTAGTTTAATAAGATGAAAAATATTATAAGTAAAATTCATATAAATAAGATAGAATATCAATTTTTTTTATTAATTTTTTTATGCTTTCTTTCTTTCATTTTTATTAATATTTTAGGAATTAAAGATATATCTCAACTGGCTTATTATTCAGGTTATTTAATTAAAGAACCTCATAGGATTTTACTTTATAATTTTGTTCATAAAGATTTAAATCATCTGTTTTCCAATGTTTTTGGAATCATTATTATTAGGTATTGTTTTATAAACTTAAAAATAAAGAGCACTAATTTATTTTGTTATTTAACGACTTTGATAATAATTTTGCAAACTTTTATGCTTTATTTAATAGATAATTTCCTATTAAATAAATATGATCACTTATTAATTGGTTTTAGCGGTATTGTTTTTGGAGTTAATGCTTATTTGATGATGGCATCATATTTCGGAACAAATCAATTCTTTATGAAATTTATAGGTTTAAAAAGAAATTATTATATCTTTCGTTTAAATCTTTTTATTCTGAGTGTTGGATTCATTTATTCTCTTTTCCCAGGGATAAGTTTAGGGGGCCATTTTTGCGGAGCTCTTAGCGGATTAATAATTTTTTACTTGAGCAAAACTATATTTAGAAATGAATATTAATAATATCTGTACTAATTTGATTTACTCAAAAATTCAATGAATTACACTTGATTTGGCTAATATAAATCTCATGCATGATAATTTTTCTGTTAGAAATATTGCTAATGATGAGCTGCAAAAAGTTACGGATTGGGCAAAGTTAGAGGGTTTTGCGCCAGGTTTTGATGATATTTCAATTTATAAGAATACTGATAAACAAGGCATTTGGGTTGGATGTCTTGATAATGAACCAGTAGGAAGCATCGCTTGTGTTAAATACAATTCTTCTTATGGATTTATCGGATTATTTATTGTTAAAAAAGAATTTAGAAATAAAGGTTATGGGGTTAGATTATGGCAGCATGCCTTGAACTATCTTAAAGAGATCCAATGTATTGGCCTTGAAGCTGCGCCGAATAGAATAGATGATTATCAAAAATGGGGATTTAAAAAATCTTCAATTACGAATAGATGGAAATTATTTGGTTACGATCAAATGCCAAAAAATAAATTTTATAAAGATACTTATCCTAATTTTGATGTAGTTCCAGTTACTGATATTTCTTCTGAAGCAGTTTTAAATTATGATTCTCAAAGAGAGCCCAGTCCGAGACCTCATTTTTTAAATGATTGGTTAAATAATTCATATGGTACAGTCAAAGTCCTTGTAGATAATAATGGGATGTGCCATGGGTTTGGAAGAATCAGGCCTTGCATCTTAAAAAACAATCAAAGAGGTTTAAGGATAGGCCCTTTATTGGCAGATACTCCTCCTTTGGCAGAGCTGCTGATCAGAGAATTAGTTGAGGGATGTTGTGATGAAATATTGCTTGATTGTCCTGGCCTAAATCCTTATGCTAATTATCTCCTAGCTAATTTGGGATTTCTTGAGATTTCGAAGACTTATAGAATGTATAAAGGTGTTCAGCCACCCTTTCCTATGAATCAAGTCTATGGGCTTGCATGCTTAGAACTAGGTTAATAGCATAATAGGAAAGCTTGATTGTAATTAATTATTTAATAAATCTACTTTTTTAGGCATTAATATCATTTTTACTGTATCGGCATTTATGATTTTAACTTCCCCATTATCGATATTGATTACTTGAAATAATGTCCAAGAACTAGGATCTCTCGCTCCGCCTATGCAGTAAATTACCCTCCCAATCCAATAATCCTGGATGTTTTGAGATGACGAATGATAACTCTGGGATTTAATTACTACGCAATCTCCAGCCTTTACAGAAAGAAAACTCGGCTTAACTTGATACTCCACAAAAAACTTATAGTACATTTATACTATATCAAGATATGTCGAGGGAGTCAGCTTTGTGCTAAAAGAATTATTAATTTGCTTTAGTAAATAAAATTGTGCAATTTACTTGAGTAAAATTTCAAAAAAGAGTATCTTTTGCATTTAACCTGAATTTCAAATTATTATAAAAATAAAAATTACTTAATACCCTAAAGCCAGTCTTCTTTTATTTTTAAATATAGTTTTTCTATCTCAGAGGCATTTATTTTGCTATCTGAAGTAGTTTGTTGTTGTTGTTGCTGTTGACGTGGATGCTGAGCAGAATCATTGCAACCATCACTCGCTGACTGACTCATAAGATTGCTTGAATTAATTGTGTTTATTCTCTCACATTTATTCATGTTTTGGATCTATTTAATTATTAAATTTTTTTTAATTTATTTCTGGTCAGCTAAATACTTATTTAGCGACTTTTGTCCTTGAATAAAGAAATTTCACTTCGATGTAAATAACAGTTAGGAAAAGAGCAATTCCTAATATGATTTCAGAGATCGTTAACATAGTTCAAATATTTATTATGATTTTGTTACTCGTTGTGAGAAAAAGCAATAGGTATATTATCTAATTAAGCTGAATAAAAATTTTATAAGTAACATATACTTTCGTAATATAAATCTATAAGTTATCTGCAATTCCTACATGGAAAATTCCATAAATTTTTTAATATTTCTTCCTGCACTTCCTTTGGGAATGGCTTTTGTTCTCTTTGTTTTATTAAAGTTGTTTAGTAGAACAATGAATAGGCTTACTAAGCCAGTTAGTTTTTTAATTCTAATATCAATTATAAGTTCAATATTGTTGAGTCTTTTTTACTTAAATAATCACGTGGAAGGGAATTTAGACTTGTCAGCATATCTGATTTTCTTGGAAAATCTTAATCTGCAGCTTCACTTAAATGCATTAACAGAAAAGATTACGATCCTAATTGGTACTTTAAGTGCATTAATAATAATTTTCTCAGTTATCAAGTTACCAAGAAAGAATGGTTATGTTCTGTACATGGTGAGTGTTGGTTTTATTACTGCTCTGCTAATAATGTCTACATTGCTATATAACTTTAATGTTTAAATTAAAAGTCATCAAAGTTTAATATTTATAAAATTAATGCTCTATAAACAATCAAAGGGCTTGAATTTTTTTTGAATTAATGCATATTTTAGTTAGATATTTTTTACAAATGACAGTCACAGAAAAAATCGCCAATGCAAAAAAAAGGATTAATGAATTAGAGGCTTTAATTGAATATTGGGGTAAGTATGATAAAAAATCTGTTGATTCAATAGTTCTTGAAACTAGCAAGGTTTAATCGCTTGTATTTTTGAGCAAATAAACCTATTCACGAAGATTGATAATACTTTTAACCTTGTTGAACATAGCAATATAAAGATGAAAAGTTTTTCTAGTAATTATTTGTTTCCCATTAAATTTTTACCATGGATCTTTTGGTTTATAATTATCGTTTTTAGTGGGTATTTATTTTTTAATGCTTGGATTATTTAATATTAATCTAGCTTCTTCGTACCCAATCAGGTGAACCACTAAACCAATCAGCGATATCATCATTTTCAGGATCGAAGTGATTTTCGCAGTCTAGTCCATCAAGTCCTAAAGACTGAATTAAGCCATTAATACTCTCTTGATCTTGTTTGCCATACCTTCTTAGGCTGTTTGCCTTTTTTAACCAAGTCCAAATGGTTGAGCTGTATTTTGCATGTTTCTCAACAAATATTCTTTCATTTAAGGAAACTTCCTTGTCTAAAGATATTCTTTTGATGATTTCTTGAATTTTTAATCTTTTTTGATTGCTAAGAAACATAAAATATTAAATAAGCTAATACTTTATAGAAGTTTTTCTGATGATTGTCTTGTCAATATTTATATCAAGAAAAATTGAATTTAAAAGGCTTTTCTGCGAAGAAAATTATGATTTCAAGACAGTTGTATCAAATAGGTCTTAAATGATACAAAAAGATATTTGTAAAACTTATGCTTTAATTTTGAATTCATAAATAATAACTAAATAGAAATCAAAAGATATTCTTAACTTCAAGAAAATTAAAAATCGAGGAAATATTGCAAAATAGTAAATTTGTACTATTATATAAATATGTTGTGCTAATTCGATGAAAATCTTATCTTCTTCTCCATACGCAGCTTTTAGTCCAAAAGAGTGGCAAAAGGCTACAAGATCACGCTCGACTTCAAATACAAGTCTTCCTGTGAAAATTAAAAAAATATATTATCAAAGTTCTAGGGTATTGGTATCTAATAAGGTTCTTCAAAAAGATGTCAAAAGTTCTAATTTTATTCAACTTTCTTTTGTATGATAAATTTCAATCTTTTGCTAATTTTAAATCCTTCCATATTAAAAATACTCGTTTTTTGTTAGATTATATATATAAATAGAGGTGTTAATTTGTCAGTAGATCGTAAACTTCTTAAGGAGGTTACTAAAGAACTTTGGAGTACCGTAAAGAAACTTAGGCCTGAGTTAGATAAGCAGACCAGACTGCAGTTGGTATTGAAAGGATTAATCACCATTGGAGATTTGCCTGATCATGTAGAAGCAGCGATGGTTGTTGGTATTTGTGCAGAAATGGAGGGTATTGATTCAGATGGTCCAAATGAATCTCCATCTCAGAATAATCAGTCAACTAATATTGATACATCTACTGGGCGTAAAACAGTTAGAAGAAGTTCTGCTAAATAATAAGTTTTAGTTTTTTGCTCTTTTAGATTCTTCTTTCGAGACTTTATATAAGTAGTAAGTTCCTATGATTAAAACTAATGGAACAAATATAGAGTGTAATGTCATCATAAGTTCTACCTCCCCCATACCTATTAAATTTGCATCATTGGGTAATTGCTCTGACCATGTACCAACTAAATGCCAAGCTTGAGGAACTGATAAGAAAAACATATAAAACCTATTAGGAAAAATTATATCTGTGCATAGATTAACATTAGTTTTAGTTTAAATCTTGTATATTCTTATTTCTTAACTAAGAAACTTCAATAAAATCTTTATTTAAATAATTGTTTATATTCTTTCTTTCCTAAAATAGCTTCAGCTGCGTAAGCTCCACTAGCTGCAACTGCAGGTACTCCGATTCCAGGAAATGTACTTGCTCCACAAGTAAATAGATTCTTAATTGGAGTTTTGCATCCTGGGAATAAAGTATCCGATGCAGAGATGGCAGGACCATAACTTCCGTTTTCTGTATTTGTGAAAAATTGATGTGTAAGAGGTGTGCCAAGCATTTTAACTTCTATTCTTTTTTCAATATCAGGGATTATATTCTTTAAAGCATGAATAAAAATAGAGCATCTCGCTTCCTTAATATCTTCATATTCTTTCGATCTATAATCTATATTTTCCCAAATTTCCCATGGCTCATTGGCTGGGGTATATCCGTGGAGAACATGTTTATTCTTAGGAGCCATTGTTGGGTCTAATACAGTAGGAATCGAAAAAACAGCTACATTCCTATCGGCTGTGATACCTCTTTCCCAATTATCAACCCATATTGTGTGGATTGGCAGGTCAATTAAATTAGTAGCATCAAATCCTAAATGTATATGGAGAAATGAGTTACATTTTGGGATACTTTTTGTCTTTTTTTGCCAATCCGCTAATAATTTTGAAGGTATTAATTTAGTGATATTCCAGGTGTCACAATTCATGACTATAAATTTTGCATTAAATTCTTTCCCGTTCTCTAATTTGACGCCACTAGCTATTTTATTTTTGAACAAAACCTTTTTCACTCGAGAAGAGCAAATTAATTCCCCACCGTTTTTTTCTAAACCTCTAACTAAAGCATTAACAATACTTTCACTACCCCCCAGAGGATATTCAAGATAAGATTCAGGATTAAACCATTCCTCAAATAATGTTGCCATTGCAGCAGTATTCGTATCATGCATAGGCATCCCACTTATAAGGAAACTAAGTAAATCCACCCAATTTCTTAAAAATGGATCATGTAAATTTTTGTCGGCAATATATCCAAAACCTTTTCTTAGTTTTGAAATTTGCTTGAGGTCTGGTAGAAGTTTGCCTGCGATCTTTAATGTATCAAAGAAATCTAAATTTAATGGTGAAGAAGTTAGCAATGGCATTTTTTTTACTAAATTGCTTACTGGTTTGACTTCTGCTAAAAATGCTTCCCATTCTTTTAATGAAATTTCACCTCGTAGTTCCTTGATTTTTTTTCTAAATGGAAGATCTCCAACTTCTAATCTAAATCTTGATTCGGGTAAGATAACTTCCCAATCCTTGTATTTAGTAACGGGTACTTCCTCCTTAAGTAATCTTAAAATATGTCCTAAGGGATTATCTATTTTCTGATTGTTTATACCACTCCATAAAGAAGGACCAGATTCAAATGTATAACCGTTTTTTGAAAAGCTGTGAGCGACCCCTCCTGGTTGACTGTGAGCTTCGCATACTAGTACTCTGTAACCTTTTAGAGATAATATTGAACCACAACAAAGGCCCCCTAATCCACTACCAATTATAACTACATCAAATTCTGACATTTTATAACTTTATGTAAGCCGTTTTGAGCTAGGCTAAAGTTACACAAAAGTACTAGAAGAAGTTGTGATACTTAGTACGAACGCTACAAAAAATATGTAAGGAACAGCTTTTAAAGGTACGTAACGTTGCTTTTTAGAAATAAAATCCATTTTTTAAATAACTATATGTAAAGATACTAATGGATAAATGTCACATATGTGTGTATTTGGCCCGTAATTTCTGAAATATTTTGAAATAAAGAAAAACATCTCATTTGTTTTTGTTCAATATTAATCATCCGTATATGTGTTATTGGTAATGACAAAGAGGGCCTGGACCTGAACCAATTTGGTAAGCTTTTACCATTGATTTTTCTATAAAAGCTTTTGCTTTTATTATTGCATCTAATAAATCAAGACCTAAAGCTCTGTATCCACAAATAGCTGCACTTAATGTGCATCCGCTTCCATGTGTATTGTTGGTGTCAACAAATTCATGCGATAACCAAGATTGTTGACCATTTTTATCAATAAAAAAGTCTTTCCCCTTTAAATTACTTAATCCACCACCCTTTATTAAAACTGCATTGGCTCCATAGCCCTTTATTATCTTTCCCGATTCTTCTATATCTTTTTTACATTTTATATTCATATCAGTTAGTAAATTTGCTTCAAAAATATTTGGTGTTATCAAATCCGCTTGGGGAAATAAATATTCTTTATAAGCATTTATTGCATTCTGCTCAAGAAGTTTAGCTCCTGTTCTAGAAACCATAACGGGGTCAATAATTTTGGATACATCTTGATTTTTTATTGTCTTTGCAGTTGCTTTAATAATATTTTCGTTAAGCAGCATGCCGGTTTTGAGCGACTTAATTGGAAAATCAGAAAAAAGTTGATCAATTTGATCATTAATATTATTTATCTCAATTGCGTCAACACTCTTAACAGAAATACTATTTTGTGCAGTTACGCAGGTAATCGCAGTACAACCATGGACCTTCAATGCCATAAAGGTTCTTAAGTCCGCCTGTATTCCAGCTCCCCCTCCTGAATCACTCCCTCCAATTGATAAAGCAACCTTTGAATACATGATTTTATTTTTAATAAATATATTTTTATACTATTAGAAATCAGAATAAGCATCAAAAAATCTAAGTTCTAATTGCATTGCTTTTTCATAAAAAACATTTAAATCATCGAATTTTGATTGATTAGACTTCTGATCTATAAGTTCCTCAAGAGATTTTGCAAGTTTATCAAAAGTACTGTCTGAATAAGTAACTATCCAATCTTTATAGCGATTGTTTTCTTTATATCTTATTAAAGATTGACCTATCCAAGAATATAGACGCATACAAGGTGTCATTGCTGAAAGTATCTCTATGCAGTTCTTATTTTTAGATATATTTTCTAAAAAATCAGTATAGTTTTTTGTCTCAGTTCTAATGAAATTTGATTTTAGGTTGATATCCCATTTTTTCGAATAACTTTCATGTAATAATAATTCTTCT
>Ga0209433_10000674_pt1 | contig 10538 bp, 11 predicted proteins | sample METZYME_5_50m_FD_187552 | JGI IMG/M metagenome (GOLD analysis project Ga0209433, IMG submission 187552) | Marine microbial communities from oxygen minimum zone in mesopelagic equatorial Pacific - METZYME_5_50m (SPAdes) (version 2) | ecosystem: Environmental > Aquatic > Marine > Oceanic | place...
ATTAATATAAATAATATTAACTTATAGTAATAAAATTTTTTATATTTTTTAAGATAGAAATTCACAATAAATGATTTAAATAGTTAGTTAAACTTATAGACTTAAAATATATCATTAAAAAATTTTAACTATCATCTAAAACATATTTTGAATTATAAGAAAAAAGCATTAATTATTTCAACCGTTAAAACATCAGGTCATGAACAAATGTCTATTGATATAGATTTACTAGAAAAAACTATTTTAAATAATAATATTCTTTTTACTTTAAGGTTTTACTTATGGGAAGGCAATTGGATTTCATTGGGTTTTCACCAAAAAGAGTTTCCTGAACATTGGAAAGATTTGAGAGAAAAAGGCTTAATTAATATAGTAAGAAGACCCTCAGGCGGGGGAGCAGTTTTACACTCTGGAGGCATTACTTATTCCTTAACTTTTAATAAGCCTGAATATAAAAAATTCAGTTATCAGTTTATAAATAGTTGGCTTATAAAAAGTTTCGCTTTTTTAGGTATTTCTTTACAAAATGGATCTGTCAAAAAAGGGAGCATAAAGGAACATTGTTTCGGAACGAATTATGTTTCTGACCTAGTAGATGAAAATGGTAATAAGATAATTGGTAGTGCTCAGTATTGGAAAAAAGGTTCATTTCTGCAACATGGAGAGATACAACTAAATCCTCCATTAGATTTATGGATAAAAATATTTGATAAAAAACCACCAGAGCCATTAAATCTCTACTTAAGTAAAAAGAAAATTATTAAACACTTAAAAAACTCTTTTTTAGAAAATTATTCCGATTCATCAATAGAAAATATTTTTTTAAAACCTTGTGAAATAAAAAATATTTTGTGAAATCAATAAATACTAAATATCACCTTTGCTCTTCATTAATTTGATTATCTTTGGTAACTCAATACCTAAAGGATAATTATTTTTTGATTTAATCTTATTTAAGATTTCATTAGTAATATTAAAGCCAAGCTTCTTTAGAACAAAGAAACCAATATTTTTCCTATCCAATAATCCTATAGGAATACCATAAGGATTAATTATTAATACTGTACCTCCATTAGTTTTTTCAATTTTTTCGATAATTTGCCACAGCGGTGCCTTCTCAAAAATGCATGGGAAATTTTTAATTGATTTATTAAACTCACTTACAATTTTTAGATCCCATTTTTTAACAGGAATATCCTTCAAAATATCAACCGAGATAAAACCATCCCATCTACCATTTTTAGTAATAAAAAAATATTTATCTAAATTATTTTCATCTTTTATCAATCTATTAAACTGGCTTAAAGTTAAATCAAATTCAATTTTTCTTAACGGTTTTAATGATAATTCACGAAGATTATTAGATTTTAAAATTTTCTCAATTTTCAAATATTGATCATCAGATTTAGAAATATTAATTCCAAATATTGCTAATAAAAATAATATTAATCCATAATAAAAATTTAAACTAAATAGTAAAAAAACGCCGACAGTAAGCAGAAATATTGATAATAACAGAGTAAATTTATTTAATATAATTCTGCCTTTGTTCTTGCTACCAGAATAATGCCAAATGATACTTTTAACTAAGTTGCCACCATCCAAAGTCCCAAAAGGGATTAAATTAAATAGTCCAAGAAATAAATTTAAAACTCCAACTCTGGTTATTATATTTATGAAAATTTGCTCTTTGGATTCGCTAGAATTGCTTATTAATAATAAAAAGAAAGATGTTATAAAACATAAAAGAGGTCTTACAAGAGATATTTTTATATTGCCTAAAGCAGTTTGACAATCTTTTTCTATTTGCAAAACTGCTCCTAGAAAAAAGAAGGTAATATTCTTAATTTTAACTCCTTCATTAAGGCAAATATATGTATGAAAAATCTGATGGAATATAATTGAAAATAAAAATAAAAATGATGTGAAGAAACCTATCAACCAAGCTTCTTGATTGTTAAATAAATCACTATACGTAAGATTAATTTGATCACTAATGCTCCATGAGAATAAAAAAAGGAGACCGATCCAATAAGGATGGACATTAAAAGGTATACCCCTTATTTTTAAAACTTGCCAGCCTTTCAAAAATAAACTCCGTTATAGTGATTAATAAGTACATTCTACCTATTAAAAAAATAATAATTTGAAAATGTCAAACGCTAAAACTCTTGTAAAGATTTGCGGAATAACATCTGTTGATCAAGCACTCGAAATTGCTAAACTAGGAGTCGATGCGATAGGAGTTATTTCAGTAAAAGAGTCACCAAGATATGTTTCGCCACTTGGGAAAAAAGATATTTTTAGCAATCTACAGAAAAATTTTCCAAACATAAAAAGGGTTTCGGTCGTAAAGAATATACCTCTAGATTTTATTTCCACAAATTCTTTGGATTTTGAGAATGTAATCCAACTTCATGGAGATGAGGATCTTTCATATTGCAAAAGACTTCGGAGGGAATTACCTCATATTGAAATATGGAAAGCATTTAGAATAAAAGATAAAGAGGATACCAGAGAAGTTGAGCTTTTTTCTGATTTCATTGATGCTGTGCTTTTAGATTCTTGGAACGAAAAAACATATGGAGGTTCAGGAGTAAGAATAAAGTCTACATATTTAGAAGCATTAAAATTTAGCAAACCTTGGATACTTGCTGGTGGTATATCTATAGATTGGTTAAAACAAATTCTTACAGATATCAAACCAGATGGTATTGATGTCTCAAGCAGTATTGAAAGCTCTCCAGGCATTAAAGATTTGAATAAAACCAAGAAACTTTTAAATTTAATTAAGGGGATAAGATAATTATTTATATAAATTTTAAACTTCTTTTTTTCAAAACTAATAACAAGATAAACCATTAGGCTGATTTTTAACAAGTTCAAAGAATTCTTGTTTTAGGCTAGGATCATGCCTAAAGTCTCCTCTGACAATAGAATTTATCATACTTGTATTAGGTTCTTTAACACCACGCCAACACATACAATAATGTTTTGCTTTAACAAGGATAGCCAGACCCTTTGGTTCACATAGTCGTTCTATTTCGTCTGCCAGAAGCATGACTGCCTCTTCTTGAATATGAGGTCTGGAAAAGACCCAGTCTGCTACTCTAGCGAACTTAGAAATTCCTATAACTTTATCTCCAGGTTTAATACCAATCCAACAATCTCCAATGATTGGCACCATATGATGAGAGCAAGCTGAACGCACACTGATTGGACCTAGAGTATAAATCTCATCTAGATTACTAGCATTAGGGAAATCAGTAACAGTAGGCCTTCTATGATATCTGCCTTTGAAAACTTCTTTTAGATACATTTTTGCGACTCTTTCTGCCGTTTCTTGGGAATTATGATCATTATCAATATCAATAACAAGTGACTTCAATAAATCTCTAATTCTTGAAGCAACTTCATTTTGTAAGGCATCCAACTCACCTGGATTGATAAATTCTGAAATATTATCATTTGCATGAAACCTTTTTTTGTGAAGCTGAATTCTATTTCTTATAATTTCAGAAATGAGTTTATTTGAGATATTTTCATCTATTTCTTTTTTAATATTGTCACTTGGAGTGATAGTCATGAATAATTATTTAAATCCTGTAAGGGTTATTAATACTTTATATATTAAAGTTAAATGCACTAAGAAATTATATCACACAGGAATGTTTAATTAATGAGATTTGCTAACTATAAGTTTTCCCAATCAGTAAGTTTATGAAATAATTAGAAAGCTCCAGTCGCTGGCATAAGAGTAAGATCCTCAATCAGCTGAGAATCAGGTTGCTCAGCAATAAAAAGAATAGTATTTGATACTTTATCGGAAGAAAGCATTGATTCCTTATTAAAATCAGAATTTACAAATTCAGAATCCCAAAGGGGAGTATTTACTGAACCTAAGGTAATAGTGCATGCTCTTATTGAATTTTTTCTTTCCTCCTCTCTCAAGCACTTTGTGAAACTAGCTAAAGCAGCCTTTGACACGCAGTATGCACCCCATTGAGGGAAAGCATTATTTGCAGCATGACTACTAACATTGATAATTAAACCTCCTTTACTTCTCATCAAGGGAACTATACATGAGCATATTTGAAAAACGCTAGTAAGATTTACTTGAATTATTTCCTGCCACTTATCTAACGGCATACTTACCAATTCTCCATTAAAAGCAAAGCCAGCATTGTTAATGACAACTGTTGGACATCCATAACTTTTAATGGATTGATTTAACTGTTGATCTATATTCTCAGATTGTGACAAATCACACATCAATATATTTATTTGTACCCCAGTGTTTGATAATTCATTTTTTAAATCTCGTAGTTTGTTTAAGTCTCTTGCTAGCAAAGTTAAATTCCAACCTGCTTTAGCAAAAGTATGGGCAGTTGATCTTCCTATACCCTTTGTTGCTCCAGTGATAAGTGCTAGTTTCAATTTAAAAATAATAAATTAATAATTTAATCTCGAATTTCTTCAAGATTAACAGATTCAATAAATTTTCCTAAAACCCTAAATTTAGAGTATCTTTTTTCTAGTATTTCTTCATTTGTCATTTTAAGTAATTCATCTAAGTGCTTTTCAATTGAATTTTTTAGTGTCTCACCTGCTTGGAGAGGAGCCCAGTTATTGCCACCTGCTGGTTCAGGTAAAACTTCATCAATAATTCCTAACTTTAATAAATCTTCGCCAGTAATTTTTAATGCTGATGCCGCTTCGGGTGCCTTAGCAGCATCTCTCCATAAAATAGAGGCGCAAGCTTCAGGGCTGGCAACTGTATAAACACTATGTTCAAACATTAATAATTTATCCGCTACTCCTATACCTAAGGCACCACCAGAACCTCCTTCTCCAATTACAGTAGCAATAATTGGAACTTTGAATCCAAACATTTCTCTTAAATTTCTGGCGATTGCCTCTCCTTGTCCTTGTTCTTCTGCTGAAAGACCAGCATAGGCTCCGGGAGTATCAATAAAAGTTAATATTGGAAGGTTAAATCTATTTGCATGATTCATTAACCTTAAGGCTTTTCTATATCCTCCTGGTTTTGCCATCCCAAAATTTCTAATCACATTTTCTTTGGTATCACGTCCTTTTTGATGACCTAATAATAGTACTGATCTGTTATTTATTAAACCTATACCTCCAATCAAAGCCATATCATCTCCACCATTTCTATCTCCATGAAGTTCTATCCAATCATCACAAAACATCTGTATAAAATCGAAAGTACTTGGTCTTTGAGGATGTCTTGCAACTTGAATTTTTTGAGATGGGGTGAGTGATCTAAAAATTTCTTCTCTTCTTCTTGTTGCAAGAGTCTCTAACTGAAGGAGTTGTTGGCTTACATCAACTTCTGAGTCACGAGCCAATTCCCGAATTTGTTCAATTTGTTTCTCAAGTTCTACTAGAGGTTTTTCAAAATCGAGAAGAAATCTTCTTGGCATAAAAACTATACTGGTAATGGATTGATATGCTTATCAAGTCCTATTGCAGAAAATCCATGTTTTTCTGAAGCTGAGCCAATAAACTCCATTTTCTCAATCGTAATATTATTTCTACCCCAACTAAAATTAGTATGACATTTTTCAAATTCTAAAATCATTGCCTCTGCAAAACATGCAAACATCTCTCTTTGGGGATTTTCCATTTCAGCTAATTCCATCATATTCCAACCAATATCACTGAAAAACTTTACTATCCCCCCTTTTAGAATATGAATATCATTCCCTTTAAATTTCTCATCAAGATTCTTAGGATAACCTCCATCAATCATTAAACATGGCTTTTTTAGTCTAGTAATATCAATTTCCATCGTTTTAGGCATACTTGCCACCCAAACGACAATATCGGCTAGAGGTAAAGCCTCATCTAACGTTTTAATTTTCCCACCATTCAATTCTTTTTGGAGAGCAAGTAAGGGTTCTTGCTGTCTAGCCACCATAATCAATTCCCCTATCCCAGTTTTTTTAGTAAGCCATCTACACACAGCACTACCAATATCACCTGTGGCTCCCACTACTGCGACAGTAGATCTTTCAATATCAATTCCTACTTTTGGAGCATTTATTTCAAGTTGTCTACATATGACCCAGGCAGTATGAGTATTACCTGTTGTAAATCTTTCCCACTCTAGAGATGTGTTTCTTATCTGTTTATGTTGTAGTAAATTAAAGTTTTCAAAAATAATTGAAGTAAATCCCCCTAATGCTGTTATATTAATACCTTTTTTTTGAGCCAATTCCATCGCATTAAGTACTTTTCTTCTAGCTGTTTTAAATCTAGAAAGCATTTCAGGAACGAAGCATGAATCAATATATGAACCCTCTATTAAAATACCACTTGCACTCTTAACTTCAACATTTTCTACTAATTGAGGAGGTGCCATGCACCACACATCCAAATCACCTTCAGCAATATGATCAAAGCCTAAAATTGAAGCTTTTCTTTTAGCATCTTTAAAACTTGTGGAATGCCCAATCAGCCCAAACATTTAGACTTTAAAAATAAAACTTACGGTAAAAACAATAGCATATAGCTATTTGTAAAGTAATTAAAATTTAAAAAAAATATTAAACAGGTTATTTAAATTAAACAATAGCAGCCATGGCCATTCTGGCTATTTCTCTGTTGTCAAGACCCATCTCAAGTAAAGCATCTTGATAAGCGATCATGAATTCTTCCATAAGTTCTTCCTTATCCATTGAAAGTATAGCGGCATCATCAGCAACTCTATCTAACATTTTTTTAATTAAAGGCAGATTTGCTTTGTTAGCAGCTATTAATTCATTTTTGCATGTATGTAAATTTTCTTTTAACCATTTTTCACCGTAATTCAAATGCAAATATTCATCGTTTACAACACCTTGAGTTATTTTTTTTGCAAATGGGTCAGCAACTCTTATATAAACGTGATAAGCAGAGATGGCAAAAGCCTCGATTAATATCGCTTGAATCAAAAGACAAGTTGTAAGATTTCCTTTCTCAAGTGCTTCTTGAAAATTACCATGTAATTTTGAGAAGAATTCTTTTGCGAAAACCATATCTGCTTCAACACTTAAATTCTTACCACACGCTATAAAACCCCTTTTATGTTTTAGTTCCATTTTGGCAAGCTTAGTTAATTCTTCACTATCTTTTGGAAGGAGAGAAGCTATAGATATGTAATTATCGTAGGCTTCTTGTTCTCCTTCAATAACGATTGCATTAATCCTACTGTATGCGTCCTTGTAAGCATCAGTTGTAAAGTCAGGTAAGTTTCCTGAATTTTCATCAACTTGATGCTGTAAATTAGGTTTTTTACTAGATTCTAATGTTTGCATGTCAGTAAAGCTTTTGTTCATTATGCAATGAGTTTACACAATTATAATGAAAATATGTAGGAATCATGAAAATAGTTTCAATTATTAAACCACTTCTTTAATCGCATAAGAAATTATTAATTATTAACTACTTAGTAACTATTCATTTGGCCAATCAGAAGACATCAAACTAAGAAACAATTTATACCAATGCTTCACTAATAAATTTCTTAATTCATTGCCTAGTTTTTCATTTGCCCCTCTACTATCACCTACTACGCCTGATTTACTTAAATCATTTGTCATCCAAGCAGTTGGAGAATCTCCTTCAAGACTCCATCCCTCTGGTATCTTTTGTGAAAACCCCTCAAAAGGTCGCTCAGTCCCAACGATCTCTGGTTTAATTGCTAACATCAGGCTTGTTTCAGCGAGAGAGGCATGAAGACCATTGTCCAATTCACTCTGAGGTAAAAGATCACTCAAACCTTTGACTCCACTCCAGATAAAACAAGGGAAAATATTTAATTCAGGGGCAACTTTCCTTAATTCTCTGGCGGCTGTATTTAATAGCGATATTTGCCCACCATGAGCATTTAATAGTATTAATCTTTTAAAACCCATTTCAGAGAGTTGTTTGCCTATTTCGAGAATTATTGATGTTATTAGATTTGAGGATATAGATAAAGTACCATCAAAGCTTAAATGTTCAGGAGAGAAGCCGATATATTGTGTAGGTATTTTCAAGATTGGTAACTCATCAGGCAATATTTTTAAAACTTCTTTTACAATTTCATCAACAAAAATACTATCTGTCGACAAAGGGAGATGAGGACCATGCTGTTCAACGGCGCCAAATGGCCAAATAATGGTTGACCTTTTTTCTGCAGCAATATTATTTATTTCTGTCCAAGATAAATATTCGTATTGATTACGTATTGATTTATGGTTCATTATTTTGATTTCTAAGGAATTACCTTAGAATGTGTAAAATTTATCTAATTTTATTTTACCTATGAAGGGAGTAAGTGATAATAATGCCCCAAAGAAGATTAAATCGAAGGGCAATCAAAGTAAATTGAAGAAACCTTTACAAGTTCTTCAATTAAATAAAAAACCCACTATTAATGATACATCTAAAAATTTTTTAGATAATGAGAAATCTCCTGATAATACTGATGTCTCGACTTCAATTCAATCAAGGAATGATGAATTAAATACAAATTCATTAGAAAAAGAACCTGAATATAAAAATAGTGATCAATCAAATTCAATCTTTAATGATTTAGAAAAGCCAACTATTCAAATTGAGAAAAATGAAGAATTTGAATTCGAAAGAACAGTTGATGATTTCGACTTCGATGAAGATCAATTTTTAGAGGCTTTAAATGATAATGAGCCAATTGGGCTCACTGGAGAAACCATAGGAGGGAAAATAATTGCATTAGAGAGTGATGGAGTTTATATAGATATTGGAGGAAAAGCTCCCGGTTATATGCCTAAAAAAGAATGTGGATTAGGAGTAATCACAAACTTTAAAGATAAATTTCCAATCGGTTTAGAAATGGAAGTATTAGTGATAAAGGAGCAAAATGCGGATGGGATGGTTACAGTAAGTGCAAGAGCACTAATTTTAAGGAAGAGTTGGGATAAAGTTAGTAAAATCTCCGAGAACGGACAATTAGTTGATGTATTAGCAAATGGATTCAATAGGGGAGGATTAACTTGTGATGTTGAAGGATTAAGAGGTTTTATTCCAAGATCGCAATTAGAAGATGGTGCAAATTATCAATCACTTGTTAATAAAACTTTAAAAGTAGCTTTCCTAGAAGTAAATCCAGAATCAAAAAAATTGGTCCTATCTGAGAAGAAAGCCACATTACTACAAAAATTTGAAAAGCTTAAGATAGGTCAATTAATCGAAGGTAAGGTTTTAGCTGTAAAGCCTTATGGTTTTTTCATCGACTTGGGAGGAGCCAGTGGATTACTTCACCAATCATCAGTGACAAAAGGTAATATCAGAGATTTAAGAGAAGTTTTTGTAGAGGGAGAATTTATAAAAGCACTAATTACAGATATTGATCGAGAGAAAGGGAGAATAGGACTAGATACAGCCTTATTAGAAAAATCTCCGGGAGAATTGTTAATAGAAAAAGAGAAAGTCATGAATGAAGCAAAGGAGAGAGCGGAAAAGGCTCAAGCTCTATTTCAAGGGAACGATTAAATAAAATGATATCTTCAAAAACACATAGCTCAAAATTAAATCTTAAAAGTTCTGATTGGGAAATAGATTTTTATTCAAGACCAATAATTGAAAAGAATGGTAAAAAAAGATGGGAATTGGTAATTTCATCAACAAAAAGTTTTGAATCACCAGAAATTTTCTATTGGAATAAAATTTGTCCCGCGGATAAGGTTAATTCTCTTTGGCTGACTAGTGCCTTAAAAGAGGCAATTATTGAGGCTGAATTAAAGGGCTGGAGAAAACCTGAAAAAGTTAGATTTTGGAGATCATCTATGAAATCAATAATAAAGAAATCCCTTGAGACTTTAAAACTTGAGGCCTTAGTGAGCAGGAGAACATACACATTATTTGAAAGGCTTAATTATTTCGAAAATGATATATATCCGAAAGAGAAAGGGTTTGTGAAAGGGGTATTAGCTCCTAATTTTACAGCTCAAATAGCAAACGAACCCAAACCTTTACCTGAAGCCGTCAGAGGAGAATCATTAACATTCTCTGAAATATCAATCAGAGATTTAAGAACAGCACAATCTTGGCCTATAGAATTTGGAGATATTTTTCCTGTAGAGGAACACATCAAGGATGATCATCTTATCCCAGGGCTCAGACTATTTAGCAAAGACAGAGCAATTGCACTTGCAGCGTGGTTTAGCAGTCTTGAACCTGTAAAGCTTCTCATTGATAAGGATAGACTTATACTTGAAGCGCTTGAGGATGATAAATGGTTAGTTACTGATTTACCTTCTAATAAAGCCCAAGAAATACATCAAAAATTTATTACTTCTAAATCAAACAGCTCTGGTTATCAATTTATATCTATTCAATCTACACCTTACATTGAAAAGTTTGCCGGATTTTGGATGCTTAAAGATGTTGACTTACTAAATTAAAAAATAATTTGAATTATTCCGCGAGTCAAAATAATTTATATTCAATAAGTAAATTCCAAAAAAACTTTACTTTATTAAACAGCATCAAAATTAATTATTATTTAT
>Ga0209433_10000675_pt1 | contig 10527 bp, 9 predicted proteins | sample METZYME_5_50m_FD_187552 | JGI IMG/M metagenome (GOLD analysis project Ga0209433, IMG submission 187552) | Marine microbial communities from oxygen minimum zone in mesopelagic equatorial Pacific - METZYME_5_50m (SPAdes) (version 2) | ecosystem: Environmental > Aquatic > Marine > Oceanic | place...
GCCATTTTTTTCTCTTTTCTTTAAATTAAAGATTGTATTATGAAAGCCATCGCTTTCGTCTACGATAGCTTCTAACATCACGAAAAGACTTACGTCCTTCTTCCGACATACCTAAATAAAATTCTTTTACATCAGGGTTTTCACGCAATTCTGCAGCCTCGCCATCCATTACAACTCTACCAGACTCTAGAATATATCCGTAATGCGCATAACGCAAAGCAACGTTGGTATTTTGCTCAGCAAGTAAAAAAGTCACGCCTTCATTCTCATTGATTGATTTTACTATTTCAAAAATTTGCTCAACAAGTTGTGGAGCTAAACCCATTGAGGGCTCATCCAGAAGTATTGTTTCAGGCTTGCTCATTAGTGCTCTACCAAGTGCACACATTTGCTGCTCACCGCCCGAAGTATAACCAGCTTGGCTTTTTCTTCTGTCTTTCAAGCGAGGAAAATAATTGTAGACCATATCTAGATCTGCTTCTATGGAGCCTTTTCCATCTTTCCTAGTATATGCACCAGTTAATAAGTTTTCCTCTACTGTTAAATGCTCAAAACAGTGTCGACCTTCCATCACTTGAATTACACCACTTTTGACCATTTCAGACGGATCAGAACCCTGTATCTCAACGCCCCGATAACTTATGAACCCTTTCGTAACTTCACCTCTTTCAGAGTGCAATAAATTTGAAATTGACTTCAGGGTCGTTGTTTTACCTGCTCCATTGCCGCCTAGAAGAGCAACAATTCCTCCCTTTGGAACCACAAGAGACACTCCACGTAACACTAGAATCACATGATTATAAATTACCTCTATGTTATTTAATTCAAGAAGCGGTGGCACTTGTGTTTCAGAGTTTTCCATTATTAAACCTCAAAAAGTCGGCCGCGCTGTAGCGCGGCCGAAAGCTTTCATTAGCAACGCATTGCTATGTTGTTTTCTTTTGCAAATGCTTCAGAATCTTCTTTGATCAATGGAGCTATCATTCCCATGTCAGGCTCAATAAAATCCGTAATCAAGTTCCATGTTTTGGCAGAAGCATCCCACTGCTGGACTGCACCAAGACCTGAACCACCATGATCTTCGCAAGTAACTTTAAAAGAAGGCGCAAAGCCTGCAAGTCCATTTTCAGCCATCATCGCATCTGTAATTTCCAAAGCTTCCATACCTTTGATCATGTCAGCTTGAGAAATATCTGCGACACCAGTGACTTCTTGAGCTTTTTTGATTGCCATATGTGTTAAAAATCCCATGTACAAAGCTCTGTTATAAAGGACTGAACCAATTTGATCTCCTGCACCAGCAGTTAAACCTTTGTCCCACACGTTTGCTTTCAACTCATCGTAAATACCATAGTCTGTTCCTGGCGCATTAAGTGCCAGGGCTTTGTAGCCGTCAGCACGCATACCAGCTGGAAGGACGTCATTTTCAGATCCTGACCACCAAACGCCGATGAAATTTTCCATTGGAAACCGAATATTTGCAGCTTCGTTGATAGCAACTGAGTTCATAACACCCCAGCCCCACATCAATACATAGTCAGGTTTATCCCGACGTATTTGAAGCCATTGAGATTTTTGTTCTTGTCCTGGATGATCAACAGGTATTGCATTGAACTCAAAACCATGTTTGTCAGCCAACAATTCTAATACTCTGATTGGTTCCTTACCATAGGCAGAGTTATGATAGACTAAGGTGACTTTTTTTCCTGAAATACTACCACCATTTTCAGCCAATAGATGGTTCACAGCAACTGAAGCTGCTGTCCAATAGTTCGCTGGATAATTAAAAACATTCGAGAACACCCGACCATTTGCTGCTGAAGTTCGTCCATAACCTAGAGTATGAAGAGCTATTCCATCAGCAGTTGCTTTGGGTATCAATTGGTAGGTAACACCTGTGCTCATTGGTTGATACACCAGCGATCCCTCGGCTTTGGTAGACTCGTAGCACTCAACGCTTTTTTCGGTGTTATATCCAGTTTCACATTCTAAGACTCGCACCGGAACGCCTCCGATACCACCATCACGCTCATTTACCATCGTAAAATAGTCATTGATACCGTCAACTAACGGTATACCACTTGGCGCATAAGCACCCGTTCTATATGCGAACCACGGAACTACAAGCTCCGCCAACGCAGGGCCAGCAAACATTATCGAAGATAACGCTGCTAAAATTGTATTTTTAAACATTGGTAATTTTCTCCCATTTTAAACCAATTTCCAACCAAACTAACTACATTTGGTTACTAATAAGGGAAAGGCCACGTTCTTAATTTTTCCTTTCCCAACCTCCATAGTTGGGCTAATCCGTGAGGCTCAACTATCAAGAACCATACAATTAACCCGCCTATAATCATAAACTCTAAGTGCGCAGCAACATCCGTTTGCCACCCAAAGTAACCTACTAAAACATTTTTTAATAGTACAGGCAACAAAACTAGAAATGCAGCGCCTATAAAGCTACCAAAGACTGAACCTAATCCACCAATTATTATCATAAACAGAACTAAAAATGATTTGTTTATTCCAAATACTTCACCTACTTCAACAGCTCCAAGATACACAGAAAAGTAGAGCGCTCCCGATATTCCAACAAAAAACGAACTTATTGCAAAAGCGCTCAATTTAGCTTTTAAGGGATTTACTCCTATAATTTCTGCAGCAATATCCATGTCTCGAATAGCCATCCAAGATCGACCAAGGGCTCCCCGGGTCATGTTCCTAGCAACTATCGCACTGATGGTAACAAAAACTAAACAAACCAAATATGCCACCCAAGCTTTGGTTTCAGCTCCAGTCACTGTAAACCCTAGGAATGTTCGTTCGGGTGCGTTGATTTGCCCAGAGGCCGAATAATTGTAAAACCAAGGTATCCTATTAAATACCCAAACGAGAAAAAACTGAGCTGCCAAAGTTGCAACCGCCAGGTAAAACCCTTTAATTCGCAAGCTAGGCAGACCAAACAAAATACCCACTAGGGCAGTAACACCCCCGGCCAAAACAATATGTATGAGTACACTGATGTCAGGGAAAGCAGTCATGAGTTTATATACCGCATATGCTCCAACTGCCATAAAGCCCCCAGTGCCCAACGATACCTGGCCACAATATCCAGTAAGAATATTCAAGCCTAAAGCTGCAATCGAGTAAATTAAAAATGGCAAAAATATTGCGTTTACCCAGTAGTCGTTGACAAAAAAAGGTATCACCAAAAATGCTATTAACATTACGGCGTAATATCTGTAACGGTCGAACCTTATTGGGAACGTTTGATTGTCCTCACGATAGGTCGTACTAAAATCTCCAGCTTCACGATATAACATAAACTACACCCTCTCGATGATTTTTTCGCCAAATAGACCTTGAGGCCGAAAGACCAGAAATAGTAATGCCAAAACATAGGCAAACCAGTTTTCCGTAGCACCACCAATTAGCGGGCCTACGGCAAATTCAAATAATTTTTCTCCCACCCCAATAATTAATCCGCCAACTATAGCCCCAGGTATGGAAGTGAAACCTCCAAGCATAAGCACCGGCAAAGCTTTCAATGCAATCAGTGATAATGAGAACTGAACGCCTGATTTAGTACCCCATACAATACCTGCTACGAGTGCTACAAAACCAGCTAAAGTCCACACCATTATCCAGATAAAGTTTAATGAAACTCCAACGGATAATGCCGCTTGGTGATCATCAGCAACAGCTCTCATCGCTCGTCCCTGCTTGGTATATTGTGAGAAACCCACGAGAACAAAAACCAGAATAGCTGCAATAACAGTTGCATAGATATCTAAATTATCAATGAAGAAACCATAATCAAACATGTTGTAGGTTGTTTCGTCAATCCAGAGATTGAGTCCTTGTGGGATGCCTACGTCAAGCATTTTAATATCTCCTCCCCACATTAAGTCACCCACGCCCTCAAGAAAGTAAGCCAACCCTATTGTGGCCATAAATAGGATTATACCCTCTTGATTGACTAAATGTTTAAATATAACTTTTTGCACCAACCAGGCTAACAGTAACATCACTCCCATAGTCAATATTAACGCCAAAACGGCATTCACATGCCATCCAAAGTGGTGGATTTTTGTACCCAAAATTGCATTGATCAGATGAGCAAAAGGAATTCTGCCCTCCATTATGCCAACAAGCGTCATAGCCGCGAATAACGCCATAACTCCTTGAGCATAATTAAAAATTCCGGACGCTTTATAAATTAATACAAATCCAAGGGCCACCAACGAATATAAGACACCCGCCATTAAACCGTTTAAGATAACTTCTATCGTGAAAAAAAGCTGTTCAGGCATGGTTGTTCTCCCAATTTTTATAGAAAAATGGATACTCTTTTGTGGGCATAAAAAACCTGTTAGTCATGGCTGACACCCAAGTAAGCGTCTATCACAGCTTGATTATTCCTCACTTCACTTGGCGTCCCATCACCAATTTTCTTACCATAATCCATAACTACCACTCGATCAGATAAATCCATAACAACACCCATATCGTGTTCAATGAGTGCTATCGTTGTTCCAAACTCATCGTTAACATCTAAGATGAAGCGACTCATATCTTCCTTTTCTTCAACATTCATTCCAGCCATTGGCTCGTCTAGAAGTAACAGTTTGGGCTCTGAAGCAAGTGCTCTTGCTAGCTCCACACGCTTCTTTAAACCATATGGCAGGCGAGAAACGGGCGTCTTTCGGATGGATTGAATCTCAAGAAAATCAATGACGCGTTCGCAAATCTCACGATTTTCAGTTTCTTCCCGTTCGGCTGGCCCCCGCCACAAAGATTGAGAAATTATTCCGGCCTTCATATGAGTTAGACGACCCGTCATAACATTATCTAAAACGCTCATACCCTCAAACAAAGCAATATTCTGGAAAGTTCTAGCTATCCCTTGCCTAGCCACTTCAAAGGGCTTTAACTGAGCCCTTTTAGTACCCCTAAAAAAAACTTCGCCTTGTTGAGGTACATAAAATCCAGAAATTACATTCAACATAGAAGATTTTCCAGCACCGTTAGGACCAATAATCGCTCTTATTTCACCCTCGTGAATATCAAAAGATATATCTTCTATCGCAGTAACACCACCAAACTTTAGAGTTATATTTTTCATCTCCATTACTACGCCGCCGATTTGTCGACCATCCGGTGTCATGTATCCTTCAGTTGTACTCAACACTTTTCCCTCTTACTCAGCTGCTATATTGGCTTGATTGATCACTTGGGCGTCCACAATATCTAGATTAGCGGATATTTTTCCCTTGCGCCCGTCTTCGTAAGTCACCTCTGTTTCGGTGTAAACTGACCCCGATCCATCATAAAGTGCTGTGACTAAATCTTTAAATTTTTCTCCAATTATTTTTCGCCTAACCTTCCGGGTGCGAGTGAGCTCTCCATCGTCAGCATCGAGCTCCTTATGAAGAACTATAAATCTATGCACTTGGCATCCTGCCAACATTTTATCTTCCGAAATTGAAATATTGACCTCTTCAATATGCTCTTTAACCATTTCAAGCACCTTTGTATTCCCAGCCAACTCTTGGTAACTGGAATAGGCTATATTATTACGCTCAGCCCAGTTCCCAACGGCTGACAGATCGATATTTACAAAAGCAACACACCTTTCTTTACCTGCACCAAAGACAACAGCTTCGAGAATGTTTGGGTAAAATTTTAATTTGTTTTCGACGTATTTTGGAGCGAACATTGAACCATCAGACATTTTGGCGACATCCTTGGCTCGGTCGATTATACGCAAGTGCCCGGTATCTTCTTCAAAAAATCCAGCATCACCGGTAGCTACCCAACCTTCTGGGTCTTTTGTATCCGCAGTACTCTCGGGGTTTTTGTAGTATTCTACAAAAGTCCCTGGGCTTCTGTAATAAACTTCGCCATTGTCGCCTATACGAACTTCAACTCCCGGCGTTGGGACCCCAACTGTATCACCACGCACTTCTCCGTCTGGCTGCTGGGTAATATAAACTGAAGCTTCGGTCTGCCCATAAAGTTGCTTTAAATTTATTCCCAAAGACCGGTAAAAATCAAAAATTTCTGGACCAATTGCTTCGCCAGCGGTGTAGCCAACCCGTACTTTGGATAAACCTAATGTATTTTTTAATGGACCATATACTGCCAATTCTCCTAGAAAATATTTTATCCGACTGCCAAGTCCAACTGACTTTCCATCAAGAATATTTGCACCTACCTGACGCGCATGCTCCATAAAGTAATCGAACAACCATTTTTTAAATCGACCTGAGTCCTCCATGCGTATCATCACATTTGTAAGTTGCATTTCAAAAACTCTTGGAGGCGCAAAGTAGTAAGTTGGACCTATTTCTCTTAAGTCAGTCGATAAAGTATCAGCACTTTCAGGACAATTTACGCAAAAGCCACTCCACATGGCTTGACCAACGGAGAAAATAAAATCGCCTATCCAAGCCATTGGCAAATATGCCAAAATTTCATCACTCTGTGTGAGGTTGTCAAACTCACATGTAGTCTTGGCAGTCTCAATAATGTTTGCATTAGACAAAACAACACCCTTTGGGCGCCCTGTTGTGCCAGAAGTGTACAGCATAACACATGTAGAGTCGTAAGTCAGAGCGCCTTCTCTGTCCTTTAAAATTGATCGAGAATTCTGACCACTATTTTTCCCACTCTCCATTACAGATAAAAACGAATGTAGTTTTGAATGATCGTATTTTCGAAGTCCGCGCCCATCCAGGTAGATCATTTGCTCAAAATCTGGGAGTTTAGACTGGATCTCTAAAATTTTATCTACTTGTTCTTGATCACCAGCAACCACAAATTTAGCACCACAGTGGGCGAGAACATATTCCATCTCGTCAGCAACCGAGTCTTGGTATTGTGGCACCGGAGTTGCGCCTGTCATCTGTATCGCGATCATTGAAATATAAAGGTCTGGACGGTTGCGACCCAGCACTGCAACAAAATCACCGGGCTGTATTCCCAACTCGATTAAACCAAGAGCAAAGTTTTCAGCTTCATCTAACGCTTTCGCCCACGACCAAGTTTGCCAGATACCAAACTCTTTTTCTCTAAAAGCAGCTGAGCTTCCAAAAGTGTTTGCATTTCTGCGCAACAAAGCTGGTAGAGATACCAAATTATTGGTACCTTTATTAGACTGTGCCAATGATGTTTCCTCCCAGTAACAACTCAAAAAAATAAAAGTTTTATAAAAAATTCAACCCATAAATTTCTTTTAAGCGTAGCCTTTGTATTTAACTCAAATTTATAGAATATCCAAGTTTAAAAAAACAAATAGAAACAAGAAACTAGATTTATAAATCAAAACTAGAAAAAGGAATATATTTAACTTTATCTCCAATATTAATTTTGATTTCTTCATCGGGCAGTTCTACAAAACCTGTCGCCCAGGCTAATCCACTCGTCAAGCCAGATCCTTCCGATTTAAATATCTCCACCTTATTATTAGATACCCTAGCCCGAAGAAATTCTCGGCGCCCGGCCTTTTTAGTTTTTTCAAATGCAGCTGATATATAATAAGCTTGAGGCACAATCCAATTTCCTCCCGAAAACTTAGACAAAGCTGGCCGTACAAAAATAAGGGCGCAGGTGGCCGCAGCTACCGGGTTTCCTGGAAGCCCAAATATTGGAGTATCATGCCAAAAACCCATCGCCATAGGTCTTCCTGGTTTAATAGCTATTCTCCATTCAGTAACTTGTCCTTCACTGCTTAATATTGCAGCTAAATGATCCTCATCGCCCGCAGAGGCACCACCCGAGGTAATTAAGACATCAAAATCCTCTGATGCTTTATTCAATTTGTCTCTAAGCACTTCAAGATTGTCTGGAATTTTTCCTAATTCAGAAACTTCGTAGCCCCAAGCTTTCAACAGACTGGCTAGCATTGGTGAATTTACGTCAAAAATTGAACCAAACTTCAGCGGTTTTTCAAAGTCAATTAATTCATCACCAGTGGAAAAGACGCCAACTCTGAGCTTTCGGTAAACTTTAGCTTTTCTTATCCCTGAAGATATGGAAGATGCAGCCATAAAAGCCGTCATACGATCGCGTTTAAGTGCTATTACTTGCCCCTTCTTTATATCCTCTCCAACGACTCTTGTATTTGCCCCAAGCTGTAGTGAGTTTTCAAAGTAAATTTTATTGCCTTCAAGCTGTACATCTTCCTGAAGGACCACCGTATCTGTACCCGCTGGTAAAACGGCACCAGTAAAAATACGTACAGCTTGGCCTTTATCTACAGCTTGAGAAAGGGGGTGCCCGGCAGCTGACCTGCCCTGTTTTAAATCTAAATATTTTCCACGAGCATCAGCGAATTTAAAAGCATAACCATCAACTGCTGAATTTGAAAAAGGTGGAGAATCTAAACCTGCTTTTAAATCACCAGCTAAGGTTCTTCCTACTGTTAAATTAATCGGTAGGTCTTCCGTTTCAATAATGGGGCTTAGACTCGTTTCCAAATGCATCAAAGCATCATCCAAGGGTGTCCAATCCACTCCCGCTGGGAGCGCAAAACAGTCATTTTGTAATTTCTTCGTTGTACTCATGTTCTAAGATTGTCAAAGCTTAAGCCAACAATCCAGCCCTCTTCCAAAATTTGCCTCTTAAAGTTACTAGGAATTAGAGGTAGTAATCTCCCGTCTCTATCCAAATTAAGAAGATTTTCAACTGTTCTATAAGTCTGATAAGCATCTGTAATATCGTGGCAAAATGCTTTAGCTTTAGTTTTGATTTCAATATCTGATGGAAACTTAAAAAGGCTTGGATAAACTTCACCCAAAACAATTTGAGCAGAGTCAAATTCCTGATCAAAAGGCCAAACACATAGTTTCTTATTAAATTTTTCTCTCAATTTTTGCAGGCAAGGTATGCCCATTAGGCTCTGTGAACCTACAGCACCCGTTGTGAATAATTTCCATACACTATGAGCTGATCTGGAATATTTCTCACATAGTCTAAACTCACTTAACCCATGCGAGGACCTATCCGTACCTTTATGCGGCAAACCATCAAGGTGTAAATTTTGTGGACAGCCCCAAAATGGACCAATTCCATCAAACTTTGAATTTAATCCCTGTGCAACTTCAAACCTATTGTTAGAGTTGTCTTCACCATCAGTTACCACTTGGTTTAAGAATTCCCAAATAGAAAAGGGATTTGAGGAAGAGGTAACACTCTTTGAAAAACCTGCTGGATAGCCAAAAGCGAAATCAAAACCAATAAAAATTCGTTCTTTTAGAACTAAAGATTTTTCAATCAGTTTTTCGATAAAGTTTAAAGCTGCTCGCCGGGTTCGAAAGTATTCTGTATTTTGCATTTCCAAGTTATTTGAATGGCAAATATAAATTGCATCCTTTGCGGGTGCCTCAGGAGAAGGTTTAGAACGGGCCGACCAATCTACCACGACAAGACGGTCAAAGCTCAAGATAATTTCCTATAAAATTAGCGATCCCAATTGTATCATTTAAGTTCATGCAAGTTTTTTCGCTGGATATTTCTACATCAGTTGCCAAAGCCAAAATAGTAGGGTCGTTTTCTGCAATTAAATTTTGATCGCGCGCTTTCCTAACAACTTCAATCTTGGGATGCTTCTCCTGTTTAAAACCCTCTACTAACACCAAATCAACTTTTGACAATTTTTTGATTAAATCTGTAAGACTGGGTTGTAACTCATCAGTATTTTCATGCATTAGCACCCAGCGTTTCTCTGACGCAATCAGAACCTCTTGGGCCCCAGCTTGCCTATGACGAAAACTATCTTTCCCAGGTTGGTCAACATCAAAACCGTGATGGGCGTTTTTGATTGTAGCAACAGATAGGCTCCGGCTTTTAAACTCTGCAACAAGGCGTTCCATCAGATGCGTTTTCCCAGAGTTTTTCCAACCTGTGATACCAAAAATTTTCAAAATGCCTTAACCCTTAGTTGAGCTTCTTCTAATTCACTCTGCGTATTAATATTATAAAATGGATCATATTCAACTGATGGAAACAAAACCGTTTTAGCTGAATGTTTATCAGCCCATAAAACAATTTTTCGCAAACCTGCTTTAATATTTTTTTCTAGGTCGTCAGCTAACGAAGCTGACCATAAACCAAAAGTAGGATGCCTCACTAATTTGTCATTTTGTTTTGTCGCTGCTAGAGAAATTAGAGCATTATTTTTAGCACTTGCATTAGATAATTTACTTACTAAATCCGCTGGGAAAAATGGTGTGTCAGAAGCAACTGTCAGAATTGAAGTGAAACCGTTTTTTTCAGCAAACCGCATACCTGACAAAATTCCCGCCAATGGGCCAGCATATCCCTTGATTGTATCAGGTATGACTTCGATTTCTAGGTCTGAAAATCTGCTAAGATCCCCATTTGCGTTTAAAATAATCTTATCTAACTGAAAACTTAAACTTTTAGTTGTAATTTCTAAAATGGAAGCGTCACCGATTTTCAACCTACCCTTATCAATACCGCCCATTCTCCTCGCCTGTCCGCCCGCTAATATGACCCCCA
>Ga0209433_10000676_pt1 | contig 10518 bp, 9 predicted proteins | sample METZYME_5_50m_FD_187552 | JGI IMG/M metagenome (GOLD analysis project Ga0209433, IMG submission 187552) | Marine microbial communities from oxygen minimum zone in mesopelagic equatorial Pacific - METZYME_5_50m (SPAdes) (version 2) | ecosystem: Environmental > Aquatic > Marine > Oceanic | place...
TTTCTATTTCTTCTTCTTCTTGTTATGAATATCCTTGGAAATTTTTCGCTCCAAGTAATGCATACATATGGATATTTTTTATCATCAGTTAATAAAATATTGAAATAAGGTTTATTTGTCTTAATTAAGTTAGATTCTAAATTAAGTGCTTCAAATTCACTATCGGTTAAAATAATCTCAATTTCAGTAATTTGCCTCACCATTAGACTTAGTCGAGGACTTAGTTCCTTGTAATTATTAAAATAACTACTTACCCTATTTTTAAGACTTTTAGATTTACCTATATATAAAAGTGTTCCATCATTATCTTTAAAAAGATAACAACCTGATGATCTAGGGATCTCAGAAAGTCTTTTTTTGAGAATTGATTTATTATTAATTAATTTATTTTCAAAAATTATATTATTTTTCTCTTTTAATATCTCCTCAGTCATAAATAATTTTATCCTCCATAATTCCAGCCTGTAGAACTCAAATTTAAAGCCTCAACATCATTATTTAGAAAAGCACTTAATACTTCACCCACAAAAACAGTATGATCGCCATGCATAAGGTCTCCCACTACCTCACATTCAACTCCGCCTACGCTATCAGTTAATATTGGTAATCCAAATTCTCCATTTTTAAATTCAACAGTCTCAAATCTTCCTCCCAAGGCTTTTTGAGGCTTAAAGAATATAGCCGCTAAGTCTTTTTGATCACTTTTTAAAACATTTACTGAAAACTTTTTAGTTTTTTTTATAATTTCATGACTTGATCCTTCAGCTCTTACGGCAATTACAACTAAGGGTGGATTAAACGATCCTTGGGTGACCCAACTTGCGGTAAAACCATTTACTTCATTACTTTCCTCATCTCTAACACCACAAATAAATAAGCCATGAGGTATTTTTCTTAATAAGATTTTTTTTGCTTCAAGATTTAATGCCATAATTAAAAAACTAACACTATTATTTTAACGAATTTTCTTATTATTAAATTATTTATATGAAAATACTTTACCCAGGAACATTTGATCCCTTAACTAATGGCCATCTAGATCTAATAGAAAGGGCTCAAAAAATATTCGGAAATGTAATTATTGCGGTATTAGAGAATACTAATAAAACTCCTACATTCAAATTAGAAAAAAGAATAAAACAAATAAAAGATTCTACAAATCATCTAAAGAATACTAATGTTATTTCTTACAATGGACTAACAGTTGATTGTGCTAATGAATTAAATGCAGATTTAATATTAAGAGGATTACGAGCTATGAGTGATTTCGAATATGAATTACAAATTTCTCATACAAATAAATCATTAAACAAACAAATAGAAACAATTTTTTTATCAACAGATACCAATTTTAGTTTTTTGAGTAGTTCTTTAGTAAAGGAGGTTGCAAAATTCAATGGAGAAATAAAACATATGGTACCACCTCCTGTGGAGAAGGATTTAAGGGAATATTTCTCTGGAATCTAGAGGCAATTATCTAATTTATATATATCTTTAATTAATTTAAATGTTTTATTAACATCGATATTATTTGAATTTTGAATAATGCTTATTATGTAAGTTTTATTTTTTTTGTATAAATAACCTGAAAGAGAGAATACATTAGATAGAGTTCCTGTTTTACCAAAAAACTTTCCACTTAAATTACTTTTTTTAAATTTATTTGAAAGAGTTCCTCTTACTCCAAGAATTGATAAAGATGAGTTGAAGGATTTAAATTTTTTATTAAATCTCATTTTATAAAGAAATGTCGAAATTAATTTTGTAGTAATTTTATTACTTCTAGATAAACCGCTAGCATCACCGATTGATATACCTTCAGTAGGCAATCCTTTATTGTAAAGCCAATTCTTTAATTTCTTATAGTCATTAGATTGCCAACTATTAGAGGCATTTTTAAATAATGACTCTGAAGTAAAATTATGACTTTCTGCATTAGCTAAGGTAACTAAAGACAAAATTGGATTTGACTTTAAATTTTTGACTAATTTTAATTTATTTTTTAAAGAATTGTCATAGTTTAAAAAATTAATTTTAATATTAGAATTCGGGTTTTTTACTTTAAGAATTCTATAAATATAATTCTTTAAATAATATTTATCTAGATAGATATCTTGGTTACTATTAATTGCTAAGGAAGTAATAGGAGCTCCATAATTGAATAATTTATCATTATATGTCCAGCCATCAGGCCATTTTGAACTATCTTTAACTTCTATGATATATAAATTTATATCTTTATTTAAATCTTTTATATTAATTAAATCATCAATATCTTTTAAAGATAAATCAGGATCTCCAGTACCAAATAAATAATAATTTTCTTTGTTATCTATTAATAATGATGTATTTAAAGAATCATAGGGATTATATTTATCAATAACGTAACCTGTAGATAAAAGTTTTAAATTTGATGCTGGTATTCTTAATTTGTTTGAATTATATTCTGAAATTATAAAACCATTATCATCCAAAATAGATACACTAAAACTATCATCAAGTGATTTATTGATTAAGTAATCATATGCTATACATTTCTTTTTTTTAACAAATATAAAAGGCATATTGAAGTATATATTTTTTGCAAACTTATTATTTTCACTGAGAAATAAAATTAAAAGAAATGCTGGAGGTAAAATTAAACAAAAAATAAAAAATATAAAAAATTTCTTAATCATATAATTACAAATTAATAAATATAGTTTCGTTATCTGGCTTATTTTCAAAGTCTTTTACGAAAAAATATTTATTATCTTTTTCTTTAAATAACATCCAATTATTAGGATAAATATGCATTAGAGCTCCTCCATTTAATGGTTGTAAAAAATAAGAATTTATCCAAGTTTTAACAAAGCTTTTTCTTCTTTCTCTAATAACGCTTCCAATTCCAATATTAGCATCTTCAAATTTTGGATTTATAGAAAAATGCTTACCTTTATAATTTTCGCACATAGGTTCAAATGAATCAAAGTCATAAGGCTGAGGAAGCATTGAAATCAAAATAGAGTCTATATTACTAATATTTGAAGAATCATTGAATGATTTAAAAGTATAAATCTTATCCTTAATTTCTTTGTAATCTCTTTGAGCTAAAGCGACGGCTCCAGGATCAGAATAAGTTAAAAAAGTATTATTATGAGTTGATAAAAAATCATATAATCTAAATCCTATTTTATTAAATTTAAGTCCCTCAAATCTAAAATCAATAGTAAATCTGTAATCTTCAGAATTTAAATTTGATAAACATGACTTTTCCATATCTAGAAGTGCGTTATTTAAATCCTTTGGCAATAAAATCATAAAAATCAAAAAATATTAATACAATCTAAAATTAAACAATAAAACTTGTCTAATTCCTCATATGTATTATCTTCATTAAAGCTTAGTCTTATATTTGAAAAAAGTTTTAATTTGTCAAATCCAATACTTTCGAGTGTTTTGCTTGGTTTATTTGAAGCACTTGAACATGCACTTCCACTACTAATAGAAATATTATGATTTGACATATAGTTTATTACTTTATATGCCTTTATTGGAATTAAATTCTTATTTAACAAAATAAAAGAAATATGATTTGGCAATCGATACTCGATACTTCCTGTAATTTCAAAATATTTATTATTTTCAATTTTTTTTAAAAAATAATTTCTCAAATAAATAGTTTTATTTTCTATAAAAGTCACGTTATAATTCTCAAAATATATTCTACTTGATATATTTTCTAAGGCTTTATGTAAACCACTTATTAAAGATAAAGGTTGAGTCCCTTGCCTAATTGAATATTCCTGCGTTAATGAAATATCTTGATTCAATAAAATTTTTCTAGATTTTTTATTTGTAAATAATATTCCTACACCTTTTGGACCACCGAATTTATGTGCAGATAAACTCAAAAGATCGCAATTTAAATTATTCCAATTAAAAATTCCATTACTTATTACTTGCGTTCCATCTATATGAAATAAGATATTATCATTTGAGCATTTTTCCCCAATATATTGAATTGGCTGCAAACTTCCAATTTCACTTTGCCCCCATATTATGGAAACAAGTTTTACATTTCTATTAACATACTCATTAATTAGATGTTTTTTTAAAATACCTTGATTATCAACAGGCCATTTTTTTATATTCCACCCTCTTTTCTTTAATTTGTTAGAAACAATATTTGTAGCTTGATGTTCAATGGTTGATATAGTTATAGAAGCAGGTGTAAAACTATCAGAAATTTCATTAAAAACAATTGATATCGACTCAGAAGAGCCTGAAGTAAAAATGATATCCTCAGGTTCTGAATTAAAAAGTATTGAAATTTTTTTTCTAATAGTTTCTAACTCGGTGGAACAATCAATACCAAATTTATAAGTAGAGGAAACGTTACCCCAATAATTTTCAAATGAATAATTAATTGTATCTAGAACATCCTTTGATAATGGTGAAGTAGAAGCATGATCAAAATAAATAAAATTTTTATTCATTTTTTAATAACTATATTCTCCAGAAAATACTTTTTTAGCATCACCAGTCATATAAACTTCATCATTTTTATCACCCCACTCAATATCTAATGTTCCACCAGGAAGTTTAATTGTTGATTTATTACCGCAGTAACCCAATCTAAAAGCAACTGAATGGATTGCACACGCACCTGTACCACAAGCTAAAGTTGCTCCAGCACCCCTCTCCCATACCAAAACTTCGATATTTTCACTATTTATAATTTTACAGAAATGAACATTTGTCTTTTGAGGAAAAAATTTATTTTTTTCAAGTAAAGGTCCTAATTCATATAAATTTATATTCTTAAGATTATCTACAAAAAAAATTAAATGAGGGTTGCCCATACTGCATGAATAACCTCTGTTATTAAAGTTATCTATTTCAAAAACCTTTGTTGGTATATCTTTTATCTTTTCAGAAATAATTGTTGGTATGAGATTACTTTCAAAAATTGGTTTACCCATATTAACTGTTATCTTACCTTTTTGATAAGTTGAGACTTTTAAGCCAGCTTTAGTTTCTATTCGAAATTCATATTTAGAATAATTATCCAAAGTCTTATCTTTTAGAAATTTAATTAAACAACGTATCCCATTCCCACACATTTCAGCTTCTGAATTATCGGAATTATAAATAACCATTCTTACATCATTATCATTATCATCTGCTTTTAATATAAAAATGACACCATCAGCTCCAATTCCAAAGTTTCTATTGCATAAATTATGTGAATTAATATTATTCAGCAAAAGATCTTTATTAAAATCATATTTTCTAGAATCGATAATAATAAAATCATTACCATTTCCTTGATATTTTTCGAAGTCAATTCTTGGCATAGTAAAAAGTGCTTAATTTAAATTTTAATAAATAAATACAGGTATTCACATTTTATTCAATTTTGTAAAATGATTATTAAAATAGATTTTTAATTCAAGTAAAAGTGAGTAATACATCTTCAAATAATAATTATTCTAATAAAGTATATAATCCTCTCCAAATTGAAAAAAAGTGGCAAGAAAAATGGGAAGTAAAAAATTTATATAAAACTAATGAAAATAGTAATAAAGAAAAGTTTTATGCATTATCAATGTTTCCATATCCTTCAGGAAATTTACACATGGGACATGTTAGAAACTATGTAATTACTGATTTAGTTGCTCGTTATCAAAAATTAAATGGTAAAAATGTTCTTCACCCAATGGGTTGGGATGCATTTGGTTTGCCAGCTGAAAATGCTGCTATTGAGAGAGGAATAGATCCAAATAAATGGACTAAAGACAACATAAAGCATATGAAAAATCAACTTAAATTACTTGGTTTATCTGTTGACTGGGAAAAAGAATTTGCTACCTGTGACGAGAGTTATTATATTTGGACACAAAAATTATTTCTTGATTTATTTAATTCAGGCTTGGTTTACCAAAAAAAATCAGAAGTAAACTGGGATCCCATTGATAATACTGTCTTAGCAAACGAGCAAGTAGATTCAGAGGGAAAGTCATGGAGATCTGGAGCATTAGTTGAAAAGAAAAAATTAAAACAATGGTATTTAAAAATCACAGATTACGCAGAGGAACTTATCAATGATTTAAAAATTCTAGAAAGTTGGCCAGAAAGAGTAAAAATCATGCAAGAAAATTGGGTTGGCAAGTCAATTGGAGCAAATATATCCTTTAAAATAAAAGATAATAAAGAGGATTTAGTTGTATTTACTACAAGGCCAGATACTCTTTACGGTGTAACTTACATAGCTATTTCACCTAATCATGAGTTAACGGAAGCTCTAAAAAGTGTTGATTTAAAAAATAAATTAAATTCTCTTAAGAATGATTTAAAAAAAGCAAAGTATCTTGATCAAGAAAAACATGGTTTTGATACTGGTTTAAAGGCTGTAAATCCAATTAATAATACTGAGATCCCTATATGGATAGCGACTTATGTACTAGATGGATATGGAACTGGTTCAGTAATGGGGGTTCCAGCACATGATCAAAGAGATTTTGAATTCGCTACTAAAAATAAAATTAACATCAAACAAGTAATCTCAAAATCGAAAGATGGTAATGAAGAAAATTTAACAGAATCTTTTGAAGAAAATGGTTATATGATAAATTCTAATGAATATAACGGTTTAACAAATACTGATGCCAAAAATGCAATTATAAAATTTGGGATTAACGAATTTTGGGCTGAAAAGAAAATTGAATATAGATTGAGAGATTGGCTTATATCTAGACAAAGATATTGGGGTTGTCCTATACCTATTATATTATGTGAAAAATGCGGTTCTGTACCTATAGATCAAAATGACTTACCTGTAATATTGCCAAATAAAATAAGTTTTGAACCAAATAAAATAAATTCATTAAAAGATGATAAAGAGTGGTTTAATGTTAATTGTCCAAAATGTGGCAACAACGCTAAAAGAGAAACAGATACTATGGATACCTTTATGTGTTCTTCATGGTATTTCTTAAGATATCCATGTTCAAATTTACAAGATAAGCCTTTTGAAAAAGAAAAAATAAATAAATGGCTTCCTGTTGATCAATATGTAGGAGGAGTAGAGCATGCAATCTTGCACCTTCTTTATGCAAGATTTTTAACAAAAGCATTAAGAGATAAAAATTTATTTAATATTGATGAACCATTTAAAAATTTATTAACGCAAGGAATGGTTCAAGCTGCAGCTTATAAGAACCCGAATACTGGCAAATATATCTCTCCAAAAGAAATAAAGAATTTAGAAAATCCTTTAGATCCTGCTGACAATACAAAGCTAGAAATTAGTTATGAAAAGATGTCAAAATCAAAATATAATGGAATAGATCCTGAAACAGTAATAGAAAGATATGGAGCTGATACCGCAAGAATGTTTATTTTATTTAAAGCTCCACCTGAAAAAGATCTTGAATGGGGAGATTCAGATGTAGAGGGACAATATAGATTTCTTTCAAGGATATGGAAACTTTATAAGGAGGACTATACAGACGAATTATTTAATAAAGATAATTATAAAGAGCAAAAGGAGTTAGATCTAAAAAGAAATATGAATATAGCTATTAAGGAAATAAGTAAAGATATAAATAATAATCAATTTAATACTGGTATATCAGAATTAATGAAACTATATAATTCAATTTCTCAAAATAATAAAAATATAAGTTCCAATTTCAGAAAAGAAGTTTTAAAAAATTTCTGCATACTACTTGCTCCATTTGCTCCGCATATTACCGAAGAGATATGGGAGGAAATGGGATTCAAAGACTCAGTGCATAATCAAAAATGGCCTGAAATTGATCAAAAGGCTTTAGTTCAAGAATCATATGAATTAGTAATACAAATAAATGGAAAAGTTAGAGACAAAGTTTTTATAAAGTCCAACTCCTCAGATGATGAGATCAAAGAAATTAGCCTTAACAGAGCAAATGTAAAAAAATGGGTTGCAGATAAAGAAATAAAGAAATTTATTGTTATTAAAGGAAAAATTATAAATTTAGTAATTTAATTTAAATTTATTTTTTGAAAATTGAGAGATTCTGGCATTGACCAGTTTCCAGAAACAGAGTAGGTGTCTTTATTAAAACATAATTGTCTTAATATGAAAAAAATAATTTCAGGATTTGGATCGTTTAACTTTTGACATATTTCAGAAAAGTTTAACCTATCTCCTTTATTCATAATATCCCTGACTTTTTGTTGATATAATATAACCTCCGAAGCTGCTTTTTTACCTGCTTCAACACCAGGTTGATCATAGGCGTTAATATTTATTAATTCCGCATAAAAAGAAACAGCTCTCTCAAATAAAGCTATTATTGCGCCAAGATTTCGTACATTAAATTTACTTAAAGTTATCGTAATTGACTGTCTATTTTGGTTAGTTAAAGCTGTTCTAGTGCCCTGTAAAAAACCTGATAAATAAGATTTAGGATCGTCTAATCCAAATATATTTAAATTTTCTGGTGAATCTAGCAATTCAATAAAAAGACAAAAGAAATTATCTATTCCATCTCTAAGCTGTTGAACGTAAGCATGTTGATCTGTAGAACCTTTATTACCAAAGACAGAAATCCCTTGGTGAACAATATTCCCATCTCTATCATTTTTTTTACCGAGTGACTCCATTATGAGTTGTTGTAGGTATTTACTAAAAACTTGAAGTCTATCTCTATATGGCAATACAACCATATCTCTTTTACCTAAACCTTCTCCACAAAAGAACCAGGAAGCACTTAGTAACGCTGCAGGATTAGAAATAACATCTTTCGATCTAGTTATTTCATCCATAATTGAGGCTCCTTGAAGAAAATCATATATATTTTCTTTTATTAAAGATATAGCTAGAAGTCCAACAGAACTTGTTATGCTTGTCCTCCCCCCTACCCAATCTGGGAGATTAAAAATCTCTAGCCAATTCTCATTACTTGCCTTTTTATATAATTCACTATCAGTCATTGTTATTGCAATTGAATTAGAGCACCAATCTATTTCCTTGTCTTCAATATTCTTTCTTATTATTTCCATGGCTATTCTTGGCTCTGGGGTACCACCTGATTTACTAACAACTACAAATAGAGTTCTAGATAAGCTTTCCTCTATTTCAATCAATTTTTCACTTATTAAAAAAGGATCAACATTATCAATAAAAGAAAAGTTTAAACCTTGATGTTTTTTTTGAAGAGATTCAATTATTAATAAAGGACCAAGACTGCTTCCTCCGATTCCAATCCATAAAACATTTGTAAAAGATTCACCATTTTTATTTAAAATTTCTCCCTTATGAATCTTGTTGCTAAAATCATTTATTTTTGAAATTTCTAAATCAATTATATTTTTAATATTTTCATTAGGAGAAATCGAAGAATTCCTAAGCCAATAATGTCCAACTTGTCTTTTTTCATCTTTATTTGATATCGCACCTTTTTCTAATTCATCTAAAGCTAAGTAAACTTCTTTAAATCTGTTCTCGACTTTATGAAAATCCTTTAAATCAAAATTGACTTTGCTTATATCTAACCATATTTGTAATTCATCATTAAACCACAAGTAATTTGAAAACTTTTCCCAATCTTTCGGTTTATTGTATTTAACTTCTTTAGATGAACTACTCATATCTTATTTTTTATCTATTATATCTACTAAATATCCCGTAATAATAAAAAATATAAAAAATAAAACATACGTTTTCAAAATTTTTGTATTTTGATATGAGAAATTTAATAATTAATTATTTTAATTTGAAGTAAAGTTTATTAATTACATTTAATATTTTGAAAAAAGAGCAAAAATATATCATATCTCCAGAAGTAAATTCATTAAATAAATTCAATCCTAAACTGAAAATTGCTATTCTCGCATCAGGAGAAGGTTCAAACTTCCAAGTCTTAATAGATTTAGCAAAAAATGATCTATTTGATATTGATATAAAATTATTAATCTGCAATAAGAAAAATGCCGGCTGTGTTAAAAGGGCCAAAAATGAGAAAATACCATATTTTATTTGTGAAGAATCAAGTTGCAAAAATAGAGATGATTTTGAAAAAAAAATAATTAAAAAGTTAAGAGAGAGTGATATTGAATTAATAATTATGGCTGGATGGATGAAAATTGTTACAGAGAAATTTATAAATAGTGTTTGTAAAAAAATAATAAATTTACATCCATCTCTCTTGCCATCATTTAAAGGGAAAAATCCCATAAAAGATGCTTTAGAAAATGGCTCTTTAATAACCGGTTGTTCAGTTCATTATGTTGTCCCTGAAGTAGACAGTGGAGAATTAATAATACAAGGAGCCATAGCTATAAATAAAGATGAAAGTATTGAGAATCTAACTAACAATATTCATCAAATTGAGCATTTGATCTTACCGATTGCAATATCCGAAGCTGGATTTACTTTACGAAGATAATTAAGGATAAAAATTTTTCAAATCTAATTCATTATTAATTGGTAAGCCTGATATTAAGTTAAGACTCTGGTAAGCTTGTCCTGCCTGCCCTTTTAATAAATTA
>Ga0209433_10000678_pt1 | contig 10503 bp, 9 predicted proteins | sample METZYME_5_50m_FD_187552 | JGI IMG/M metagenome (GOLD analysis project Ga0209433, IMG submission 187552) | Marine microbial communities from oxygen minimum zone in mesopelagic equatorial Pacific - METZYME_5_50m (SPAdes) (version 2) | ecosystem: Environmental > Aquatic > Marine > Oceanic | place...
AGCATGACAGAAACGCTTCGCATATACGTCCGTCAGAACCATTCATTTTCAAGAATTGGGGGTGTTGTATCTAGAATGGAATCTAGGGGTTCCCGCCATTCCATTCGCAAATCTTGCTCTGCCGGAGTCGCATCCCAGTAGAGTTTCTTTCGAAGATGCCTCCTAGCCCACGCCACATCGATTTTCGGGTGGAAAAACGAAGCAATGATTGCTAACCAGTAAGGGGCTTCCCAAGTAGTCCACTTTCTTTCAGGATGAGCAACCTTGAGGGATTTTGCAATATCATTCATCATCATCTCACCAGAGACAGTTAGGTAGCGCCCCATATCTTCACCTTCGGTCAAGGCTCTGACATGAGCTTCTGCAACATCCCTAACGTCAACGATATTGATTTGCATCGGCAGATTGAGGGGGACTTCTCTTCGAACAATCGCCATTAGAATCGCAAGAGAGCCCCGCAGATGCCTTGGAGACATAGGCGGGCCGAACACCATACACGGATGAATAGTAACCAATCTCGGCCGAGTTTCTTCATCTAGAGAGGAATGCCAATCTCTAATCAAGCGCTCAGCACTAACCTTTGCTAGGCCGTACGGATTCTCTTCTAGGGTTGCATCATCGGCCCAAGTATCAGTGGTTAGTACAGTACCATCCTTCCAATCCATTGGCCTGATTGCAGCCGTCGAAGAGGTGTGCACAATTCGCTGGATTGATCCTGATTTCTCAACGGCCGAAATCACATTTTGAGTACCAATAACGCTCGGATCAACAATTTTTCTTTGAGGGTCCTTTGACCTAACCACTACGGTTGCCGCAGTGTGGATTAAGTCACTACACCCTGCAATTGCAGCATCAACAGAATCGGGATTGAATAGATCCATCTCGACTAGATCCAAGACACCTCCATCAGCGATTGGAAGATTCCGTAAATGATCCACACGCTCTGGGTCAGCAACATCTCGAACTGTGGCCCTGACCTTCTCGCCACGAGCCAGTAAATTGGCTACCACGTGGCTACCGATGTATCCCGAAGCACCGGTGACTACGGTTACCATTGGGCCGGGATAAGCCCCCTGTCTTCAATACTAACTCACGCCAAACCATCAGTTAATTGTTCGAGCAATTCATCCAATTCCTCTTCATCAGGCATCAATGCAGCCGCCTCTTGGGCTGCGAACAATGCCGAAGTATTCCGGCCCATTTCCAGGTGCGCTCGCGCTAGATTCGCCCAAGCCGCGCCCCTTTCGCAATAATTGACAGAATTAATCGCCCCTCGGAACCATTTGATTGCCATCTCGGGCTGCCCTCTTTGTAGCAAAGATTCGCCTATCTCATTCCAAGAACCACCATAATTCGGGTTTGTCTCAATCGCTAGACGCTGCCAAGCCAATCCGTCTTCCTCATCATCCGAGAAAGTCATTCCAAGGAAACAAGCCGCCTCTGGAGACGGACTTAGTTGAAACGAACTTCCATGATGTTCTGCGGCGACACGAAGAATTCCTAACCGCTGCAAAACATTACCCATCCTAAACAAATCTTGAGCCAACACTTCACGTAAGCCTACTCCAATACCTTCGCTTTCAGTAGTCGCCTCCACTTCGCCCCAGACTTCTTCGATCATATCCAACAAGGCCGCGGGCCCCAATCTATCTCGAGTAGGCTCATCATTGGCATGCATCCAAGCGGCCTTGACCGAAGTTGTCTTCGGCTCATCTTGATCCTGCACTTCGACAAATGGTGCCAGATCGCAAAGGGACTGAGCGACCTCATCTTGAATCATATCTACATTCCAAATAGCTAACCATTGAGCTTGAAATTCCCCCTCGGCTTGCCTTGTAATTGTCTGTAAAACAGTACCAGTGCTTTCCCCGATAGCCGCTACTGCAATTCCATCGAACGATAGCCTCATCAATAATCCAACTGGAACCCTTGGCAACCCCCCAGTCACCAATATCTTGTCCCAACCATCTTCTGGAGTTCCTTTGTAGAGCTCTTCAACTCCGCACCATTCGATCTGACAACCGCAAGCATCGGCGACGATATCGAGACGCAACTCACTCCAACGTCTTTGCAATTCTGCTCGCCGACTATCATCGATTTCTACAACCCTCAATCTTGATACTCCCAATTGCACCATAATCTCAGTCCACCAATTTCCGCGCGGCGCGACTATCATCACAGAGTCGCCCCGTTCAATCTCTAACATCTGAATAACTTGAGCAGTTTCATATATTCCGGGAAGTAATGAGTTAGGCGCATCTACATCAGACCACCAAGGCATGCGTAAAGCACTCCCTTCGATATTATCGCCATCATGCCCTATTGGCAATGGTAGCGCATGCACTCCGCGCGGTGTCCGTAAGAGTACATCACGCAACTCATCATCTTCTATCGCCCCCATGAGAACTAGGCGTTCAACAGCCTCAGCATGAGGCGCTAAACTCGGCCATGTTCTAACAAGTGGAAGCGCATTCAAATCGCAGTCCGAACCGTCTTGGACGTTCCAATCCCTCTCCACGCTACGTAGTTCTGCAACTTACTCTATTGAAACCCACGCCTCAACGATACCTAGAAGCATCATTTTGCACCCTTTTTGGATAGCGGATTAAACTAACAAGTCCGTAAACAAAGTTCTGCAACTGAACCGACGACTAAACTAGGGTTCTGAGGTGCAGCCCCCAAGTCTTCACGAGTGGCTTCGCCGGACAGAACTAGAATCCCATGAACTCCTGCCCTATCGGCCATTTCCATATCTGTGTACAATCTGTCTCCGACCATTGCACATTCGTCAGGAGAGAGACCTAACTCCTCGACTTTGTGAAGAATCATTCCGGCATTTGGTTTTCCAGCTACATGGTAAGCAGACTTCCCAGTGGTTGCCTCAAACAACGCCATGTACGCTCCAGTATCTGGCAATCCTCCTTCAGGCGAAGGGCAAACCATGTCAGGGTGGCTAACGACCAAAGGAACGCCACGATGCATTAGGATACTAGCCGTGCTTAATTTCTCGTAATTTATCTCTGTATCATACCCAAGAACGACATACTGAGGATCGGTTGACCTAGTTTCTATTCCAGAATCCTCCAACATTTCTCGCATACCTTCTGTTCCTACAAGATAGGTTTGGTTTACTCCCTCATTCGCCAACCAAGAGAGTAAATCATGAGTCGATAAAAGCACATCCTCATCCGTTGCAGGGATACTCATCGCGTGTAATTTTGTGACGTATTGCTTTACAGAACGGCTTGAATTATTTGATAGAAAATACCTCTTGATTCCAGCCTCATCAAGCCGCGAGAGAAATTCTAACGAACCTTCAATCAAATTATCTCCGAGATATATTGTCCCGTCTAGATCTAGGAAAACCGCTTTGATTCCGGCTAGAGTTTTGTCTAAAGCCATGGTATCACTTCAGGGGAGTACAATTGTTTTGAACAGGAACCAAGGATTCCAAAGTTCTGTCTGAGCCTCTTTACTGGCAATCATTTCAGACATTATTGTACCAATTTCCTTCTTTCGATTGGCCTTATTGATGAACCAATTTGTAAGTCTCTTCCACTTCATCATTTTCTGTAGAGTTTTTGAGTTTGTGAGCTCCTTACCCAGTATCGCCCACAACTCTTCCATGTAAGCGTCGGCGGCTTCTGAGGGGAAGCCGCTCGAATGCAGATTCTTGTCGAAATGTTTGCTAGTTAGTTTAGCAGATAGTAGAGCATTTCCGATACCCTCTCCACTAAACGGGTCGACTAGACTAGCAGCATCTCCAACCGTCATCGCTCCGGCCATAGCTCCTCTTCGTGGTTGATGAGAAGGAGGTTTTTTCCTAGGTGAGCCAAAAGGTAATTGCCAACCTTTACCAGAACCCGATACCATTGTTGCGTTAGCGAACCTTTCTTTGAAACGAGGATGCTCTCGAATTAACCATTCTTGGGTTTTCTTCAATCCCCTCCAGCCACCTTTCTTCTTCGCCTTTCTTTCCTCAGAGATCAGCATACCAATTCCTACATTGACCACGCCATCACCCACAGGAAATAGCCAAAAATATCCAGGAATGACTTCGTCGACAAAGTGGATTTCTATTTGTCCTTCATTTCCTTCTAGCCCTTCCACGTTATCCCAATATTCTCGATAGCCGCCACAAAAATGCTCATCATCCCTATGAGGTTCATCAAATACATCGAGAGTGATTGTTCTAGATACAGGGCAATTGAAACCACCGGCTCCAATAGTAAGTGCCGAATTGAATTCTAATTCATCAGGAGCATCTCTTCCAAAATTCCCTTTGACCCCTGTTATACAGGCCTCAATACCTTCACCTTCGACATTAACCTCCGTTACTGTGAAGCCTTGAATTACAGACCCGCCATTCTCTCTTACAATATCTTGACACTTATGGAACATAAGATAGTCAAATTGCTCTCTAGGTAATGAATATCCAGATTGTAAACCTTGTTTTTCGTATGCCTCTTTAGGTAGCATGACCCGAACTTCCGAGCCGTTTGCACTTCCAAAAACGATCGAGTCAACGACGTAGTGTGGCGACTCATCAATCAAATCAAGTACGCCCAATTCCTTGGCGTGAGAAAGTGATTTTCCTCCAACAGCATCGCCACAAGGTTTGTCTCTAGGCCAAACCCCTTTTTCGATTAGAAGTACTTTACAACCATTCATCGCGTTGAAGGCCGCCGCCGCGGAACCACCCGGGCCACCTCCCACAACAATGACATCAAATTGCGACCCATCCTCAGGGACAGGACCGGTCTCGATGGGTTGTTTGTGGTCCAGCACACTGTTCCCTCGGTAGCGCCCAAGGTCGTCGGGCATTCAAACTTCACCATCTAGTTGATTGCCTTGACCCCTTACGGAGATACATGAAATCATCCGTCTGGGTAGTCGAAACCACACTGCCAGGAGAGTGGTCAGAGTCAATGGTTGGTGAATGGTGTTACAAGCTAGTAGACGCGGGTCTAATGGCTTGCGCTCACCGCTCAAAAACAACCTCAACTTATCGGTGGGAGGACGCCGTCCAAAGTGATCCTGAATGGCACATTCAATGCAAAACTAGTGAATCAAAGAAACAATTTCTGATTGATGAGATTCAAACCAACCATCCCTACGATTTGCCTATGGTAATTTGCTTTGAGACAGAGTCAACCACTGAATATGCAGAATGGGTTGAACAAAACTAGCCTATTTTTCTCTGACCCTTTGGGTTCACTTGATTTGCCCCCCCTATGTCCGAGGGCCATGAACGAGAAACACTCGGACAAGGAGTTCGCTACACGAGCAGTATGGTCTGGCACTCAAAATATCGAGGGGGCAGCAGTAACTCCAATTTTCAATACGGCAACATATCAACTCACAGATGAGCGCTATGCAGGTTGGGCTGCAGGCGCTCAGCACACTGCACTTTACTCACGCCTCTCTAGTATCAACTCCGAAGGAGTTGCAATGAAAGTTGCCCAACTTGAAGGAGCCGAGGACGGAGAGACGTTTGCAAGCGGAATGTCAGCAATATCAACGACTCTCATGTCATTGCTATCTAGTGGAGATCACATGGTAGCAAGCGCAGACTGTTATGGAGGATCCTACGGTCTGATGACCGAGGATTTGCCTAGATTTGGTATTGAAGTTACAATGGCAGATATGAGAGACCCAGCATCTTACGAAGCCGCGATTCAAGAAAATACTAAGATTCTCTATGTTGAAACAATTACCAATCCGGTAATCAAAGTCTGCGACTTAGAAGCCATGGCCAACTTAGCAAAGAAGCACGATTTGATTTGTATTGTTGACAACACATTTGCAACCCCATGGGCTTGCAACCCAATCGATTTAGGATTTGATCTCGTTATTCATTCAGGAACCAAATATCTTGGTGGCCATTCGGATTTAATCGCAGGAATAGTCGTTGGTAGAAAGGACCTCGTTGCAGAGATATTCCCCCGAAAGGTCCACTTCGGCGGGGCCGCTGACCCACATATGTGCTACTTGCTGGAAAGAGGTATGAGAACTCTACATGCAAGAATGCCAATTCACACATCGAATTCTGCAGAACTAGCAAAACGCCTTGAGGCGCACGGCATGATTGAACACGTCAATCACCCTAGCCTTCCAAGTAGCCCAGATTATGAAGTCGCTCAGAGAATCGTTCCAAAAGGAACAGGAATGATTTCATTTGTCGTGAAAGGCGGAGATGAAGCGGCCTTGAAATTCATGAGAAGTCTAGATATTATCTTCGAGGCAACAAGTCTAGGCGGGGTTGAGAGCTTGGTTGAATGCCCATTCAATTCCAGTCACATGTTCGTCCCTGAAGATGTTAGAAATCAAGCAGGGATAGTACCCGGATTTGTGAGAATGAGCGTCGGTATCGAGGACGTTGAAGATCTTTGGAACGACATCTCATCTGCACTTGCAGAAACAGAACAACATCTTGCAACACTAGCTTGAGGTGTGGGCTTGAATGAAGCAGATTTCGTTGCTCTTCTAGTGTTCATAGTGCCGATGTGTTTCACCCCAGGTCCAAACAATCTACTCTGCGCGGCCCATGGTTCTCAACATGGTTTTCGTGCAACAATTCCAATGACGCTTGGAATGTTAGTCGGATGGTCTAGTTTGGGAGTGGCAGTAGGTCTAGGCACTGTCTACATAGAAGAAAACCAGGGAATTTTTCAGGCATTAACTTGGGTAGGCGCGGCATACATCGCTTACCTAGGGTGGAACGTTGCAACCTCTAAACCAAAATTGGAAGAATCCGAGGAAACCGAGCGACTTGGCTTCAAAACCGGACTTGTTCTACAAATTGTCAATGGCAAAGCATGGATACATTTCCTCGTAATGATGACGAGTTGGGGACTACTGTTTGGAAGTGGCGTATCGGGGAAGATTCTGCTAGTGGCAATCAATGCCGCCATCGGCTATCCAGCAGTATTGACTTGGGCGGCATTCGGCATGGGTCTTAGCAAAATTTTCTCATCTCCAGAAAAGGCTCGAATCTTGAACGGAGTTCTAGGAATATCGCTAATTCTAGTAGCAATTTGGGTTGCTCTTCCTCATTAAGCAGACCACTGGCTACCAGATACTTCGGCCAACCAATTCATTGAATTTACATAGTCTTCTTTTGCATCTAAAACGTCATTGTTGAGTAAGGAATCAGCAGCGTCCCAAAGAGCAGTCATCGCTGGGACCCAATCGCCGCCTTTGTCCCGACTCGCTTCATCGAATCTCCAAGCATCTGATTCGGTTCGATCGTGAACAACCAGCCAAGCCCAACCCATTGCAGAATCCAAACCCTTTGCTTTTCGACACATTGCAACCGTGGAAGCCACACCGTCCTCAGCAGCTTTCCTAATCAGTGATTCCGCAAAGTCGAGTGGTGAAGGTAAAACTCCTTCTTCCCAAGGCAACCGCTCAAGTTTTCTTGCCGAAGATACGGATTCATTGAGTTCTCTTAGGAATGCGCCAAAGCCTTGTTTTCTTTTGGCCTGTTTAGCATGAATCGTCTCAGCCTCTTCCCCTTCGAGGCCGAACATAGATTGCAATATATCCATTCCATTATCCTCCCATAGAGCAACTAATACTGGATGGCAAGAACTGTCTTCAAATCGAACCACATCATTTTCAGATTCCAAGACAACCCCATCTGAGCGAACTAAAACCCCTCCTTCCAAAGTTTCCAATACAATCCCAATTGCTTGTTTTTCATCTTCAGTGCCCTGCATATGAGAGAGGAAATCTTCACGAGAATCAACATCAAACCAATGATTTCCTGTGATATAACCCTCTTCTATCGAACCTAAAATGGCGTTCCTACAAGAGCGCGCGAGTTTGTCATCAGTAAGGGCTAGATTCATCCAAGCGAGAAGAACCTCGTCGAGATTCTCTCTCGCTTCAGTAGGCAACTCCCGGTCACTAGGCCAACCAGCAGGCCTCCACATCCAGTCCGCCTCAGCTACTGCCGACATCTTTGGAGGCATCATGCCAAGTGCAATTGATGGAACGAATGGGTCCTCTCCAGTCTTTGCCAATGTTGCACCAGTAATTCCAACCTTAATGTCATCAAATTCTAGTTTCAACCAACCGGAATCTGTGAATTGATTATTCTCTACTATGTCCAACTCCAAACCCTTGGTGAACCTTACATCATTTCCATTCAAATCGATACTTGATTTTTTCAAACTGTCTTCAATCCATTCGGGAGGCGCCACAGGTTCTTGCCCTGAACACACAAATCCACCATCCCATGAAAAGAACCACCAACCAGCCTTGGCATGGTCATCCCAAACCAATAACCTAAGTCGCGGGTGTGTATAATTCTGAATTCCAACCATATGAGATTGTTTTCCATTCCCTCTGCGGATAAAACTCGACGCGCCATAAATTGGGCTGTTGTATACAGAAACTGTCGATGTATCTGCTTCACCAGCGGCAAGTAAACTACCAGCCAACGCCCTACCAACAACATCTCCTCTTCGCTTCACCATCCTTTTGCTTAACCATCGACGGTCATTTCTTTTCTTCGAAATGGCATCGATATCTCGTAAAGTGGCAGCTAACATGTCCTTGCGAGGCTTACCCAATTCACATTCAATGTCTGGAACAAAAATTTCGGGATTATCTAACAATGTCTCAAGATTTCTATCAATTCTCTGTTGAATCTGCTTTGAGGCCTTTTTTATTCCACGAACCCGAACTTTTCTCTTGCGATTTTTATCGCCCGGAAAACTCACTTCGGCGGGTGGTCGTGCCATATTGTCTCCTCCATGTTCCTCGCTTCATGCTTGGTATCGCCTGCGCTCGTAAGCCTCTCTCTCCAATCCCGCGAATTCGGCGGGTAAAATCAAACAATGTATCCGTCCGTCAGACAATTTCGCTATATCGTCTAAATCACCAGAAACAATTCTTTGGTCAGCAGTTCCGAGATCACTGAGTAAAATTGCATCCCAATTTGCAATTGCAGTAGTCATACTCTCCCGCACACTCCCTTCGCGTTCAACGAGTTTCTCAAACATCGCCTTCAGGATTTCAACGGCTTGTTTTGGTTGCATAGGTCTAGGCGTTTCTACACCCATTCCTGTGGGGTCTAAATCTAGCAATACTAAGGTATGCAAATTGTTGGTATAATTTGCATCAATCATCTCCAATGGAGAGGTTGGAAGATAGTCACCATAGGCGAATGGAAGCGTTACCTGCCGACCAAAACGATATGATTGCAGACCCGATAATGAAACCGCCAAAGAGGTCGCAGAAAGACCAGGAATAACAGAGAAATCGATGCCCTGCTCAGCACAATGCGATTCTAAGTCGACGTGGGTTGTTGCCTGCATAGGATCTCCAACAACCATCAAAGCAACCGACTTCTCAGTCGCTAGAGACAAAATCTCAGAGGGGTCTTCGACCATAGGGCGCATTGCCTTATTCCATTGGCCAACCAAACCCTCTAATCGCGCTTCTTGATCTTCAGGCAGGGTTGCAGTGTAGCCCTCTAAAAATCGATAGTCACAGGCTCTAGCATGCTCTATGGCATCGGCCGTCATCAACCCAAGATCGCCCGGTCCGAGGCCAATTAGCCACAGACCAGGGGGGAGCCCGCCGTCCGTCATGGTGAAGCGGGGGGCGTGCCTGCCCGTCATCAACATGATGCGCCACTTGGTCGTCCCGAATCGCGAGGTTGAGGCTGTTTTAGGCCACGTTCGCGCCCGCGGATGGGGCTCTGTTAGCCATCGTGTTTTCTCCAGCGAAGACGGCCTATCTCGCCTAATTCCTCTGGATGTAGGCGCACCTTTGGAATTACCAAAGGCTCTAGAATATCCTATTGTAATGCATGAAGGAGTTCCGGATGAAAAAATTGAGACTGATTGGTTGGCTTTACTTGCCTCGGAAGTAGACGAGGATATGATAGAGCAAATGGGAGATGCTTGGCCATCAAATCATGAATTTGTAGGGGACATGATGATTGTCAGAATAGAAGATCAAGTTGCCCAATTTACAGATTCTATTGCAAGAGCAAAACTCGGGGCCCACCCTCATATTCGCTTGTTGTTAGCCGATGATGGAGTAGAAGGCGAATTCAGAATCAGACAACTGAAGCCCATAGGTGCTAGATTGGCCGACAGAATTCTAGCCGGCCCCAGCCTAGAATTCGCACCCCCAGAACTCCTGACTACTGAGGTTGCAGTGAAAGAAAGTGGGCGAGTAATTCGATGCGACCCAACCAAGGCATACTTCTCTACTAAATTACAAACAGAAAGACTCGAAACCCTCGCCTTAGCCAAAGAATTACGAGAAGAACTTGGCCGACCGTTGAGAATAGCAGATCCATTTTGCGGGGTCGGCCCGGCCCTTGCAACATTACTCGCAGAACCAAATTTAGTCTCTGATTTACTCGCGACCGACCTTAACCCCGACGCAGTCAAACTCCTCATGTCAAACCTCTCAAAGTGGGATAGAAGACCATATCCAGAGGGTGCAATTGAACTCCAACAAGTCCACGAAAACCGCCTG
>Ga0209433_10000679_pt1 | contig 10498 bp, 10 predicted proteins | sample METZYME_5_50m_FD_187552 | JGI IMG/M metagenome (GOLD analysis project Ga0209433, IMG submission 187552) | Marine microbial communities from oxygen minimum zone in mesopelagic equatorial Pacific - METZYME_5_50m (SPAdes) (version 2) | ecosystem: Environmental > Aquatic > Marine > Oceanic | place...
AGGCTGTTTTATCAATCGTACTTCTGAACCTGTTTTTAGGTTATTTTTCTTAATCCATTTTTTTGGTAGTGAAACGATTAGTGTAGATCCTCCAGTTTTTTGTAATTTACGACTTTCCATAATTTTTGGGTTTCCTTTGTGCTTACAAAAATATATAGGCTATATATAATATTTAGTATATATTTATTTAGGTGCAGTTTTGAAGGCAGATATGTTTGGATTAGATGTGATGATTTTTCTTGCAATATTGATTGCAGGGTACATGGCTTGGAACATTGGGGCAAATGATGTTGCCAATGCCATGGGAACAAGTGTCGGTAGTGGTGCTTTAACCTTTAGAAATGCTATAATTGCAGCAGCAGTTTTTGAATTTCTAGGTGCCTTCTTTGCAGGAGATGCAGTAACAGATACTGTACGAAAAGGAATTCTAAATTTTGAAGAAGCTGATCTTGAAACTTATTCTACAGAATTAAAGTATGGTTTTATCGCTGCAATGTTTGCAGCTGCATTATGGTTAACAGTAGCAACAAAATATGGTTTACCGGTATCAACAACACACAGTATTGTAGGTGGAATTCTAGGAATTGGAATTTATGTTGCTCCAGATAATGTAGATTGGGAAGTTGTAACCAAAATTGTAATGAGCTGGGTAGCATCACCATTACTTGGAGGAATATTAGCTTACACCACGTTTGTTATAGTCAAGAAGGTGATTATGGATGCCGAAAATCCAATAGAGCGTTCAAGAATAATGGCGCCAATTCTGGCCTTGCCTACCTTCTTTGTTCTAGGTTTAGCTCTTCAGTACAAGGCAATGAAAGGAATGATTAAACGCCTTGATTCTGAAGGTTTCTTGGACAAATCAGAATGGCTTCCTGCTAGTGAAGGAACAACATTTAATATATTTGAAGAAGGCGCTTGGTTACCACTATATTCCTTGTTATTAGCACTTTTCATAGGGCTTTTAGCAAGTTTTGTATTGTATTGGATTTTGCGTGAATACGAATTTGAAGAAGAAGGATATCAAGGCGTTGAAAAAATATTTGTTTGGTTACAAATTATCACTGCATGTTATGTTGCATTTGCACACGGGGCAAATGATAGAAGTAACGCCATCGGTCCAATGGCTGCTGTTTGGCAAATACATGAACAGGATGTCCTTCGGTCAGAAGCGGCAATTCCAACATGGTTAATTTTGTTAGGAAGCGCAGGAATCACTTTAGGAGTAATGACGTGGGGTGCTAGAGTGATGGTTACAGTGGGGAAGAAAATTACACATATCACTCCAACTCGGGGATTCGCAGCCGAGTTTGGAGCTGCAACGACTGTTCTAATTTTCTCGATGCCTTTCTTAGCAGTTCCAATTTCTACAACACATACACTAATTGGATCTGTTGTCGGCGTTGGTCTTGCAGGAGGAGCAGCTTCAGTGGATTTCAAAGTATTCGGGAAGATAGCTGCAAGCTGGGTAGCAAGTATTCCAGCAGCTGCCTTTGGAGCAATAGGACTCTACATTATTTTCGGATTAAACGAGACTAGATTTATCATATCAGTTTCGATTATTTTAGCAACGATTATTTGGCTATTGTATAACGCAATTACAACTGAGCTAAAGTCTGATATAAGGTCGGAGGCTGAAGGTTAAGATGAAACTTTTCGAAAGCAGAATTGGTCCTAGCGTGTTCAAATCTTTTTATAAACATGCTGAAAAAGTTTTTGAAACAGTTGAGAATATGAACGCTTGCGTTAAAGCAGCTTGTAATGGTGAAGACATTCAAGGCCTCATTACTGCAACATCTGAATCAGAGCTCGAGGCAGATAAAATTAAGAGTGAAATGAGAGATGTATTGAGAGGCAGTGTTAGATTAGCCGTTGACAAACCCGTGTTTTTGGATTTAGTTTCTCGCCAAGATAGAATTGCAGATTACGCAGAAAACGTGACTGAAATCTTGTCATTCAGAAAGCTTTACGATAATGAAGAAGCTAAAGCTTTAGTTTTGGAATTAGCAGACGCAGTTACATCTACTGTTGAAGAGTACAAGCAAACAGTTGGACGCTTTGAATATCTTCTCGAATCTGCATTCTCAAACAAAGAAAAAGACATCATGCATCAACATATTGGTAAAGTTAATGATTTAGAGCATATAGCAGATTTAGTAGAAGCTAAAGCAGCTTCATATGTATTCACAAATGGTGAAGATCAACCTCTTGCAGCTTCGCACATGTATAGATTAATTCAAAGATTAGATGATGTTGCTAATGCAGCAGAAACTGCAGCAAATAGCCTTCTACCAATAATATCAAAATAGGCAAGTATTATTTGGACACTTCCTAATCATTGTCTGTGAATTTAGACGTACCTTTGTATTCGCAGACTTCAGATTTTAGCTGCGGTTCAGCCTGTGTTGCAATGATATTAAAATATTATAATTTTGTTAGTAGCTTAGACAGAGATTTAGAAATTGAACTGTGGAGGGAGACAAATGCAGTTGAAATGAAAGGAGCAGGAAGATACGGGGTTTGTGCACCACTGTCGGTTAGAGGATTGTACCCTCACATAATTACAGATACGCCAGGTCTTGGTTTAATAGAAAGAGCAAAAACCTACATCAAAAATAATGGTGGAAGTGAGAATTACTTAGAATTTTTTCACGACATGCAAAAAAGAGTATGCGCGCTAAATGGTACAACACAGGAAGTAAGAAAACCAGAATTGAAAGATATTAGAGACGCTCTTAATGCAGATCGAGTTATGATGGCTCTTGTTTCCACGATTATATTCGAAGAAGAGGATGAAGATATTCCACATTGGATTGTTATAACCGGAGAGGATAACGGAATTCTTACAGTCAATAATCCAATTGATGAAGATCAGTCAAAAGCACACAGACCAATACATTTCGAAGATTTGTATACAAATGCCGAGAGATATCAAGAGATTACTTTAATTTCAGTTGGAACAAAAGCTGTTAGTAAAGAATTAGTTCCTGAACCTCCACTTTCTGATGAATATCTAGAGCACGTTCGTTGAAAGATAGTAATAAACCAGGTAGATTCCAACAATTATCATTATGACTCCACCAGCCATTTCAATTTGACGGGTAGATGCCTTAAGTTTGTCAACAATAGTAGTTTCTGAGGCTGCAACCATCATAGTAAATGCTACCATTAGTGAACCTGCAGTAATAGAGAAAATTAAGAAAACTAATAGTCCAGTAATGATTCCTTTAGTTATACTAGCAGTCAGCAGCCCAATTATAACTGGCGCGACACATCCTGCAGCTGCTGAGCCATATGCTACACCATACCAAAACAGTCCAGTTTTTGTTCCAGCTTCTTCACTTGCAAAACTAAAGGTTTCCATTGCAGGATTATTGATTTTTTTACCGGCAGATTGAATCCCACCTTCAATGGCACCTGCAACAGAAGCAGCAAATTTAGTATGAAAAATATAATCATTTAAGAATTGGCGGAATGGTCGAACAATTTTCTCAAAGTCATATTCCATTAACATTGAAAATCCTAGTCCTGCAACCATTATTCCAACAAATAATTCTAGATATCCAAGATATCCTCCAATTATGCTAACAAAAGGCACTAACAAAATACCAATTAGGAGTAAAACTCCAGTTAGGCCTGCTGCGGCAGCCAAACCGTCAGGTAATGTTTCTCTTGCGGCAGTTTCATCAAATTTACCAATACGTTGTTTTTTGTTTGTCAAGTAGAAAGACATGTATCCAGGCAACATTGGAAAAGAACAAGGTGAAAAGAAGACCATTACACCAGCTCCCACAGCGAAGAGATAAATCGATGATTGCTTCAAGTTTACTACGCCGCCTTGACCAGTTAGCGCTTTGTCTACTTCTGCAGTTAACTCACTTTCAGATATTGGTCCTATATGAGAATAAGTTATCTCACCATTTTTGTCAATAATGAAAATTTTTGGAGTTCCAATAACATCATATGCTATTTCAATATCTCCTTCACTATCACCAAGTGCATGTCTCCATCCATAGTTCTGTGCATAGTTCCTAAGCTTATTTTCATCATCGTTTCCAAATACACTTACTGAAAGTATAGCTACATCATCACTGTCCATTTTTTCTGAGTAAGGTTCCAGAGCTTCTTTCACAAACTTTTCACATGGCTCACAGGTTGAAAACATGAAGTCTAAGATTACTACTTTCTCTCCTTCATAATCAGATAGAGAGAAAGTTGTTCCATCAGTGTCTTTCAAAGTAAAATCTGGAGCATTATTATCTCCACCAATCATTCCGTAAAGAACAACAGCTAAAATTAGAATACTTACAGTTCCAATTGAGAATAAAACTTTGTTTTCAGAAACTGTTGTTTTAGTTTTATCTACTAAAACATCCCAATTTGTTTCTTGTTTATCTGTCGCCACTCGATTTCACCTTAGTTTTTTCTTCGATTTAATCCAATTAATAAAGCTACAGTCACGGTAAAAATACCAAAGCCTGGCGCTTTTTCACCGTCGTTGCTTCTTCCAGTTCCTTCAAACTGTTTTGCTTCGCTGGCTGCAAATCCATTCTTTCCATCAACTAGTAAGATACGATACCATACAGGATCTCCACTATTAAATTGAATAGAAGCTGTAGCCTTGTTATTTTCATCTACAGTCATTGGCACTACACCCCATGCTTCATCGTCATATGAACCATTGTGGAAATTGTAAATGACATAAGCAGAACCAATTCCATCTTCGTCTTCGAGCATTGCACTAACTTCAGCAGTATTTCCTACTAAATTTTCTTCATAATCTACAACCTTAGGCGGTTCGTTTTGCTCATCATAAGCTGTAGATTTTGGAGTTGCAGAATTAGCAGCCCTTGGAGTATCGGCACTATTTCCTGTTTTTCCAGCTGAAGTAGTTCTTGAAGTGTCATCATTATCATAGACAACTGCAACTACAGATACTTTAGCAGGATTTATTGGAGTAGGTATCGGATGCTCACCTTCTTGTGGATTTCCATCTCGGTCTTCATGTCCGCTAGGGTACATGATAGTATCAGGAATTGTCCACTCAATTTCAGAGGTCCAAGTTTCACCTGGAAGAAGTTCTACTTGTTCATTACCGAGTGCAATTTCTCTGAAGACATTGTGAGTCATAACTTCTTTTCCTTCAACTGAGCTCCATGCCATGATATCATCCTCTACAACAAAAAGGTAGACGCTAGAATCTAATACATCAGGATCCGTTGGAAGATTGAATCCACCTTCTCCTAAGTAAGTCAGATTAACAGTGAATATGAATTTATCTTCTTGAAATTCTTGCCAAACTCTTAGTTCGGTTGGCTTGACATCCCTTTCACCACTCTCAAAATAGTGGTCTTTGTATGTGTCGTAAGTTCCATCACCACCTCCCAGTTCTTCTATGTATCCTCCGTCAAATTGGGCATCTGGAGTACCTTGAACTGAGTAGAAATTATATCTGTCTTTTGATTCCTGACTTACAAATTCATCGTCTGAACTACCACCATTTGTCTGGTGAAAAGAAATGAAGGTTACAGGTTCAGCAGGGTCTTCTCTAAATTCTTTCCAAAGTTTAGCTACGTCAGGATCAATTCCCATACATGGAGAGCATCCCAGGCTTGTAAATTGCTCCATAATTGGCCTGTGTGTCCATCCATTTGGATAGTCATCGGGCTCAGCACTTTTTGCTTCAGAAGGTATAGAAAAAGATGAAAAAATAAATAATACGAAAGTTAAAACTGCCAATATTTTTTGTATATTATACATACTGTTACCCTTTAACTTAAACTAAAGGATATATTTTACGCTTGTGCTTAGCCAGAAGCAGGTTTTCTAGCCCAGTAAACAAATCCAGAAAGTGCAGCTAAAACTAATGCACCAATTCCAATTAACGTGAAGGGTAAATCTCCGCCCTCAGAAGGAGGAGTGCCACCGTCAGCACCAACGAAAATTAGAACATCAGTTCTACTTGAAGTCTTATTTCCATCTGAAAAAATAACTTGATAATAAATTTGACTATCACCAGAGTATGGAATTACCGAAGTTCCAGTCGCTCCTGAATAAGCATAACAAACTCCGTTTTCATCGCAAACTTCTTCACCTTCAATTTTCATTTCGTCAGTTATCCATTCTCCAGTAAAGTTACTAGATTCATAGTTGTAGACGACAAATGCAGCACCTATTCCTTCATCAGCATCAAAATTTGCTTGTATTTCAGCACCCTCATCTAGATATGTTTCCGTTTTCTTTGTTATTTCAGGTACGTCTCTTTCTGGGTTATCATATTTTGTTGATTGCGGAGTAGCAGACTGAATAGATCGTGGTGTAGGATAAGTGTCATCACCATTGGAATCCTGATCATTACCCGAATCAGTATCGTCTCTATCGAAAACTACAGCAATAGGTATTATTCTTCCAGGATTAATTGGTATTTTGATATCTCCTTCTACTCCGTCTCCGTCAATTTGAGTTGTTGGTACTTTCCAAACAGCGTTGAAAGTTGTGGATTCATCCTGTGACAAAGTAAATTCTTCACTTTCAATACCGTATTCTCTGAATACCATTCGGTTAGTCCATATTTCGTCAAGGTACGATGAGTAAGCGGGAACTCCGTCTTCAACCATAAAAACAATTAGTTCTCCGTTTAAATCGGGACTTTCGCCAAGTACATCATCAGGTTCAGTTGGAATTCCGTCATCACCTCCAGTTTGACCGTGGTACGTTACATCCACACTGAGCTTGAACTGTCCAGCTTCGCCTTCTGATTCTGACCCAATAAATTCACTGTAAATATCTAAATCTACAATTTTGAATGGTTCGTCGTTGCCTTCACCTTCTCTTTGTCCAGATTCAGATAATGCGGTTGTATAGTCTTGGTAATTGGACTCACCGCCACCTCCGACATAACGATAATTACCGTCAAATTGGGCATTTGGTGTACCTGTTTGCCCATAATGGTCTCTCATTCTGGATCTTGAATCTTGAGTGTGGAATGGATCATCTCCAGCACCTCCATTTGTTTGATGAAATACGACCACATTGTAAGGATTTGATTCATCTGTATCTACATCATGAATTACTTTTTCCATTGCAGGGTCTGCATAATTCATACAATACACACAACTTAAGCTAGTGAACAATTCTCCAAATGGTCTGTGCGTCCAATCGTTCGGGTATGTTCTTTCAGAATTAGTTGTTTCATAATCTATTGTTTCTTCAATAAAACCAGACGAGCAAGGCGAACAAAATGACAGAGCGACAGCCATCACTACAGCTAGTTTAATTGACTCTAACATATTACAATACTAATTTGCTAATATATTATACTATTGTTAAACGGGAAAAAAACTTATTTTCCGGTTTGCATTGTATAAATTGTGTTTGAAAGGTACAAACTAACTAATGCTTTTTTTCAGGATGCTTTAAGCATTTCAAATGAAAAAGGAAAAAAATTGTTGGTTATCGGTGATCCCTGTGGTGGAACGTATTTTCAATTCATAACAAAATTTTTTCTTGATTATGGACATGGAGATATTACAATTGATTTGTTTGGATGTGAAAAATGTACCAGGATGGATATCAATGACATGGAAGCTTGGTCAACATTCGAAAATGATTCTTTTGTAGTTATGGAAACAGGAACATTATCTTTTTCAAAGGATATTAGAAAAGTTTTGGCTCAAATCAAGAGAATATCCGGCGGAGAATTTCTTTCAGCTGGAAGTACTCATGGTTTTTTGTGGGAAAATTTCACTCATAAAACGTACGATAAAAATTTGAATTACACGATGCTTCCTTTCGATTTTAGAGAAGATGATTTGCACAAATCCAAATCTTTACACACTAAAGAATTTTTTGAAATAGAATTTATGAAATTATGATATGTTGCAGGAAGTAACTTTATCCCCACCAGAACTTGCCATCCGCCTCCTTCCAGTAGATAGAATAAACTGACTTCATCAAATCTAATGTACCCCAGCCCCCATCAGTTTCAACATAATTTAATTTACTCAATATCGTAATTAAGATTCCTGAAATAATACAAACTACAGGAAGCAAAAATATGACTGTTAATGCGCCTGTAGTCCATACGCCATATCCGTTAATAAATGAGATTATTAGAATTATTACAAAAAATGCAATGAAAATATTCCATATTAATCCAGTCATTTCATCTAATTTCAAAATCTTCAATTCTTTTTCTTCCACGAATGTTGCAATCTAGACTCACATATTAACTTTTCTTAAAATAACGAAATTTAAGGATTAGCAGAAAAGTTCTCGTAAGAGGATACGATGGCGCGGGGAGGGGGATTTGAACCCCCGTGGGATAAATCCCATTGGATTAGCAATCCAACGCAATGGCCAGACTATGCGACCCCCGCTAGAACGTTCCGACTAACAGGGCATATAAGGTAATTACGTTGAATAATTAATTATAGCGAGCGTCTAATCTACTATAACGATAAAATGACGGAGCTTCAGATTATTACCTCAAATAACGGAAAATTAAGAGAGTTTAAAGAAATATTTGGAGATTCAAAATACGTTCCTGTTCAGAATAATATTGACTATCCTGAAATTCAAGCGTCTAGTTTAGAAGAGGTAGTAGATTTTGGATTAGACTGGCTTCAAAAGACAACTAAACCTCCATTTGTAATCGATGATTCAGGAGTTTTCATAGATTTTTATAATGGTTTTCCGGGAGTATATACTAGGTATATTTATGATACAATAGGTCTCAAAGGTGTTCTGAGGCAAATGGAAGATGTTGAAGATAGAGAATGTACTTTTAGATGCGTATTAGGTTTACTTACAGAATCAGGGGAAAAGCAGAAATTCGTAGGAGAATGTAGAGGAACTTTGATTAAAGAACTTAGAGGGAAAGGTGGTTTTGGTTACGATCCAATATTCATTCCGAATGGCTTTGAAAAGACGTTTGCAGAGCTTTCATCAGATGAAAAGAATAGTATTAGCCACAGAGGCAGAGCAATGAGAAAATTAATTGATTTCTTGCTGAAATAGTAAATTATGGAATATTGTAAGCACTGTTCTAAGCCAATTTTATCAGGATTGGAAAATCAAATTTATTGTAGCAGCGAATGCTGGCGTGAATCCAAGTCAATTATTGAAAATGAGGAAGAGTCCGTAACAATTAAACCTGAATCGGCGTTATACGTATGGTCTTCGATTTTTTCAATGTTTTTAGGTCTTTTTTTATTTTTGATGTTAACAGCAACAATTGTTAGCAGTGAAGAAGTATTTCTTCCAGCATTTACAATATCAGCAGGTTTTTTAGTCTTAATAGTTCTTCAAAATGTACTCCCTAAGGAAGAATTTAAGCAATTACTATCATTTGATAATAATTTCAGCACTTGGAAGTTAATTGGTTGGGTAATATTACTAGATTTATTTGTTATATTACCACTACATGCAGCTTTCACTCTTTTGGTATTTCCTGATGCTGAACAACAAGAGGTAATTAATTTATTCAAAGAGTCTTCAGGTTTTTCACTAATTATTTTAGCATTAACCGTCTCAGTTTTCACTCCGTTTGCTGAAGAATTTCTGTTCAGAGGTTTTATTCTTACTATGCTGCTTAAACGTTACAGTGCAATTACTTCAATATTAATTTCTTCATTCATTTTTTCTATAGTTCATGAGCCTATTGCCATGGGATTGGCTTTTGGGGGTGGATGTCTATACGGATGGATCAGAGTAAAAACTGGAAGTATTTATCCAAGTATTATAGCTCATGCTATCTGGAATGGATTAATTACTGTGATAGTTATTTTTGCATAATCTATTATAACAGCATGAAATTCAGATAATTGTGAAGCACGTCTTAGTATGTGTGGCATGGCCGTATGCCAACGGTCCCTTGCATTTGGGGCATATGGCAGGTTGTTATTTGCCACCAGACATATTTGCAAGATACCATCGTCTTAAAGGCAATAAAGTTTTGATGGTTAGTGGAAGCGATATGCATGGTACACCGATTACAGTTACAGCACAACAAGAAGGTAAGACTCCAGAACAAGTGGCAATGGAATACCACAAGCTTAACAGTGATTCTATCGAAAGAATGGGTATTTCTTTTGATTTGTTCAGTCACACTCATACAGAGGAGCATGCTGAAGTTGCTCTATCAATATTAAAAAAATTAGATGAAAATGGCTACATTGAGCCGAGGATTTCAGAAGAGCCTTACGATCCCATTGCAAATCAATTTTTACCAGATAGATACGTAGAAGGAACTTGTCCTCACTGTAATTATGAGTCTGCGAGAGGCGATCAGTGCGATGATTGCGGAAAAACTTTAGACTCCAAAGAGTTGATTAATCCACGTTCCAAGTTAAATCCAGACGCGAAGATTGAGTTCAGAGAAACTGAGCATTTATTTTTCAAACTATCTGAATTTAGAGATGTGTTGTTAGACTGGTTATCAGAAGGTAAGGAGCACTGGCGTTCTTCTGTAATTAATTTTACAAGAAATTGGCTGAAA
>Ga0209433_10000680_pt1 | contig 10486 bp, 7 predicted proteins | sample METZYME_5_50m_FD_187552 | JGI IMG/M metagenome (GOLD analysis project Ga0209433, IMG submission 187552) | Marine microbial communities from oxygen minimum zone in mesopelagic equatorial Pacific - METZYME_5_50m (SPAdes) (version 2) | ecosystem: Environmental > Aquatic > Marine > Oceanic | place...
TTAAATCTAATTTTCCATTAATATTTTCATTTGTTTCACCATATATATTTCTCATCTCGGAATGTCCAATTAATGAAAAACTACATGCCATATCGTGAACCATATCAAGAGAAATAGCACCAGTTCTTGCTCCACTAGAAAGATCAATATTTTGAACACCATATTTGATATCTAAATCATTGGAAGTCAAAGAATCAGCTAAATGTTCTACATGAATATATGCAGGTGCAATACCAAGATATAACTCATTAGATGAAATATATGTATCTTTGAATTCTTCCACCCACTCATGAATCATTCTCTTTGATCCATTACATTTCCAGTTAGCTATTATCATAGTTATGATTTTTTTAATATTAAAGACTCGATATCGATTGCAAATTTCTTCGCTACCTCAATTTGAGGTGCTTCAATCATGATCCTAATTTTAGGTTCGGTGCCAGATGGCCTTACTAATACTCGCCCAATTGTCATATCAGATTCAATTTCTTTTATTAAAGATTGTAAATCTTTATCATTGACAATATCTTTATTTTTAACTGGGACAGCGATATTAATCTGAGGAATCTTTGTATAATTTGCTAAAACTTCACTTGGTTTTTTTTCTAACATTAGCAATGAAGAGATCACCTTAAGTGCAGCAATAGTTCCATCACCAGTGCTCACAAGATCCTTACATATGATATGTCCCGATGTTTCACCACCTAACATCCATCCTTTTTTTGTGAGCATATCACTAACATATTTATCGCCTACATCGGCTCTAATAAATTTGTAGCCTAATTTTTTGATTCCATCCTCTAATCCAAGATTACTCATCTTTGTGCCGACAACTCCAGACCAAGCACCTGTTCTATTAGGATTAGCAAAAGCTAAGATATAAAGGAGATCATCTCCATCAAGAATATTTCCTTTTTCATCAACAAGAATAACTCTATCTCCATCGCCATCAAGAGATACTCCAAAATCAGCTCTATGATTAATAACTGCTTCTTTTACAATATTTGGATGTGTGGAACCACATTCTTTATTGATGTTATAACCATCCGGATCTGTTCCAATACATATTACTTCTGCACCTAATTCTTCGAATACTTCTGGACTGACCTTGTAACAAGCACCATTTGCACAATCAAGAACCACTCTTAGAGAGGAAAAATTAATCTCTGGAGGTACTGTTGATTTACAAAATTCAATATATCTTGGGCCAGATTCATCAAATCTATAAGCCTTCCCAATTGACTCTGTTTTCACTGATAAAAGATCTCCTGAAAGATATTTTTCAATTCTTTTCTCAACATCTCTTGATATTTTTTCTCCATCTTCGTTAAAAATCTTAATACCATTGTCTAAAAAATCATTATGTGAAGCACTAATAACAACACCAAACTTATTTCTAAGTGTTTTTGTAAGGTAAGCTACCCCTGGCGTTGGTAAAGGTCCTAACAATCTCACATTTACACCAGAAGCAATGAAGCCAGCTTGAAGAGCTGCCTCAAGCATATATCCAGAAATTCTTGTATCTTTTCCAATTACTACTGTATTCCAGCCCAACTCTTTCATTGCCATACCAGTAGCATGGCCAATTTTAAGGCAAGCTTCGGGTGTTATAACACTTTCGACAGGTCCCCTAATACCATCGGTGCCAAATTTAAGATTCATGGAAAAGAATTATAACTCTTCTGCAGCACCTTTTATTGAAGTTTTTTTAGTTGACTTACCTTTTGGACTATCATCAGACCAACCCTTAGGTTCTCTGGGAGATGCCCCTGCCATAATGTCATCAATTTGATCTGCGTCTATGGTCTCATATTTAAGTAAGGCATCAGCCATGATATTCAATTTATCTAAATTCTCTTTGAGTATGTTTTCTGCCTTAGAATAACAAGTATCGATAATTGACTTTACCTCTTTATCAATTAGTTTAGCTGTTTCTCCACTAATATTTTGTGTAGGTGCTGTAGCAGATCTTCCTAAAAAAGGACTTCCTTCATCTTCACCATATTTCAAAGGTCCAACTGCTTTTGAAAGCCCCCACTTGGTTACCATGTTAGTTGCGATATTTGTCGCAACTTCAATGTCATTTGAAGCTCCTGTTGTAATACCTTTATCACCATTAATAATGCTTTCGGCGATTCTACCACCGAATAATGCTGCAATTCTTCCTTCCAGATATTCCTTGCTTTGCATGTATGTATCCTCTTCTGGGAGAAACATAGTCACCCCAAGAGCTCTTCCCCTGGGAATAATTGTCACCTTGTATACAGGATCATGTTTTGGTGAAAGTCTACCGACTATCGCATGACCAGCTTCGTGATATGCAGTAATTCTTTTCTGTTCTTCGCTGAGGATCATTGATTTTCTCTCAGCTCCCATCATAATTTTATCTTTTGCTAAATCTAAATGAGACTGGTCTATTTTTTTATCAGAATACCTCGCAGCAAATAAAGCAGCTTCATTGATAAGGTTAGCTAGGTCAGCTCCAGAAAATCCTGGGGTTCCTCTTGCTATTACAAGTGGATCAACATCTGCATCCAAAGGAACTTTCCTCATATGAACTTTAAGAATTGCCTCTCTTCCTCTTATATCTGGTAAGTCAACAACAACCTGCCTATCAAATCTGCCTGGTCTCAACAATGCAGGATCTAAAACATCGGGTCTATTTGTAGCAGCAATTACAATTACTCCATCATTACCTTCAAAACCATCCATTTCAACCAATAACTGATTAAGTGTTTGTTCTCTTTCGTCATGACCACCGCCAAGACCAGCACCTCTATGCCTACCGACAGCATCTATTTCATCAATAAAAACTATACATGGAGACTGTTTTTTTGCTTGATCAAACATATCTCTAACTCTAGATGCTCCAACCCCGACAAACATCTCAACGAAATCTGAACCTGATATTGTAAAGAATGGTACTTTTGCCTCTCCTGCAACAGCTCTAGCTATAAGAGTCTTCCCTGTTCCAGGAGGACCAACCATCAAAACACCCCTAGGGATTTTTCCTCCAAGTTTTTGAAATTTAGTTGGGTCTTTTAAAAAATCTACTAACTCTTGCACATCCTGTTTTGCTTCTTCACAACCAGCAACATCCTTAAAAGTTGTTTTTACTTTTCCACCCTCCATTAATTTGGCCTTACTTCTTCCAAATGACATCGGCCCGCCTTTTCCTGACATGCCACCTTGCATCTGTCTCATAAAGAAGAAAAATATTGCCAAGAGTAAAATTATAGGAAACGCGCCAACTAATAACTGAGAAAATAGTGATGGTTGTTCGACTTTTTCGTAAACAGCAATAACACCATTTTCTTCAATAGCATTATCTACAGCTTCATCTTTTTTAAAGATTGGGTGAGTTGTCTCAAACTTAGATCCATCAAGCCTGTCACCAATGATTGTCATCTGATCGCCCTTATAAACTACTTTTGCAATTCTGTCTGATAAGACCTCCTGTTTAAATTGGCTATAGCTTATTTGTTCTCGTGCAGTTGAGTTTTCAATGTTATTAAAAACGTAAACCATTAGAGAACCAAGTACTACCCAGACAACTAAATTTCTCATGACACTATTCATATTTTATCTCGCTCCGTATAGATAAATTTCAGCTGATTTGTTCTTTGACGCTGCAGGTTTATAAGTTTGAACTATCTTAAAAAATAATTCCATATGTTTTCTCAAACTTTTTAAATTATTATTTTGAAAAGTTTTAATCACAACTGCAGCATTTTGATCTGTTAAATATTTTTCAGCTATGTTTACTGAGAGTAAATTAAGTTCAAGAATATTTTCATCATCAACTGTGTTTATACCAGTCAAGTTTGGGGCTATATCTGAAATTACAAGATCAAATCTACCTTTAATAATTTTTATTTCATCTATATTTTCAATGTTTTCAATGCTGTCTTTTATAAATGTTACTTTTTCGACTGGCTGCATATCTAATACATCAATAGCTATGACTTTTGTGCTTGGATAATTTACTGAGATATATTGTGACCATCCGCCTGGTGCAGATCCAAGATCTAAAACATTCTTAAGAGATTTTTTTTTATGCAGTTTGTTTAAAATTTCTTCTAATTTAAATACAGCTCTAGAACGGTAGCCAAGTTTTTTTGCTTTTATGGCCCAACTATCAGCATGCATACTTTAAATGTGCTTAACTTCTAATATTTCATATCTCAGATTTCCTGAGGGAGTTTGAATATCAATCTCATCGTCAACAAATTTTCCAACCATACATTTCGCAATTGGAGTATCAATTGAAATCTCACCATTTTCAGGATCTGACTCTAAATTTCCAACAATTTTATATGTAATCTCTTTCTCTTTATCAACATCATAAACTTTAACTGTAGATCCGAATACAACTCTTCCAGTCTCAGGAATTTCTTTGACGTCAATTACTTGTGCATTTGCAAGAGCATTTTCCATTTCACTAATTTTTGCTTCCACTAAACCTTGAAGCTCTTTAGCTGCATGATATTCAGCATTTTCCTTTAAATCACCATGAGCTCTTGCTTCAGCAATAGCCTGAGATATTTGTGGTCTTTCAACAAATTTTAAGTTAGAGAGTTTTTCTTTTAATAAAATCTCTCCATCTTTTGTAAGTGGAATTCTACTCATTAATTGATTATAACAACTAAATAATTAATTATTTAATTCCTGAAGTGTCGTATATGTCCATTGATCTTCGGAACCTTTTAAGGCATCGATGATTGCAAAAGCACCAAACATTGTAGTGGTACAAAAGATTTTGTTTCTCAGTGCGCTTTGTCTAATTGAGGCAGAGTCCACAATAGATTGAGATCCCTCAGTTGTATTTATTACTAAATCTATTTCATTATTTAATAAACTATCAACAATATGTGGCCTTCCTTCCATAACTTTATTAACTTTTTTAACTTTATATCCTAAGTCCTCAATATGTTTTGCAGTTCCAGAAGTAGCAACTACCTCAAAACCTGCTTCAATGATTGCCGGCACAAAATCATTGAGGTATTTTTTATCAGTTTTTTTAACACTTATAAAAACTTTGCCGCCGCGTCTGAGAATTTTATTTGCTCCTTTTTGTGCCTTTGCATATGCTTCGCCAAAATTTGGTCCTATGCCCATGACTTCACCTGTTGATTTCATTTCAGGCCCTAGTATCGGATCAACATGAGGAAATTTATCAAATGGCATTACAGCCTCTTTTACAAAAAATAAATTATTAGGAAGTTTTGATGAAAAATTTTGCTCGCTTAAACTTTTTCCGATCATTGCTTTTGAAGCAACTTTAGCTAGTGAATTACCAATTGCTTTTGATATAAAAGGTACTGTTCGAGATGCGCGAGGATTTACCTCAATAATGAAAACTTCATTATCTTTAACTGCAAATTGAATATTCATCAATCCAATAACATGCAATTCTTTGGCAATATTTATTGCTTGATCAGTCATTACAGATTGAATATCCATCGATAGGCTGTATGGGGGCAAAGAGCATGCTGAATCACCGGAGTGAATACCGGCCTGTTCAATATGTTGCAGAATTCCGCCAATTTGAATTTCGTGACCATCAGATACTACATCAACATCTACCTCGATAGCATCAGTTAAGTAACTATCAAGCAATATAGGTTTGCTATTTGAAACCTCAACTGCCTCGGTTAGATATTTTTCTAACTCTTGCAAGTTATTAACAAGTTGCATTGCTCTTCCTCCAAGAACGTAAGAGGGCCTTACAACAATTGGAAAACCAATCTCTTTGGCTTTCTCCATAGCTTCGCTTACATTCTTAGCAGTTGAATTAGATGGTTGCTTCAATTCCAGCTTATTTACTAATTCTTGAAATCTCTCACGATCCTCAGATCTGTCAATTGCATCTACATTAGTCCCTAAAATATTTACACCTTTCTCGGATAAAATATCTGCAAGTTTTAGTGGAGTTTGTCCACCAAATTGAATAACAACACCAAATGGATTTTCAATTTCAATAATATCTAAAATTCTTTCAGCAGTTATTGGTTCAAAATATAATCTATTTGAGACATCATAATCAGTAGATACAGTCTCAGGATTACAGTTAACCATGATTGATTCGTATCCTTCCTCTTGCATAGCTAAGGATGCGTGAACGCAACAATAGTCGAATTCGATTCCTTGTCCAATCCTATTAGGGCCACTCCCTAATACAAGAATCTTCTTTTTATTAGATGGCTCAGCTTCACATTTATCATCATAGGTTGAATACATGTAACAAGTTGAAGTAGCAAACTCAGCAGCACATGTGTCAACTCTTCTGTAGGCAGGTTTTATATTGTTATTTTTTCTTAGAGATCTTATTTCTTCCTCGGAAGCTTTTAATAGTGATGCAATTCTGCTATCTGAAAAGCCTTTGATTTTATAATTTTTTAAGCTTTCAGGGTCAAGTTCATTTATTGATTGTTCGCTTAGCTTCTTTTCAATTTTAATAAGCTCATATAATTGATCTAAAAACCAATAATCGATTCTAGTGAGGTTATGAATTTTTTCAATGCTCCAACCTACTCTCATTGCATCAGCTACATAAAAAATTCTCTTTGGACCAGGAATAGTCATTTCATTTACATATGTTTCCTCAGAAATTACAGTATTTTCTATTTGCATTGAGTTAAGTCCATCTAGACCTTCCTCCATGCTACAAAGCGCTTTTTGGAGAGATTCTTGAAAATTAGAACCTATTGACATAACCTCTCCAACTGATTTCATCTGAGTTGTTAATTTAGGACTAGCTTGAGGAAACTTTTCAAATGCAAATTTTGGTATTTTTGTAACAATATAATCAATACTTGGTTCAAAGGACGCTGGAGTGAGACCTCCTGTAATATCATTTTTAAGCTCATCTAGTGTGTAACCTACAGACAATAAGGCTGCAACTTTTGCAATAGGAAAACCAGTTGCTTTTGATGCTAACGCTGATGATCTGCTGACCCTCGGATTCATTTCAATAACAACCATTTTTCCATTTTCAGGATTTACAGCGAATTGAACATTAGATCCTCCAGTATCAACGCCAATTTCTCTGAGAATCTTAAATGAAGCATCTCTCATTATTTGGAATTCTTTGTCAGTAAGTGTTTGTGCAGGGGCAATTGTTATTGAGTCTCCAGTATGAATACCCATTGGATCAAAATTTTCTATTGAGCAAATAATTATGCAATTATCTTCACAATCTCTAACAACTTCCATTTCATATTCTTTCCAGCCAATCAGAGACTCATCTATTAATAATTCGTTTGTAGGAGATAGTTCCAATCCTTTTTCACAAATAGTTCGAAATTCAGCAATATTGTATGCAATACCACCGCCTGTTCCACCCATAGTAAATGAGGGCCTAATAATACAAGGAAACCCAATTTCCTTTTGAACTTTAACTGCATCTTCCATTGAATGAGCTATTCCCGAAGCAGGAGTTTCAAGATTAATCTTCTGCATTGTTTCATCAAATAATTGTCTATCTTCTGCCTTATCGATAGCTTCCCTGTTAGCTCCAATTAAAAAAACATTATTCTTTTTTAGAATACCTTTCTTATCCAATGTTAAAGCGGTATTTAGAGCAGTTTGTCCTCCCATGGTAGGTAAAATTGCATCAGGTTTTTCTTTTTCAATAATTTTAGCGACAGATTCCCAATGAATTGGCTCAATATATGTCGCGTCAGCAAGCAAGGGATCTGTCATGATTGTTGCAGGATTTGAATTGACTAAGATAACTCTAAACCCCTCCTCCTTAAGAGCCTTACATGCTTGAGCACCTGAATAGTCAAACTCACATGCTTGACCAATAATAATAGGTCCTGCTCCAATAATTAATATAGATGAAATATCTTTACGTCTTGGCATACTCTTCTACCATTGCATGAAATTTTTTAAACAAAATTTGAATTTCTCTTGGACCAGGACTTGCTTCAGGATGGCCTTGAAAACTGAAAGCTGGCCTATCTGTAAGCTCAATTCCTTGAAGTGATTTATCAAAAAGTGATTTATGTGTAATTTTTACATTTTTAGGAAGTGTGTCTATATCAACTGCAAATCCGTGATTTTGGCTAGTTATAAATACTTCGTTTGTATGAGAATCTTGAACGGGATGATTTGCTCCATGATGACCAAACTTCATCTTAAAAGTTTTTGCTCCTGCAGCTAAGGCTAATAATTGATGTCCTAAACAAATTCCAAAAATTGGTATTTTATTTTCAAGGAATTTTTTTATATTTTCTATTGCGTAATCGCATGGCTCTGGATCCCCTGGACCATTTGATAAGAAAAGGCCTTTTGGATTAAGCCGAATAATTTCATCATATGATGTTTTTGCATTTACTACATGAACTTTTCCAACGCTGTCTGATAATAATCTTAGAATATTTTTTTTAATTCCAAAATCCAATGCCACTACAGGATGATCAATTTTTGATTGAGAATGATTTGGCCAAGTGCCCTCATCCCAAATGAAGTTTTTTTCAGTTGAAACAACTTTTGCTAAGTCTAAACCTTTGAGACCAGAAAATTCCTTAGCCTTATTTATGGCATCCTGTTCTGTAATTTTAGAAAGTGATCCAATACAACAATTTTGAGCACCCTTTTCCCTTAAAATTGATGTGATTTGTCTTGTATCAACATTCGAAATAGCCATAACATCGTTCTCAAGCAAAAATTCTTCTAGAGTCTTAGAGGATCTCCAATTACTTGGTTTCTCACAAAAGTTCTTAACAACAACGCCCGATGCGTGAATCATATTAGACTCATTATCTTCAGGATTAGTTCCTGTATTTCCAATGTGAGGATGAGTAAATGTAATAATTTGTTTTTTATATGATGGATCTGTAATTATTTCTTGATACCCTGACATTGATGTATTGAAAACAATTTCACCAACATCATATTTTTCTTTGCCATAACCAATACCATGGAATACACTACCGTCTTCGAATGCCAATATAGATGGAAAAGACATTATAAAATCACCATGAGAGAGGAAAATCGAGAGTAAATTTTAGGTAAACTATTAAAAGAATTTTTGGTATTTAATGAGCTAAAATAACATGCTGACATTAAAATTGTACTTTATAGATTAAGTCATGTTCTGTCTAGATGTAATTGAAAAAAAATGAAAATATCTTTAAAAAATAAAGCAGATATAGAAAAAATGAGAGTTGCTGGTGGTCTGGCAGCTGAAGTTTTAGAAATGATTGTGCCTTATGTTGTTCCTGGAGTTTCCACTGGAGAATTAGACGAAATTTGTTTTAATCATATAGTAAATGTCCAAAATGCAATACCTGCTAATGTTGGCTATAAAGGTTACGAAAAAACAATTTGTTCTAGTGTTAATCAGGTTATATGTCACGGAATTCCTGATAAAAATAAAATCCTTAAAGCAGGTGATATCTTAAACATTGATGTAACAGTTATTAAAGATGGTTGGCATGGTGATACTTCAAAGATGTTTCTTGTTGGAAAATGTGCGCCTCATAATGAAAGATTGGTAAAAGTTACTCAGGAATGTCTTTATAAAGGAATTGAAGCTGTAAAACCTGGGGCATATCTTGGAGATATTGGTCATGCTATACAGCAACACGCTGAAAAAAATTACTACAGCGTAGTTGAAGAATATTGTGGTCATGGAATTGGAAGTGTTTATCATGAGGAGCCACAAATTCTACACTATGGGAAAAAAGGTCAAGGTATAAAGATTCAAGAAGGAATGTGCTTCACGATCGAGCCCATGATTAATCAGGGCGCAAAATATTGTAAAACTTTGAAAGATGGATGGACTGTTGAAACACGAGATGGAAGAAACTCTGCACAATGGGAGCACACAATTGCTGTTCTAAAAAATGGTGCAGAAATTCTTACAAGGAGAAAAGAAGAAATTTAATGTTAGAAAGTTCTGAGAAGATAAAACAAAACTTTGTAAAGAACTTCGCCGAAATTTATCAAAATCCCAAAAAAATTAATCTTTATTTAAAAAAAAATTCAGAGACTATTGAAAAAGATATTAAAAAGTCATTTCTAGATCTTGGCCTTCAAAATAATTTCTGTATATATGCAAATGGTGGTTTTGGCAGAAAAGAAATTTTTCCTTCATCAGATATTGATATTTCTATTGTAGAAAAATCAAGAATAAAAAATTTTGAGAGCCTAGAAACATTTATCAGCGGCCTGTGGGATAAAGGCTTCGATGTAGGCCATTCAGTTAGGTCAATTAAAGATTTAAGAAAAATTGCAAAGTCAGATGTAAAGGAATATACATCATACTTAACAAGAAGACCCCTCGTATCTGAAAAGAAAATTGATGACGAAATTTCAAAAACTCTTTCGTCACTTTGGTCAAAAGAAAATTTTTACAAAGCTAAAAAGGATGAACAGATTATTAGACATAGGGAGTATCATTCAACATCATTCAATCTCGAGCCAAATTTAAAAGAATCACCAGGCACACTTAGAGACTTTCAAACTGCTTTGTGGA
>Ga0209433_10000683_pt1 | contig 10466 bp, 13 predicted proteins | sample METZYME_5_50m_FD_187552 | JGI IMG/M metagenome (GOLD analysis project Ga0209433, IMG submission 187552) | Marine microbial communities from oxygen minimum zone in mesopelagic equatorial Pacific - METZYME_5_50m (SPAdes) (version 2) | ecosystem: Environmental > Aquatic > Marine > Oceanic | place...
TCTTTTTATTTCCTGGCAAGCAATAGAGTACAAGAATTATGATGATGATGGGTATGGTTATATTGCATTAAACGTTGATGATGATGATGATGAGGAAATTCCAATAACAGAACAATTAAAAACACCACCGCCACCTCCACCACCACCAGCTCCAGAAATAATTGAGGTTGTTGAGGATGAGGAAGAAATTGAGGAGACAATTATTGAATCTACTGAAACTGATCAGGAAGAGATTGTTGAAGAAGTTGAAGTTGTTGAAGAGGAGTTAGATATGGATGTTCCTTTTGCTATTATTGAGGATGTGCCCTTATACCCTGGTTGTGAAAGAGTGCCAAAATCCGAAAGAAGAAATTGTTTCCAAGAACAAATTCAAAAACATATTGCTAGAAACTTTAGGTATCCTGAAATTGCTCAGGAAATGGGAATTCAAGGAAGAGTATTTGTTCAATTTACAATTGCAAAGGACGGCTCAATTACAGCAATTAGAACTAGAGGACCTGATAAAAATCTTGAAAAAGAAGCCTCTAGAATTATTGGTAAACTTCCTAAGATGACACCTGGAAAACAAAGAGGAAGGCCCGTTCGTGTGCCTTTTAGTATACCAATCATCTTTAAGTTGCAATAGTTAATATTTGCTTTGCTACATTTTCTGCTCTAATTTTAAAATCTTTTTAAATCTGTTGTGATATTAACCAAATCCAAAGTTTTTTTAACACTTACAAAAGCAAGGTTGTCCTTTAGTGTTGTATTCTCGACGATCGCTGGTTATCTCTTAGCTGTTGAATCAGTAAATTTTTTTGATGTTTTTCTATTGATAATTGGTGGATATTGTATGGTTGGTGCTTCAAACTCATTCAACCAAATTATTGAAAAAGACAAGGATGCACTTATGGATAGAACTAAATTAAGACCAATACCAACAAAAAAAATTACTACTTCAAATGCTTTTTTAATTAGTATTTCATTAACCATAGTCGGTTTATTGATTTTGTTTACAATAAATCTTAAGACAGCTTTGCTTGCAGCATTTTCCATTTTTATTTATACATGCATATATACACCCCTAAAGCCAATAACCCCTTTATCTGTTTTTGTAGGAGCAATCCCAGGAGCTATACCATTTATGCTTGGCTGGATAGCGGCAACTGATGATTTTGGGATTGAACCTGGAACTCTTTTTATGATTCAGTTTTTTTGGCAATTTCCACACTTTTGGGCATTAGGATGGATGTTGGATGATGATTATAAAAAAGCAGGTTTTAATATGTTACCAACTGGAAGTAGAGACAGGAAAACAGCATTTCAAATTATTTTATATGTGATTTGGATGATTATTATATCACTTTTTCCATACACTGGTCTGACAGGTGATTTATCCTTGGGTATTTATGGAGCAATTATTGTTCTTACTCTTGGCTTGGTTATGTTATTTTTTGCATTTAACTTATATAATAGAATGGATATAAATTCAGCAAGAAAATTATTTTTCTTCACTGTTTTATATTTGACGTCAATTCAATTAGTATATATATTAGATAAATTTGTATGAGTGATAAAATTTTAGATCCAAATAGGGTTAGAGCAAAAAAAATGATGCTCTTATTTGCTCTATTAAGTATAACCATGACATTTGCAGGCCTTACAAGTGCATACATAGTTAGTAAGGGCAGGCCTGATTGGTTAGTAGATTTTAAATTACCAACACTTTTTTTCTACAGTACACTTTTACTCATTATAAGTAGCGTTACAATTCAAATCGCTAAATATAATTTAAATCAAAATAAATCAAAAAAAAATGTATTGATTTGGCTACTTGCAACATTATTGCTAGGCATAGTATTCTGCGTACTTCAATTCTTTTCTTTTAAAAATTTAATAGAGATGGGTTATTTTTTTGCTGGTGCTCAAAGTACAATTACCACATCTTTTATATATGTGCTAACATTTTTACATGCCGTACATCTTTTTGCTGGAATCATAGTTCTTTTAGTTTTAATTTATAATACAAACAGAGACAAATATCTTGTAAATAAATTAGGTTTTAATTTAGGTGTCACTTTTTGGCATTTCCTCGACATTTTATGGCTTTATTTGTTTTTATTTTTCTATTTCTTTGGATAAAAATTACTTAACTTTGAAAAAAATATTTTAGTTAATGAGCTCTACAGTTTCAACTACTGAAATCCAATCAGAATTAACACAAGAACCAGGACCATTAAATGCTAGTTATGGAAAACTAATGATGTGGTTTTTTATAGTGTCTGATGCTTTAACATTCACTGGATTTTTAGTCTCCTACGGATTCTCAAGATTTAAAAATATCGATTCATGGCCTATTGCAGATGAGGTTTTCCACCACTTTCCAGGGTTACATGGAGTTGATGCTCCCATGTATTATGTTGCATTGATGACATTTATTTTAATTTTCTCATCAGTTACTATGGTTTTGGCCGTTGATGCCGGCCACAATATGCAGAAAGATAAGGTCGTATTTTATATGTTTTTGACCATAATTGGAGGAGCTGTTTTTGTTGGATCACAGGCTTGGGAATGGAAAAATTTTATAAAGGGTGAGTATGGTGCCCTTGAAACCAGAGGAGGATTAATACTTCAATTTGTTGATAGTAATACAAATAAAAGAGTTTCAATCGAAGATTTTGCCGTCTACAAACCCCAGTATCGTGAACAACACAAAAGCAATAATGGCTTATGGTTTCGTAGTGAACCACCCTTGGACGAATATTCAGTGGCTGAAGTCACTGAGGGATTTATGGCAGCTGATCCATCAATTGTTGTAAGAATAGAAAAAATAGATGAGAATGGTCATAAAATTGTATTAAATCGTCAAGAATCAATTGAAAAAGTAAATCAGGCTGTCTATGTTGTAAGAGGTGCCAATTTAATTCACAATGAGTATGGAAATAGGCTTTTCGCTGACTTTTTCTTTTTCATTACTGGATTTCATGGTTTTCATGTGTTTTCTGGAGTTATCCTTAATATCATAATTTTTATAAATGTTTTATTGGGAACTTATGAAAGAAGAGGGCATTATGAAATGGTTGAGAAAGTAGGATTGTACTGGCACTTCGTAGATTTAGTTTGGGTTTTCGTATTTACTTTCTTTTATCTTGTTTAATTATGGGACACAACACAGAACATAAATTAGAAATTTTCAGAGGATTGCTCAAGTTCAAATCCAATGTTCAAAAGATTTGGGGAGTTTTAATTTTTCTTTCAATAGTCACTGCTATTGAGGTTGTTCTTGGTATCATAAAACCACAAGCCTTGATGGCACAGTTTCTTTCCATGAAATTGATTAACTGGATATTTGTGATTTTAACACTAGTCAAAGCATATTATATAACCTGGGACTTTATGCATATGAGAGATGAAAAGTTTGGTTTACAAGTCTCCGTTGTAATAACATTAATATTTTTAATAGGATATGCTGCATTTATCTTTCTAGTTGAGGGAAATTATATCTATGATATAATGTACGAAGGTTTTGTAAGTTGGAATTTTTAATTTTTTATTTTGAAAAAAAAATATTTAGTACTTACCATACTATTTGTACTACCTTTGGTTGCCTATTTATTTTTTGCATCAGGTGTAAATAATTTTGCAAAATTGCCTGTGCTCAAAGAAGATGTTTTGAATGTTTCTGCTTTTTCTGATGTTGAACTAAACAAAAAAATTTCTGTTTTATTTTTTTTAGGAAATAACATAAATCAAAGACAAGGTGATGCACTTAATCTAAATCAAAAAATTTACAAAAGATTTTATGAATTTGAAGATTTTCAATTTGTTGTGATTTGTCCTAAAGGAACAGAGCAGTTAGCAAATAATTTAAAAAACAAATTAGAATCTGGTACAAATACGGATATGAAAAAGTGGAATTTTATTTTTTCTCAACCGAGCGATATCAGAAATGTATTCAACAGTTTAAAATCTGATACTAATTTAGATGAAAATTATGGGTCCCACCATGTCTATATAGTTGATAAAGACAGATCACAGAGAGGCCGTAATGACGATAGTGGTATAAAATTTGGGTATGATTCAAGGTCTGTAGCCGACATAAATAATTTTATGGTTGATGATGTAAAGATAATTTTAGCTGAGTATAGATTAGCTTTAAAAAAGAATGGAATAACAAAGAAACCTTTATGAAAAATAAAAAATATATAGGACTATTTATTATAATTCTTTTATTTGGATACTGGTTTCTTCCTAAAATATATAATAGGATCAGTAATGATCAAACCATTGATTCAAATAGAACTAAATCAATCGATCAAGCATCAAAACTATCTTTTGTTAAATTAAATGGAGCAGCTAGAAAGGTGCCAGATTTTATTTTTCTAAATCAAGACAGTATTTACATTGGAAATGAAGATTTTTTAGGAAAAGTATATGTCGCAGAGTTTTTCTTTACATCTTGTCCGTCAATATGTATTGAAATGAACCAGAATATGAAAAAACTTGACGAAGAATTTGGTAACAGGGATGATTTTGGAATTGCATCTTTCACAATTGATCCAATAACAGATACTCCAAAGACATTGAAAGAATATTCTGAAAGACTTGAGATTAAATCTAGAAATTGGCATTTTTTGACTGGTAAAATTGATAATGTATATGAATTATCTAATAGCGGATTTAATATTTTTGCTGGAGTAAATCCTGCTGTTGCTGGCGGATTTGAACATCAAGGTTTTTTTGCATTAATAGATAAGAATGGCTATATAAGGTCAAGAAGAGATGAAAATGGAAATCCTATAGTTTATTATTTAGGTATTACATCAATTGGTAAAGAAATTCAAGGAATTGATATGATCAAAGAGGATATTAAAATATTGTTAGAAAATGGATAAAAATTCCAAGTTATATAACATTTTAATTTGGATTGTTTCCATCCTGGTACCAGTTGTTGTTGCTCTTCTTTTATTTACAAAGTGGGAAAAGGATAGATTAATATTTGATATGAGAATTCCAGATAGTGACCCCATTGTGCTACTTGAAAATTTGCCAGTTGCTCAGCCTTTAACTTTTTTACCTCCAATATATGCCACAATTAACGGTTTGACTGCAATTTTATTAGTTGCTGCTGTCTATTATATAAAAAATGGTAAAAGAAAAATTCATGAAAGTTTAATAAAGGGTTGCATTGCACTATCGTTATCATTTTTGGTGATGTATATTGCATATCACATAACATCCGATCCAACGCCATATGGTGGATCTGGACCAATTGCTTATTTATATTTTTTCATTCTAATAACTCATATACTACTCTCAATTGTAGTTATACCTTTAGTTTTAGTTAGTTATGTGAGAGCTTTTCAACTCAAGTTTGTTTCACATAGAAAAATTGCTAAAGTTACATTTCCAGTTTGGCTTTACGTAGCTGTAACTGGTGTTATAGTATATTTAATGATATCCCCTTACTACGCATGACTTATTCAATACAATGTTCTATGTGTAAAGCTGTTCTTGAGTCTGGTGCTGATCAGCAAGTAGCTGAGAGTTTGAATAGTGGGATTGCATATCTTGCAGCCATTCCATATATCCTGGCTGTTTTGACCATAATCATATTATATAAAAAATTTTACAGTAAGAAAAAAAATTGAATTATGACGCCTCTTTTAAACCAGAGAAGTTGAGTCCTTTCAGTTTACTATCAATATGATTTTTATCTATATATAGATTTTTCTTATTTGAGCCAGGAAGGTTAAACATATCGTCAATTAGAATTGTTTCACATATTGATCTGAGCCCTCTTGCGCCAAGCTTAAACTCCATTGCTTTACTTACAATATAGTTAAGAGCATTATCGTCAAAATCTAGTTTTATACCATCTATTTCAAAGAGTTTTATATACTGCTTAATAAGAGAGTTTTTTGGTTGTGTTAAAACATTTTTTAAATCTTTTGAATCTAATTGAAGCATATAAGTTAGAATAGGTAGTCTGCCTAGAATCTCAGGGATTAATCCAAAGTCTTTTAAATCATTTGGGATTATATTTTCGATAATATTTTTAGATCGAGTGACTGATTTTAAATTTGAATTTTTAAATCCAACGGCATTCATATTCAATCTTTTTGAAATAATTTTTTCAATGCCATTGAATGCACCACCTGCGATAAATAAAATATTGGATGTATTTAATTTAATAAAATTTTGGTCTGGATGTTTTCTTCCTCCTTTCGGTGGTACATTTACTACAGCACCTTCCATAAGTTTCAATAGGGCCTGTTGCACACCCTCACCAGAGACATCTCTAGTGATTGAAGGATTATCACTTTTTCTTGAAATTTTATCTATTTCATCAATAAAGATTATTCCTTTTTCAGCTTTTTCAATATTATAATCTGATGCCTGTAATAGCCTAGTTAATATATTTTCAACATCCTCACCAACATATCCTGCTTCAGTTAGTACAGTAGCATCTACAATAGCTAGTGGTACATCTAATAATTTTGAAATTGTTTTAGCAATTAGTGTTTTACCCGTTCCAGTAGGCCCAACCATAACAACATTACTTTTTTCAATTTCAATATTGTCATTATTTTCTTGTGCAATCCTTTTGTAGTGATTATAAACAGAAACGGATATTACTTTTTTGGAATATTCTTGACCAACTACATAATCATCCAAATATTTTTTTATTTCTTTAGGCGTTAGATTATTCTTTTCAGTTGAAATCGAAACTTCTTTAGATTTATTTTGATGGTTGAGTATAGAAAATGCCTGTTCTATGCATTGATCACATATGTGGGCATCTTGGCCAGCAACCAAAATCTTGGTTTGAAGTTTATTTAATCCACAAAAAGAGCAGGATAACCTTTCCTCAGACATTACTTAATTATTTTTTTGAAAGCACTTCGTCAATCATTCCATATTTTTTTGCCTCAGGCGCTTTCATCCAATAATCTCTGTCGGAATCCTCATATACCTTATCATATTTTTGTCCTGTATGACTAGCAATGATTTCATATAGTTCTTTTTTTAACTTGCCAATCTCTCTTGCAGTGATTTCAATATCAGATGCTTGACCTTGTGCACCCCCAAGTGGTTGATGAATCATTACTCTTGAATGAGTTAATCCTGATCTTTTACCCTTCTCTCCAGCACACAATAAAACGGCAGACATCGATGCAGCAATTCCAGTACATATTGTTGCAACATTAGGCCCAATGAATTGCATTGTATCATATATTCCTAAACCAGCATAAACTGAACCACCAGGTGAATTAATATATATTTGAATATCTTTTTCCTTGTCTGTGCTTTCAAGAAATAATAATTGAGCTTGTATGATGTTGGCAACAGAATCATTAATAGCAGTTCCTAAAAAAATAATTCTATCCATCATTAATCTAGAAAAAACGTCCATTTGAGCAACATTTAATTGTCTTTCTTCGATGATGTATGGGGTCATACTACTGATTATTTTATCATAATACATTGAGTTGACACCATGATGCTTTGTTGCATATTTTTTAAATTCTTCTGAGTAGTTCATAAAACAAAGTTAATTATTTTTCTTGTAGGCTATTTCAATATATTCCTCATAAGAAACTTTCTTATTTTTTTTCTTTATTTTTTCCTTGTATATAGCTAAAAGTTTTTCACTTATAATTTGATTGCTTATTCTTTTTACTTCCTCTTGATTGGATAATATTCTACCCAAAATTGAATTTAGTTCTTTTTCATCAGGATTATTTTGACCATAAGCAGCCATTTGATTTTTAATCATTTTGGTAGCAAATTCCTTAATTGAGTTGCTATTAACTTCAATATTATTTTCAATCATTAAATTTTCCTCTATTAATTGATATTTAATTCCATTTTCAGATTTTGTGTACTCATTTTCCAGATCTTCATCTGAAATCTCATCCTTTGAATTGAGTTTCATTAATTTTTTTAAAAAATCTTTGGGTAATGAAATCTTTGTTTCATTAATTAAAGATTCGGATACATCATTTAAAAACTTTTGGTCTGATTGATTTGAAAATTGTTTTTCAATATCTTCTTTAATTTTAGCTTTAAAATCTTTAAGGTTCTTTATGTTTTCTTTAGGATAAACTTTTTTGAAAAAATCTGATTTTGCTTCAGCTTTTTCATTTTTATTCAATTCGGTTATTTTGAAATTAATGAAACTTATATCATTTAATTTCTCTTTTTCCAATCCTGCAATTCTCTGTAAATCACCTTCATTTTTAAAAATTTTAGCTGGTTTTAAATTTAAAGTTTGGCCAACCTGGGCATTTAAAAAACTTTTTTTAAAAATAGAGTTTACTAATTGATTTGACTTAAAGTTGGCTTCCTTCTTAAAATCTATTTCTTTACACTCAAACACACCAATAATATTAGTATCATTCTGAATACTTTGAACTGTTATTAGTTTACCATATTGATTTTGATAAGTCTCGACTTGATTTTTGACCATAGATTCATCTGCTGTTATTTGATAGTAGATAATTTGCTTCTTGGGTTTAAAGCTAATTTTAAATGTTGGCTTTAATGCAATATCGAAGTTGAGATTAATTTTTTCATCTTTCCAGTTTACAATATGATTCTCAGAGGGTATTGGACTTCCGATGATTGAAATTTTATTATTTGTTATGTATTTACCCAGTTCATTTTGAACCATCTTATTTATTTCATCAACTTTTACAGGTAATTCATATTGCTTTTTAATCATCCCGATGGGAACAAAGCCCTTTCTAAATCCAGGAATATTTGCCTTTTTCCTGTAATCATTTAATATATTTTGAACTTTTTCTTGATAGTCCTTGGGTGAGATTTCAATTTTAATGACTGAAATGTCCTTATTCTTCTTATTTAAATCTATTTTCATGAAAAAAAATTGCGCTCAAAAGTAATCTTTTTTAAATTTTATAACAATTTTTGACGTTACAAATAACTTAAGCAAACTGAAAAGAAATCATCACTATTGTCATGATGCAACCAATGACCAGCATTATCTATCACAGACAATTTATAATTTGGGAATAAGTTTTTACTTAACGCTATTTTTTCCTCATCAACATAATCTGAATGTTCCCCTTTTATAAAAATAATTTCTTTAGGGTAAGTTTTCGAATGATTGATTGCTGCTGTTATATTGTTTATCTCTTCTCTTAAAACTTTAATATTAGACTTAAACCTAAATTGCCCATTCTCCAATCTTTTCAAATTTTTTGATAAAAAAAGAACGAAAGACTCATCCTCAAAATATTTTTTTAAATGTAAATTAAAATCATTTCTGGATTTTAATTTTCTCAAATCAGTATGCAAGAGAGATTCAAAAATTAAGTTATAATTCCTATTATAGCTTATAGGTAAAATGTCAACTGCAATCAATTTATCTACCAAATCAGGATAAGATAATCCGAATAACATAGCAGTTTTACCTCCCATCGAGTGCCCTATAATTGAGGCAATTTTTATATTGTGATGATCAAAATAATTTTTTAGATCATTGGCCATGTGGCTGTAGCTAAATTCATCTGAATGAAAACTTTTACCGTGATTTCTTTGATCAATTAAATGAACTTCAAAATTTTCAGATGACATTTTTTTTCCAAACGTAATCCAGTTATCTAACGATCCTAATAAACCATGAAGAATTACAATTTTTTTTTTACTTGTACCTATTATTCGGCTATTTAGGACCATTTTTAAGTTTATTTAAATATAAATTTATTACGTTGTCAAGTCCCATATATAAAGATTCACTAATTAATGCATGACCTATTGATACTTCATCCAAATAAGGCATTTTTTTAGAGAAGTATTCAATATTATTTAAATTTAAGTCGTGACCTGCGTTAACTTTCATCCCTAATTCCTTGGCAAGCTTTGAACAATCTGTGTACAATTGTACAGTTTGTTCACGATTAGCGTGATAGTTGTCAGCATAATGTTCAGTATATAATTCTATTCTGTCGCAATTGGTTTTTTCAGCATATTCAATCGACTCAACATTGGGATCAACAAAAATGGAAGTTCTTATATTTTCATTTTTAAATATTGAAATAACATCTCTCAAGAATTTATACTCCTTTTTTGTATTCCAGCCTGCATTTGATGTTAAGACATCAACACTGTCAGGCACAAGTGTTACTTGTTCAGGCTTTACCTTTAATACTAATTCTATAAACTTATCTATTGGATTTCCCTCTATATTAAGTTCTGTGTAAACTACATCTCTTAAATTCATCGCATCTGAGTATCTAATATGTCTTTCATCAGGTCTTGGATGTATTGTTATGCCATCAGCACCAAAACTTTGAATGTCAGAAGCTACCTTTAACAGATCTGGATTATTTCCCCCCCTGGCATTTCTTAGAGTTGCTATTTTATTAATATTAACACTTAATTTAGTCATAATTGATTCTCAAAAATACAAAGTTTGAGGGGGTCTTGTGTATTATTTTTATTTAATTTGTATTAGAATT
>Ga0209433_10000684_pt1 | contig 10441 bp, 12 predicted proteins | sample METZYME_5_50m_FD_187552 | JGI IMG/M metagenome (GOLD analysis project Ga0209433, IMG submission 187552) | Marine microbial communities from oxygen minimum zone in mesopelagic equatorial Pacific - METZYME_5_50m (SPAdes) (version 2) | ecosystem: Environmental > Aquatic > Marine > Oceanic | place...
ATTCTTGTGCCAAAAACAGGGAACTCTTCGTAACAAATGTGATTCTCCCAATAGTCTTTGAAGAAACTCTTCACCTCGAACTGTATCTTTGATCTGCATGACTTTTCCCAATCAATCTTGTATTTTACTACATTCTTGCTTACAAGCTTTCCGTTAATGTTGTAAAGTCTCACTTGCCTAGGCTGTTACGTAGCGTTTCTAAAACACATTTTTATGTAGCACAGCTAAAACGTATACAACCTAAGCTAAAGTGAGAGTATCTTTTAGCTTAGCAAACAGATATTCTGTAAGCTTAGGATTCTCTTCTAAATAGGCAGTGAAAGCATCTTCTCCTTGAATCTTCTCTGGAATCTCAAGTTTCTTATCTTTGAGTTCATCAATCAATTTTTTGTTGATAGTAACCCAAGAGCCTGCTTTCTCAATAAAGCCCCACTTTAAAAGTGAATCAAAAATCTCATACTCAATCCAAACGCTTTTGCCGCCCGTCCTGCCGTACCTAATCGGGTATCTAATTTCTGCGCCGGTTGTTTCGTTAGGTGTTTTCTTAAATATAATTTTGCACCAGTGTCCGTCAGGGTTTCCATCTTTAGAGTTTTTAGACGTTATCTGGTCTGCCTTGTGACGCTTCTGAAACTCAAATATCCAGTCTGAAAAGTGAAGCAAAGCATTGCCTCCTGTGGCGTTTGTAAGCTTCGGGTCGCCTTTGTCATAAGGATTAACACTTACTGTGCTTCTAACCTGAGAAATCATAAAACAAATGTGACCTCTTGTGCTAATAGGCAGTGCCATTCTTTTAAGAAAGTTAGAACTTAAAACTGCGCCTCCTGCAACCTTGGTAGCCTCTGCATAGGAACGGTCAATATCTCCAGAAGGTATTAAAGAATCCATCGAGTCTATGATAAAAAAGTATTTTCTCTCGGTAGGATTATCTTTGATTAGATTTGTGATGAATCCAATAACTGTCTCAAAAATATTAGATTTAAAAACAAACCACTTATCTTCGGAGGTATCCACGCCTGACCTGTCTATCATCTCTGGCGAAAGTCTGCCTTCGGACTTAACATAGATAACCATAGAGTTGTCTACTGTTTGCTGAAAATTTCTAGCAAAAGCTAACGAACAGGAAGTTTTGCCTCCCTCAGATATGCCACTAGCACGGATAATCGAAGGTCTCAACCCTCCTGCCATAGCGATATCTAAAAGTAAGCTACCGCTAGAAACTGTATAGTTTGCCTCCGTCTCAAAGTTGTAGTGCTCATGCTTGTGGTCTTTGAGGTATTGTTTAATCTGACCTATCGGGTCTAACGCGTCAATTTTTTTCTTTGCTGCCATCTCTTAAAAAGTCTAGTAAATTTTTTTTCTTTTTGATTTTCTTTGCTCTACCGAGCTTCTTGTCTCCTACATCGTATTTCTTTTCTGGACGTAAGTCAAGCTTATATTTACCCCATTGAACGACTAAGTATCGCTTACCGTTAGGGGAAAGGAACCAAATCAACGATTCCAGATTGTCGAACGGTATTGAAGCTCTAAACCAGAATTTTTTATCTGGATAAGCTTTAAGAAGCTTCTTTGCCGTAGCTATTTCTCTTTTAGTAGCCTCTCTATCCGACCAGATAGTTTTAGAATTACCTATAAATTTTTCAATTATGTACTGGTAGATAGTTAGCTTTTTTCTTTTCGGCATATAGCTAAATCATTATCTACCATACTTTCTACCAATTTGTCAAATGAAATCTCAGGCTTCCAGCCAAGTTCTTCTCTAGCAGGAGTAGAGTCACCATGTAAAAGGTCTACTTCTGCTGGCCTGTAAAATTTTTCATTTATCTCGGCCAAGACTGTATTTTCTTGAAAAACTCTAAATTTTTCGTCCATACCTTCGCCGCTCCAGAGGCCCGGTACATCTGCGTGAGTGAAAGCTCTTTGCACAAAATCTCTTACAGAATGCGTTTCGTTACTTGATAAAACATAATCTTTAGGTTTATCTTGGTTCATCATCAACCAAACGCCTCTCATAAAGTCCATACTGTCGCTCCAGTCTCTTTTTGAATCTATATTTCCTAGCTGGAGAGGTTCAAAAGATAAATTATTATCTAATGCATACTTTATTTCTGCAACCTTTTTCGTAATTTTTCTAGTTACGAACTCTTCTCCTCTTCTTGTGCCTTCATGGTTAAATAGGATAGAGTGAACTGCATACAAATCATATGATTCACGATAAACTTTTACCATGTGTCTGGCAGCAGCTTTAGAAGCTCCATATGGACTCCTAGGTTTAATCGGATGATTGATATCCTGCGGACTGTAATCTACATCACCAAGCTCTTCTGAGGAGCCTGCACTATAAAAGCGACAGTCAGGCTTAAATTTTCTGATGGCCTCGAGACATCTAACGACACCGCCCGTGTTAACATCAAGAACACTCAAGGGTACGTCCCAGCTAACACCCACAAAAGAGTTAGCTCCAAAATTAATTAAATAATCTGGCTGCAGTTCTTTTACTAAACTGTCTATACTTGCGCTGTCTGACAAGTCCCCATCTACTAGCTCAAAATTTTTGTTATTTCTAAATTTTTTAATGTTAGTATAATTTGGCGAGCCAGACCTTCTCATCATGCCATAAACATGAATGTCTCCCTGCTCCAAAAGAAGCTCTGCCATGTTTGCTCCATCTTGACCTAAGATACCTGTAATTAATACTTTTTTCATTCTAAAATACTTTTCTTTGTGAACCTATAAAGACACTCGTACTGTTTAACAGCTTTTTTTAAAGTGGGAACCATGTTATCTGGCAAATCTTTAAATTTAAAAAATTTAACATCCAGACTTTCGTCGCTCTTCTTTATATTATAGCTAGTAGGATAGCCGATCATAAAAATATCTACGACTTGCTGCATATAATCATCTTCTAAATAATGACGTAACGTTCCAGATTTTGGGTCAGAGTAAACACAAAACAAATCATCTAACACTACATCTATATTAGTTTCTTCTTTGACTTCTCTTTCGATACACTCCGCTATTGTTTCGCCGGGGTCTAGCCTGCCTCCCGGAACACACCACATATCACAATCGGCTCTAAGCTCTAGTAGTATCTCCTGCTCTGGGAAAGGCACTGCGTACTCTTTTATGTAGCACTGAGCGAACTGTTCTGCTGTCGGAGGGTTTATTGCGTGGATATCTCTGTACCCTTTAATAATTAAAGCACCGAGTCCTAGACTGACTTTACACTCCTTATCTATCTTATCTAAAAATTTAAGTTTATGCTTCACCAATAAAAAGTTTTAATTTTAGATAACGACACGACGCCTTTTTGGCTAACAGCTTCTGTCGCGCACTTATTTGCAAATTTTATAGATTTCTCTATATCTTCAGTATGAACAAAAGTTGATACAAGTCCCGCCAAGAAAGTATCCCCCGCTCCGGACACATCCTTAACCTCCACTTCTGGAACAGAATAAATTTTATCTTTATGCTCGCAGCCTTTGCTTCCTAAAGTTTTTACAAGCTTATTTTTAAATTTAATATCTTGGAAGATATTTTTAGATTTATTATACTCTACTTCATTTATTTTGATAAAAGATATGTTTTCTGCCCACTCGCCTATTTCTTTTTTCGTATCTAAAAAAGTTAAGTTATGAATATTAGAAATTGCTTCAATATCATCTTCTTTTAAAAAACCTTTATCGTAGTCCGATATTACTACGGCGTCATAATTTAAAAAATTTATACTATTAAGTTTTATCCTGTTATACTTACCGCAACTATCAAACCTAAAAAACATTTGATTGGTCTTAGTGTCAACAAATCTAGTTTTTTTAATAACTCTCCAGTTTGAGTTAGTTTCTATTTCGCAATCAACTCCTAAAGATTTAATATTGCGATAAGCGTTATAAGCCATGCCCGGACTTTTTTGCTCGTATTTATAATCTAGAACAGGAACAGGAGCTTCTGGCGCAAGCCTATCGCATTCGCAATAGCAAAAAACATCTTGGCAACTATCTCCTATAACTAAAACGTTCACTTTATAAACTTATGAAATATATTATTGTAGTCCAAAAGGTCTTTCGGTATAAACATATTTTCTAGAATAAAAGATTTTAACCTTTCTGGATCTTTAGCAAAACCTTCTTCTGTGTATTTAGTCTCGTCATGTATAAGAATTTTTTGGCACTCTTCATATCCAAAACCAGACTCCAAAGCTTCTGGGTCTGCGATTATTTCTGGGATAGTTCTTCTGCTTTTAAAAAGATGCTGCCACGGGGGTAGTGGTTGTTGGTGGGGTTTAAACCCGCTGCTTGCACCATCTAGCGCAACTACATGAGAGACTACGATGTCTTTGTGTACTACAAATTTTTTACCTACGGCGGCAGTACAGAAAGTTAAAACAGATTCAGAGCACTCGGAAGCGAAAATGTCTGCCCAAACTCTATTATCAAAAGCTTCGTATAAACTTCTGTCATATATTTGACAGTGTGCATTGACAGCTTTGCCGACTGGTAAAACTAAGTGTCCTTGTTCAAAGAGTTTATCTTGCCCGCTTTCATCTCCCAACCTTTTACCTTCGTTGAACCAAAGAAACGTGCCGCTATCTGTATCAGTCCTAGACGCAGTGATGCCGTAGGGGCCAGATTTGTGAAGCTCATAAAGGGACTTTAAAACATGTTTGTTAGATCCGAAATCAATACCTGAGTCTATGTAAAGGTATCCATCTATATCTCCAAAAGCCTCTGTCATCTTTTGGCAAGTGTGATTAAATGTCACATTTACAGGAAGAGGTTCGTTAATAAAATTATAAGATATAGAATCTCCAAACTCTTCTTTTAAAGCTTCTTGAGTTTCTTTGTTATTCTTGCAGCTAGATATAGCTACTCTGAAATCATCAAAGTCTTGGTCTAAAATATTTCTAATAGAGGTTATATAGCTGCCTACATTTTCTCTTCCTGAAATACCGCAAGTATTATATATGACCGAAAGCTTCATTACTGTTTCTTTTTCATATACCCTATAACTTCATCTAAACTTTCATCTAAAGATATCTCTGCTTTGTAGCCAAGAAGTTTTTCTGCTTTTGCTACAGAGGGTATTCTCTTTTGTACATCGTGCGTATATGGGTCTTCTGTTGTAAAGTTAAACTCTTTATTAGGATTAAGCTTATTCCAAATTTTTTCTGCCAACTCTAGAACTGTAGTGGCTTCTGCAATTGAAATATTAAAACATTCATTTAAAGCGTTTTCATGTTCCATCGCTGTGACTATGCCTCTAGAGATATCTTTACCGTTTGTATAGCATCTAACTTGATTACCTTCTCCTAAAATATGAAGTGGATCTTGTCCTTTTAATACTTTATTAATTAAGTCCGGGACAACATGAGACATCATTAGTTTAACATTACCGCTCATTACCGCTTCTTCAGAAATAGAATCTTCTTCACCTACTCCAACACAATTAAAAGGCCTAACAATAGTATAAGGTAGACCATACTGCTCAAAAGCTCCCTTCGCAAAATATTCTGAGGCTAACTTTTGAAAGCCATACGTTGAAGTTGGCGGCGGACAAAACTTGATAGAATCTTCTTCACTGGGATACTGATTCGTATTTTCAAAAACCATACTGCTAGATAGCACTACTATCTTCTTGAGATTATGATTTTTATATAGATCAATAGCTAGGTCAAAAGTGTTTGCTAAGATTCTTTCGTTAGTGGCCAGCAAATCATACGCGTACTTATGGAAGTAAGAAATACCTCCTATCATAGCAGCACCAGCTATAACATATTCAACATCTTCAAGATTAATGTTGACGACAGGCTTGCCGGATAGATCTAGATTGATTAGTTTAAAATTAGGATGTGTATCATGTGGCCTGCTAACCTCTCCATACTTAGAAAAATTATCTATGCCAATTACTTCATACCCTCTGTCTAAAAGGTCTTTGCAAACATAGCTTCCTATAAAGCCCTGACTTCCTGTTAATATTACTTTACTCATTTTCTGCACGCATACCTTCCAGTACGGTTATTTTAAATTTATTATTTTGACTTAATATATCAGAGAAAAAACTTACATTAGAATCCTTACATATATGGGCTATCGCTCGCATGTCCTTTGGTAAACACATACCTCCAAAACCTTTAAATGAATCATTACATTGCAAATATTTTTTAGATATATGATCCCTCTTAGAAACGCAGTTCATTACATTACTATAATTTACGCCCATGATTTTACAGGCTTCACTAAACGCATTTGCAAACGTAATCAAAGTTGCATTATAGCAATTATTAAAATACTTAACCAGCTCTGCTTCATTAGGAGAAAGTTGGACTACTTCTTGAGGGAGGTCTCCATGTGCTTCTCTAATAAATTTAAAGTCTATGTGAGAATTAGTTCCTATTACTAACAAGTCGTGGTTTTCTGTAAAGTCGGTGATAGCACATCTTTCTCTTAAAAATTCTGGAACCATAGCCATACGAAGATGAGTATACTTTTTAGATAGAGACTCTGTAGTGCCCGGTTCAACAGTTGACTTAATACAAACTATCCCAGTATACCGAATACCACTTAGCTCATTTACCACAGACTCTACAATAGAAGTGTCACACTGTCCTGTTTCTGGGTTTGAGGGAGTCGGCACACAAATAAAGCAAATGTCTGTATTTTTGACATCGGTAATACTTGTACCGTCTTTTGTATCGTGACAAGAAACAGTATGCCCTATCAGCTCAAAACCAAACTTACAGGCAGAACCTACTACGCCTAAACCTACTATACCTATTCTCATAATCTTACGTTAGGATAATTTTCTTCAAACCAAAGATAAGACTTACGCAAAGACTCTTTAAGGTTGGTAAACTCAAAATCGGGAAATAGAGTTCTTAGTAGAGTTAAGTTAGACTTTCTTGCCGCCTGACCTTTTGGCTTAGTCGTATCATAGACAACTTCGTCAGGATACTCAGCTACCTCTTTTAAAGTTTCTGCAATTTCTTTAATACTATATTGAGTTTCTCCGGAGATCAAAAGCCTTTCTGGCACATCTTCTTTAGCTAGCAACTCTAGAATAATTTTTGAGATATCATCTACATAGAGAAACTCTCTAATAGCTGACCCGTCGCCCCAAACAACAAAATCACCGCCTTCGTGCTTTGCTTTATATATCTTATGGATTAAAGACGGAATAACATGACCAGAAGCCAAATCAAACAAATCATTCTCTCCGAAAATATTTCCGGGGATAATAGAACAATAATTTTTTACTTTATATTGGTCTTTATATGCTCTTATTTGTACGTCTACCATCCTTTTCGCATGAGCGTAAGCAAAGTTTGCCTCAAAGGGAGGCCCAGCATGCATATTACTTTCTTCCATCTCTTTGCCATCTGGGAAAACACAAACAGAAGTAAAAGCAAAAAACTTTTCTACATTACTTACTGCAGCATGGTGAATCATATATGCATTCATTAGTAAGTTTTGATAGAAAAAATCTGCTTGCGCCGCTAAGTTACCAGCGATTCCTCCTACTTTTGCCGCAGTATGAATCACGTAATCTGGCTCATACTTAATAAATAGATTTCTTACATTTTTCTCTGAGGTAAGGTCTCCGTCTTCACGAGTTGTGAAAACAAAATTATAATCATAGTTCTCTGAGAGTCTCTTGATAGAGCTGCCTACTAAACCGCGACCGCCTGTAACTAATACTTTTTTCATTACTTAATTGCTTCTACATTCAAACTCATTAGCTTGCCTTCTATATTACCTCTTTTTTCTCTGCTTGTATAAGAAATTTTAGGTAGATAGGCTTGGCTGTAATCATCAACAAAAAAATGTTCTGTGTCTCGCCAATCATATCTTTTAACAGAGCTAAAACCTGCTTCTTTTAAGTCTCTTTCTATAGACTTAAAGTCCCATCCGGTATAGTGAAAGTCATAGGGATGTTTCTGCGAGCCATAAATAAAACACTCTAAAGCTTTTAAGTCTTTATAGCATATATAGTGTTCAAAAGCTGCCTCTAAGTCTGGCACAGATATTCTTAATGTACCTCCTGTTTTTAAAACAGTCCGCCACCTTTTCATTGCATCTTTTGCTTCCTGCCTCTGCGCGTGTTCAAGAACATGGCAAGTATATATAAGATCTACAGACTCATCTTTAACGTTTTCTAATTTAAATACATCATCTACTAGATCTGGGTTTACATCTTCTCTAATATCAACATTAGTAAATCCATGAATTTTTTTATAGAAACATCCTAAATGCAGCTTTACTTTATCCATATCTTCTAGTCCATTTTTCTTCTTGGTTTTTCCAGTTGTCAAATTTAATATTATATTTTTCTATAGCATCTGCTTGGCTCCAGAAATCTGTAAATCTAGGCTTGTCATTTTGTAAGTAAGCTTGAAAAAGTATTGTAGCTTCTGTAGGGGGTGACCAGCTAGATTTAAATATCCTCCTAGGGGAGTAATGCATTTTTCCGCCAGTTCCTTGAGTATAGTAAGCTACTCCATGAGTGTTCATGTTAACGTGTTCATAAGAGCAATCAAGACCTCCTATCTCGATAAAATACTCTCTGTCATACATGAAGCATGGGGCAGTCAACCAGTGAGGTTGGACTCCGGCTAGTCTTTGGTCTTCGTGCGTAGATGATTTCCAATAGTTAAAATCTTTTGATTGTCGACCATTGCCTTCGTCGTATAATAAAATTATGCCATGGTTCCTAGGTTTGTCTTTAACAAAATCTAAAGTCTCCTCAAAAGCACCTTCGTCTAAAGTGCAATCATCTGGTATGAAGGCTATGTATTTCCCCTGACTGTCCTCTGCTCCTCTTTGAAAACTTCTAGACGGACATCCAAAATCTTCAATGTATTTGAAAGTACCTTCTTGAATCTGCTCTTGTAGCCCTATGGGTAAGTTTGGACCCACGCATATAATTTCAAAACTGTAATCCCCCACGGAAGACTTGATTTGATCAAATATACGAGGCCAAGTCTCTGGGTTTATGCTGGGTATTACAATTGATAGGTCTTTCATTGTTATGAAAATCTTAAGTCCCAAATATTATCAGACTCTTTCCACTTGTACTTGTCTATGACGATTGGAAAGTTTTCTAAAGGTTGATTATACTTCTGTGCAAAGAGAGGCTCGTCTCTAGTGGTATGCCCTATATGTATAGGTGCATGGTCGCCAGACATTCCCGGCATGTGGTCAAGTTGAGCTATTGGGAAGTTAGATATCTTTGTTTTAATGCCGTCTCTTTGCGCTCTTATAGCTAAATCTGCGTGCGAGAAAGGACAAGTTTGAAAAATTGTATCCCATCCACCTAAATAATCAAAATACTCTCTGTACCAAAGATTAGAGTTGAAAATTATCCAGTCCTTGGGTACAAACTGAGGGTTTGCAGGGTAAGCGTTTACTATCTTATAATAATCATCTGGCTGATAATTTGTAGATTTACCGCCTGCATCTTCAGAGTATTTGCATAGAACAGTATTTTTTATACCATCCCCCATTTCTAAAAGTTCACCAATGCTATTATCTAGAGAATCTTTGATAACTATAGCGTCGTCAGAGAGAGTGGGATAAATAATATCTGCTTCAAAAAGCATAGACCCTATTGCCGAGGCTCTGACAGGGTTGCCCCAGTCGGTCACATGTTTAATGTTTTTATATTTAGTGAGCTCTTCTGGTAAGGGGTAAGGAGAAACAATAACAAGCTCAAAAGACTTCTTTGTGCCTTCATGTATAGATTCAAAAACATCTTTCCATCTTTCAGGCCTTATGCCCGGCATTAGTAGTGATAATTCTGGTTTAGGCATTGTTTCTTATAAATTTTTCTATTCTGTCTTCGTCTGGCGGCAGATTGTCTACTTTAGAAGTGAATCCTGCTGTTTTTTCCTCTAAAGCTAACACATATACTTTCTTGCCAGTTTTAAGCATAAGGTCATGCGCAATCTGTTTAGCTATCCCGTTAGGATAGTCATCGTCTAATATTATACCGCCATTTTTAGATTTTTCTAAATTTTTTATTTGTTTGTCTGATATCGCGGATGGTCTAATCCAATATTGATGAAATACGCTTATGTTCCCAAGTTTCTTAGCTACATTTTCTGCGGCGAATCTAGTAACCGAAAAAGGGAACAAGACCCAGTCAGGATTCTCCTCTTCGATATCGACTAAAACACCAGAGAAGTTATGGGCAACTCTATGCTCGCTAACATAATACGGACAAGAATCTGCCATGAAAGTGTTGTATATTTCTCTATATTCTCTTGAAGTCATGGGGGCGCATATTTTAACGCCCGGCATACGATATGCCATGCCATGATGAGAAGATCCTGCTACTGGGCCGATACCTCCTTCCATGCCTATGCTTCTAATAAATATAGGACAGTCTATGTCCCATATCTCAGAAGACTTACCTGCGTAGTTTGCAATAATAGGATAGTTAAACC
>Ga0209433_10000685_pt1 | contig 10434 bp, 22 predicted proteins | sample METZYME_5_50m_FD_187552 | JGI IMG/M metagenome (GOLD analysis project Ga0209433, IMG submission 187552) | Marine microbial communities from oxygen minimum zone in mesopelagic equatorial Pacific - METZYME_5_50m (SPAdes) (version 2) | ecosystem: Environmental > Aquatic > Marine > Oceanic | place...
CATTCCTAAGGCCACCTACGAGGGAAAATACAGTTATCAATGCACTAAGAGCCGGCATAAAACTGAAGTTCTACGCTTTTGTCGACGGCGGCTGGGATGGAGACGAGTGGGATGACATAATACTTGCGGGTAGAGGCGAAAGGTTTAGACTTACCTCCAATGCAAACGACATGTACAACGATCTGATGTCAATCATCGATGAGGCATGCTTACCTAGAGAAGAGAATCAAGGTGCGTGGAACTTAAATCACCAAAGAACGTATGACTTGTACGAGCCTGTTCTTAAGGGAATGTATGTGCTTGAGTCACTTCCTGCGTCTATCTACTATGATGCTGCAATGATGTATTGTGTAGATCCACGAATATTGAACAATTCAAGATATTGAGGTAGTATATAGACTATGCCGATTCAGACTGGTACATTAGTAAGAGATATTGATCATGGAATTTGCACTGTTGTCTCTTACAGGAAAACGGGACACCAGTACGAGAGATACTGGGAGTACGAATTGTTGACACCGAAAGGTACAATCATAACTACGGACGAGTATGAGTTCATGTCTGACAAGATAAAGATTATTCAGGAGCTAAGAAATGACACAAGTTGTAGTCTATAAACCATGGGAAGACGATTCTCAGCACAGTGTATACGACACTGCTAATGCTCGAAGAGTTGAGCTATTTGAAGAGAAAATAGAAGGCTTGCAGGTCAAAGTAAAGAGAACGTCAGAGGGCAAATTTGTTGTTAAGACACGTGTCCCAGTTCCTCCTAAGCCAGTCGCAAAAAAGAAGACACCTGCTAAAAAGACAACAAGATCAGCGACAAAGAAGACAGCTGCATCGGCTAAGACGGAATCCACACCTGTTGCTTCAAAGACAACAGCAACTAAAAAGAAAACTACTAGAAAGACTTCTAGAAAAAGAAAGTAAGCGTGTGCAAGTCTTCCTTCTTTAGTGTATAATAAACATGTACTTAAGGAGGAAATATGGCTCGCAAATCACGTGATCTTCGTCTGGCTCAAACCAAGGACCTTATTGCAAAGTACGAGGCAGCTGGTCTCGGAAATGACAAAGTTTGCCGATTCATGCGCGACATGGAAACTCGTCTTGAACGCAACAAAGCACTGTCCTCTGGACGCCGAAACTGGCTAGACCGCCTTATCGACGAAGGTGTGCCTGAAGCCAAGAACCCAGAGCGCGTAGAAGAGATTCTTGCTGCTGCTAATCTCGAGGGTATGCAGGAGAAAAAATCTGTACTCGAAGATTTCGCTGGCAAGGTTCGTAAGGGCTGGTCTCTTTCTGAAAAGCAAGAAAGCTGGCTTAGCAAGATGTTGGCAGAAGCAGAAGACATCCGGGTGAATGGTGTGTGGCACCCTTCAGACGAGCTTAAGGCAGATTTGGAAATCTGTATGCGTCTAGCCAAGACTAAGAACGGGTGGTTCTGGAGTCACAAGCCAGGAGCAGCTAAAGCGTACAATAAAGTCGAAGCTTACATGTCCGGATTTGTAACTCAAGTTGATGAGTGGGCATGTACCAAGTTTATCAACGTCTTTAAGACCACCATGAAAGAGCTTAAGACACCTAAGCATGCTGTTGGTGCTATGTGTTTCATCGGACATTCTAACGAAGTTGCCGTAATCGCCGACGCTCCATTTGTCACTGAGCATGGCAAGCTGGTATATCCCATCATTGTTTCAGGCTCCATGCGTGATGAATCCGCAGGTAACATTTATAAGCGACGTCGATAATACAAATGATGTTGTGGGGTTACTATAGTACAGATACGGGCCCTTAGCTCAGTGGTAAGAGCTTCCGGCTCATAACCGGCAGGTCCTGGGTTCGAGTCCCAGAGGGCCCACCACTACATAACGGGAAAGGAAAAGAAAGTGGCAGAACATCTTATCACATCTTCTCTATCGTTTGACGATGTGTTGCTTGAGCCAAAGTATTCTACTATAGAATCACGTAAAGAAATTGATGTGTCCACAGATCTTAACGGTCTTAAACTTTCTTTGCCAATTGTTTCAAGTCCCATGGATACAGTGACTGAGTCAGAAATGCTCCGCGCGATGGACGCCCATGGTGGATTAGGTATAGTACACAGGTATAATAACATACCAGAACAGCAGTCTATGATCAATGCGGTCAAGAGGAAACCTCCATTGGCGACAAACACCGGCGCAGCAATTGGAGTTTCAGGAGACTATCTTGAAAGAGCAGAAAGGTTGATGAATGCAGGTGTCACTGTTCTTTGTTTAGACATCGCACATGGTCATCATGTTCTTATGAAAAATGCACTAAAGGCTCTTCGAAAAGAGTTTGGCAATACAGTCCATCTGATGGCAGGAAATGTAGCAACACTCAGGGCATTTAACGACCTTGCAGACTGGGGTGCAGACAGCATTCGTGTCGGCATCGGAGGAGGATCGATCTGTTCCACAAGGATTATGACCGGCCATGGTATCCCTACATTTCAGTCTATTCTAGAGTGTGCCAGGTCTGATCGAGATGCTGCCTTAGTTGCAGATGGAGGCATTAGAACATGCGGTGATATTGCAAAGGCAATTGCAGCCGGAGCTGACGCCGTAATGCTAGGGTCAATGCTTTCAGGCACAGACGAGTCACCGGGAGAGATCTATAGAGTTGATGGATTGCCTTTCAAAACTTATCGTGGAATGGCATCAAAGGAAGCACAAATTCAATGGCGAGGACACGTGTCGTCAGAAGAAGGAGTTGCATTTCGTTCACCTTACAAAGGACCGGTTAGCGAAACATTAGGCTTGATCAAAAAGTCTCTCCAGAGTTCTTTTTCATACTCTGGAGTTAAAAACTTGAGAGAGTTTCAGTATAATTCATTGTTCACTAAAATCACACAGTCAGGGATGGCTGAGAGTAAACCTCACATTCTACAAAAATAAAAGGAGAAATTAGAATGGCTACTACAGACACTACTACGAATAACACCACAACTACAGGAACTGCTGCATCAACAGGACAGTTGGCATTGAGTGCAGTTGTTGCAGCATTTCAGGCACAGCGAGAGACAGCGCTAGCTCAGATCAGTCTTTTTATCAATAATCCTGCAGGGGTTGCAGATCACAACAATTTTGTCGAAGAGATTCAGGCATGCGTCACACAGCTTACAGAAGCAAATGCTGCACTGAATACAATTCGCACAACTTTTAGTTTCGGAGAAGTTACCCCGACAACCCCGGGAAACACTACGACCGGAACTACAAATCAGTCCTAAAAAAACGCGCTTCTAGAAGTATATTTAGCTAGTATGGCTAAGAAGATTATAGAAGAGTGTATTGTCGTCGGAGGCGTTGCCTCCGGCGGCCATGTTTTGGGTAAAAACCGAGACAGAAATTATTCCCCTCGACTGGAAATCATCAGGGATATAATGGATGGGGTTGAAGTAGCTTACATTCATGACCTGGACACTGGTTATCTGGAAGGGATGAATGCAGCTGGATTGGGTATGGTTAACGCTGCTCTTCTCGTCGGCAAAGATGAGAAGGAAGTCAAAGGGAAGATTCAGTCAGATGACGGCCCTAGAATGATGAACGCGCTTCAGTATACTAAGCTTTCTGACATGATTAAGTCACTGATATCTCACATGGATGGTATCAAAGGGCATACCATAGTTGGAAGCCCAAAGTCCATGTATAGCATTGAGATGACCAGTGAAACAAATCCAGTGGTCAAAAAGCTAAACCCAGAAACAGGATTTGATGTTAGAGCCAATCACGGCGAAGAACATCCAGATGCAGGTTACACACCTCAGCGACAACCAGATGATTACATGTCATCAAAGATTCGCAAAGCTACAGCACAAGTTCAGCTAGCAAATGTTGAAGATCATGAGAAAGTCATGCCGGCTTTAGCTCAACAACACTTCGAGCCGGACAGCAATTTTAACATGTTACGTGCTACAAACAACATGAAAACAACCAACCAAGTTCTTATGCACTTAGACAAGAAGGAGATGATTGTTTACATCGTCCCAGGTCAGTGTAGATATCAGGGCATGATTGATAAGTGCCCAGAAGGGTACGATCACGCGATTAAAATCCGTGTGATGGAATATCCGGAGGGTAAGTTCTAAAATGAAGATGAGTAAAAAAGACATTCGACGTATTCTGGCAGAAGAGCTAGACATGGATAAGATTTACGAGCCTAAGGAGGATGCATTCGCCGGTGGCGAAAATCTTCATTTGGACATCGACTTCGAGAAGATGGCAGGCAGAGAAGAGGACATCGACGGCCCGGAAGTTTTGGAGCTTACAGGTGAAGCAAGAATTCGCCAGATTGTCAAAGAGACGATGCTAGCATTCGCTCAGCCTGAAGAAGAGCCTCATGGGAAAAGCCCACATGATATGAGTCCGGACGATGACGGTGTAATCGAACCGGACGATCTGTACAAACACTTTGATATCGATCAAGACGGAAAAGTTACTACTCAAGATTACAAAGATCATATTGAATATCACTCAACTCACCCTAAAATACTAGACCCTTTTGAAAAGCTAGCACTACAAAGCGCGCCGAACGCTATGTGCCCTACATCCTATGAGAAAGCAGCAGGAAAACTAGTGTCCGACCCTATGAACGCTCATGAATTAATCCGACCGGTCATGGAAAAGACAGGGATTGGATGTCCCGCATCAGCAGCTAAAGCATTAGCCGACGTTCTTCATGTTGCACAAGAAAACGGTGTAATCGAGCACGACTGATGGAACTCATATCTACTCACGTCTGCATGACTAAAGACGTGGGAGTCCACGGCAACCTTTTCGGAGGCGTTATGTTAGCCTGGTTAGATGAGGCAGGAGCAGCATATTCATGTCAGCTATGTGACAACACAACGATGGTAACGAAAGCCATCACAGACGTTGTGTTTGCAATGCCAGTCAAACCCGGTCATATTGTTAAAATTTACGGCACCCCGCTAAGAGCAGGAAGAACTTCTGCCACATTCAAACTAGAAGCACGTCGTCACAGCCCGCATGCCGGCGTCCAGAAAGTTGTGTGTTCCACCGAGATGACGTTTGTTCACATCGACGACGATGGAGACGCAATTCCTCTGACTAGTAAAGCTCGCAAGCAAATCGAGTCAAAAGAGATCATCAGGGGTTGATATGGCTCCGAAGTTGGATTTGCACGGTGTGAGGCATGCAGACGTTAGAAGAATGTGTGACTCTTTTATGTCAAAAATATGGGGATCGTGTGAGCATGCGGATATCATTACAGGAAATTCAGATCAAATGAGGAGAGAAGTAATGGATTCTTTGCGTGACTACGACGTAGAAGTGACTGTTGCGATGGAAAATTCTGCTGTCCTCAGAGTGTACATGTAGCTATATACAATCACCACCGGACAGAGAAACTTAACATAACATCAGATGTACGAGAGGTAAATGATGAGATTTAGAACAGGCGATCGCGTCGTACCGATTTTTGCTGCACATAAAGCCGGCGTGATTACAGAAGTAAAAGTCCAAAGAGGCGGTCAGTGGACAGTTGGCGGCCCTAGTCAGTCAGAGATACTAATAACGATCAAGCATGACAATGCACAATTTGGCGAATCGGTGTGGAAAGCAAAAGACATCATCCACGAGCCGTAAGAAAAAAGAAAGAAAAGCCGTACTACATGTATGTTGTTCAGTGCGGTGATCACACACAGTCTTACTATTGCGGCATTACAACGGACCCAGACAGAAGAGTCAGGGAGCACAACGAAAACAATAAAAAAGGGGCCAAGTACACTAGGTCAAGAAGGCCGGTTAGACTTATGTTTACTCAGTTGTGTGAATCCAAGTCAGATGCTCTTAAGAAAGAAGCAGCTTTTAAGAAACTTACGAGGTCACAAAAGTTAGAATATATGTGTGATCACATAGAGCAACAAACGTTAGCTCAGATTGCTAAGGCTGATCAGATGAATGCAATGAAGGATGCCGATAGCAAAATAGAGAGCGACCCCAAACCAGACAACTCTTCTCGCTAGCTTGTTAGATTTTCGAATATAAAGAAAGGTCGAGGCTAGCCCGACTAGAAAAATTTTGCATGCAAAGAAATACAGAGGACCTACATGGAGAAGAAAGTCCATGATAGGATTGAGTTCAGACAAGTAGCCTTGTTCTACCCCAATATAAGTAAAGTATGCATCGAATAGGTTCAGAAGGTTCAAAGCTACTACCCCTAACAGGATAGCACACAGCTTATTCCTCTTCATCACCTCCACCCTCGTCAGCGTCATCTGCTTCGGCCATGCCGAATTCGTCGTGGTCGTATTCGTTGTCGGCCCAGTGACGATCACCAGCATGACCGCCCGATCCGGATCCGCCGCCTTCCCATGGTGGCTTCCACCCGGGTAGCTTTTCTTCGTCGTCGTCTGCTTCTCTCAAAAGGACAGTGCGAATAAGCGCACGTAGTCTGGATTCTGTAATTCTCATTTTTCTTTTCTCCGAAATGGCTTTCGCACTATTCTAAATATAACCTCGCATGCATAAGCGAGTTTATAGAAATATTTGTATGGGCCTTTATGTGCGGCTCTCATTGTTTCTATCTTCTTGCGCAAGTACTCGTTTTCTCTTTGAAGTGACTTAAGTTGAAGGCTTTGGACCAAAATAATTCTCTTAATCTTACTGTTGTTAAGATTGACTAGTCTCTTGTTCGAAGGGGTCTTCTTGCTGGTCATCGCAATCCCCTTTCGTGCTATCCATTGATGTATACATTGAAGTACTCCTACATCTTAAATTGAATCATGAGGATAACTATAGACAAGGCGATGCAAAGTAATGTCTTAAGAGTAAACATTGACTCACCAAGAAGCATCCACGTCATGATAGGAAAGACAAGGTACGATGTCCCAAACCCAATAAATCTAATTGACCACACGCTGTCTAAAGAAAGATAAAGCATGCGGGTTGCGTACGCAGCCAGAATAGAAGTAGGAATTGCCAGGCCGATAATGACCCACCAGATTTTGCTAGAGTCTTTCCAGCTTTCAACTAGTTGAAGGTTCGTGGTTAACCATACAAGGATGTGCACAAGAACGAGTGAGGAGATGCCCAGCACTATGTTCATTTATCACACGTGGCTTCTTGAATAGAGTCATTCAGCGCTTGAATGTCTTTACAAATCGCCGCAAGGCGAGATTCTGCCGCAGAAAGCTTTTGAGTTAGTTCATCGTTTGTCTTTGCAAGGTCCAGATTTGTCTTCTGTGCAGCTTTGAGGTCTTTTTTGAGTTTACCTATGGACGATTTGAGTTGAAGCATCTCTGCTTTTTCTCTATAAGTAGATTCGGGTTTCTTGTACTGCCGGTTGATGCGATTTAACTTATTGACCGTTTTTTTAAGCTTACGCCATTTTCTGTTGTTTTTCATCGTCACCTTTTTATTCAAAGAGCTTAAGCAACTATATTACGAGATACATCGTAGACGTAATTGTTTGGGTTTACAAAACGGCTACACACTTAAGTCGGTCCGATAGGGTCCTATCTCCCCTCTTAAGTGCCGCCCGTTAATCACTGCCGACGCAATATTCGACTTTCCGCTTTCGAGCTTGAGAGGGCTTGATTGGTTCTGCCCAAGGTCGTCGCTCCACGCTCACCAACTCCCACTTCGCATTCACGTCGATGGGCTTAAGCTTTTCGAAGAACCACACGGCTCGCTCTTCACTCACTACCGTCGTGAGCACTATACCATTCACTCTAATTTCCCACCAGTCTTCCGCACTCTTGTCATGCATGACTGTCTCCTCTCGTCATCGGGGCCGGGCGGCATCGGGAACCCGTCCCACTAAGGTATATTTATTCCGGCACTGGGGTTCCGACCCCGTCAAACCAAAACCATTAGGAGAAAAAAATGATGGAATTATTGGGAATTTGTTGGAAGTTCGTGTCCGATGTGGCACTTGGTCTATGGGGGCTCGTCGAGTCCTCCGGACTCTTTGCGTGGGATCTGCTGGTTGCGCTGCATGTCAACCACCCTCGCCTCGAAGGTCTGCTCGTTGGCGTGTGCCTAGCCTGGCTGCTGGCGCGCCGTGACCGGCATCCACTACTACGCGCCCTGAGCGCACCGCTGAATTTGGTGATTAGCATTCTCGATCTCGCTTGGGATCAGATGATGGAATTCTTTGGGGACATCTGGGGCACACTGAAGGATTGGGCCCGTCGTTCTCGTGCTTGGGCGCTTGGGCTCGTGCGTCGTTGGGCGTGGGATCCGATGATGAAGAGCCTCCGATGGGCGAAAGAGAAACTCAGCCGTAAGGAAGAGAAGAAAGAGGGCTAGATAGACCTCACAAAAAAGAATTATGCCCCGTATCTTTAGGTAAACAACGGATGCGGGGCATATTTAATTGACAGGTGGGATATTTGGTCTGAGCCCACTCTAAAACAAAATGAGACCGGCACATCCAGGATCCATGTTGGCCCCTCAAAAGCCGGACTCGTTTGAGAAATAGAAGAAGCTTTTAAGGAGAGACGACATGAAGAAGTTACTACACAGATTATCCAAGATTTTTAGCGATCACTGCTGCTGCTGCTGTGGATGTTGTTCATGCGACCCGTGTGCTTGCAAGGCATAAGGAGCACGCAATGAAAATCACTAAGCGACAACTAAGAAGAATCATTCGAGAAGAGAAAGCCAAAGTTCTGGCTGAACAGAAGGTTCGACGAATCGTGCGCCGGCGCCTTATTGAGATGGCCGGTGGTGTGAAAACCGTTTCTACTGATCAAGGCGGCTACACCGACGGTAGAGGATATGTCACAAACGCACAGGATCACTCACTTGACCAGCTGCAAGATCTGATCGACATGGGTGTGCAGCAAGTCGTAGATTCTGACGCTAGTGGCGAGACCATCGCGATGAAAGATTGGATTCCGATCGTCGTCGATGCTGCACGTGAAAACAATGAAGATCGATACGGAAAGCCAGAACGCTGGAAAGGCGGCTTGACTGAGAGTAAGAGGAGGCGCCCGCGTCGTCGTCTTCTAGAAAACGTCATGAGGCCCGCTTCACCCGCTGAGCTTTTGGACATGATCAAAGGCAGAGAGGCTGACCTTTCCCTGGGCGGATCCGGAATGGTGATCTACCTTGACGGCAATTATCAGAGTGGTTATATCAATGCAGAGAACGCGCTCGATCAGATGTTCAATGAGATGGGTCCTGAAGAAGCGATCGAAGCGCTTCGAGCTTCTGCCTCCATGCTTGAGATCGACGAAGACACAATGATGGAATTAGGACTGGACGAATGAAGATAACCAAGCGACAACTACGACAAATCATTAAAGAAGAGAAAGCTCAACTTTTGAAAGAGCAGAAAGCGATAGTCGAGCGTGCAGATCTGCTGGAAGCAATGGACGTATTCTGCGATGTATTAGACGAAGAGATGGGCTTTGGCGTTCCAAACGACCAGCTTAAAGCAGAAGTGCTTAAGGTCGTCGACGAATATTTTGATCGACTAGAAGTGGAGTAAAAGTGAAGATCACCAAGCGACAACTCAGAAGAATCATTCGTGAAGAGAAATCTCGTCTCATGAGCGAGATGCAAGCCGACGATTCAAGCATTGACGCCCTTTGGGAAGAGTTAACTCAAGCGCTTAAGGGAACAAATCTTGGCGTCGACGCCGGCGCAGAAAGAGATGAGATCTACATCATGACCGGTGGCGCTGAGGGCATCACCGTTAAGGTAATGAGAAGAGGACGGTAATGAAAATCACCAAGCGCCAACTGCGAAGAATCATTAGAGAAGAGAAAGCCAAAGTTCTCGCCGAAACAGGCATGAGCGATGGCGCCGGCGATCCGGATGTATACGATGATGTCATGGAACAGGCACTACAGATCGTAGAAGACATTATGAACAACTACGGCCCTGACGGCTACACAGTTGATGCGATGGTTAAGGCATTGCGTGACGCCGCCAACATGGCTGAAAACGACGAGAGGCTCCGAGGATGAGAATCACAAAGAAGCAACTAAGAAGAATTATCAAGGAAGAGAAGCAGAAGCTGCTCAAAGAGTACGGCGCTGCAAACATGGAAGTCATGAGCCCGCTGGTTCAGTTTGCTCAAGCATATTCTGGACTGGGTGACGCTATTCAGACACAAATGATTGATCTTGTCAATGCGCACATCGAAGGGCGCATCGAAGACGCAGTATATGAGATGAATCGAAACGCACTTGATCGTGCGTTCGAAAAGTTGCAACAGCCTCTATCTGCTCTCGCTCGAGATGGTAGCGAAGACGCTGCTGACATGATGGACGCGATGGAGCAGGCCGCTGAGATCTTTGCAGAGGGTGACGCAGAAGTGGAAGCCGACGCACGAGCAGCTGGAGATAGATAATGAAAACGACTGAGGGCAAACTTCGACAGCTCATCCGGGAAGAACTGCTAAAAGAATACGGCCCTTCAAACAATTTGCCCCCTAAAG
>Ga0209433_10000688_pt1 | contig 10420 bp, 10 predicted proteins | sample METZYME_5_50m_FD_187552 | JGI IMG/M metagenome (GOLD analysis project Ga0209433, IMG submission 187552) | Marine microbial communities from oxygen minimum zone in mesopelagic equatorial Pacific - METZYME_5_50m (SPAdes) (version 2) | ecosystem: Environmental > Aquatic > Marine > Oceanic | place...
GTTTTTCAAGTTGATGATAGTCCTAGATATGAAGGAACTTCTTCGTGGGTTCACGTTGATGGAAAAAGTTATTGGGAAAATACAACCCCAGCTCCACTACCAAGAAGAGAATTTTCCAAGCGATCAGATTATAATGTAACCCTAAGAGGAAATAGACATGAGGTAACCGATAGAGGTTGGGTACATGATCAAGACAATAAAAAAATTCTGAAAGATGATGGAACTCAATCTGTATTAGCTCATGAAAAAGGTTACAGTACCTACACTAGGGTGCCAGATGAAGATTGTAAAGCAGCTGTTGAGTGGTGGGAGAAGAATTCAAATAAATGGAAAATAGTTAGGGATAAATGGAATACTATTTATGGCTTGAATCAAGATTTAGCCTTAAAACCCACTGTTGATGATAAAAAATTATATAGTTATTTATTCTCACCGACTGTTGTTGAAAAGGGAGAGATAGAATCTACAATTGATATGTTTTTAATGGACTAAATAGATTTTAATAGTCCACCATCTATGGGAATATTAGCTCCATTAATATAGCTTGCTTTTTCTGAAGCTAGAAAAGCGACTAGAAAACCAAATTCCTTAGGATCACCAATTCTTTTTAGAGGAACTTGTTGTTTCATGGTTTCATAAAGTTTCTCAATTTCTACATTAAACTTTTTGGCCTTTTCAGAGTTTAATTCTTTCAATCTTTCCGTATCAAAATATCCAGTTAGAATATTATTTATGGTAATATCATTACTGCCAATATCATTGGATAGTGTTTTGGCCCATAATATGACTGATGATCTTATTGAATTTGATAATGCTAAATAACTTAGGGGTTCTTTTACACTTACGGACGTCATATTTATAATTCTCCCCCATTTATTTTTTTTCATTTTTTCTAGCGCCAACATTGTAGTAAATACTATGTTTTTGAACAATAAATCAAATGCATTTTGATAATCTTCAATCGACAAGCTATTTACATCACCTGCTTTTGGACCTTGAGTATTATTAACCAATATATCTATTGAATTTTTTTCTAAGTAGTTGCCCATAATTTTTGCATATTCTTCATGATCATTATAATCACAAATAATATACTCATGATTACAATCGGTGAGTTCATTTAGCTCGGAAATAGTATTTTCCAACAAATCATTACTTCTTGCAACTAATGTAACTTTAGCACCAGATAATGCAAGTTGTTTTGCCACTGCATTTCCTAGTCCTTTGCTACTACCACCAACTAATGCATGTTTCGATTTAAGTGAAATGTTCATTTATATTCTTCTCTAACTGGTGAAAAAACATCCATTAATATACATTTTGTAATAGCTTTTCCGGAATGAGGAATGTTTGATGGAATTACAACAACATCTCCATTTTTACAAATCATTTTATTCCCATTTAATATAAACTCAAATTCACCTTTAACTACATGCATAACCTGCTCATGATGATGGTGGTGCTCAGGCACTTCAGCACCCTTATCAACATCCCAAAATGCCCAAGTTATTTTATCTCCGTGTACGAGTTTTCCTTTTAATCCTGGAAAAAATTCTTTTTCTTGAATTTCTGTTAAATTCATTGATATAAGTTTGATAGTTAAATTACAAAACTTAAATTTATTGTCAATGAAAAAGTTTTTTTTCATTTCATTTCTCTTAATTATTTGTTCTTCATGCATTACGAACAGTGAAGAAATAGAAGTAGTTTATCCAATACCAACTGAAAGACAAATATCATGGCAAAAGTTAGATTATTATGCTTTTATACATTTTAATATGAATACTTTCACTAATAAAGAATGGGGTTTTGGTGATGAACATCCAGATCAATTCAACCCAACACAACTAGATACTGACCAATGGGCTAAAATAATTAGTGAAGTTGGAATGAAGGGAATAATCATAACAGCTAAACATCACGATGGTTTTTGTTTATGGCCAAGTGCATACACTGAACACTCAGTAAAAAATTCAAAGTGGAGAAATGGTAAGGCAGATATTATAAAAGATTTAGCTGAATCATGTAAAAAATATAATCTAAAGTTTGGAGTTTATTTGTCACCTTGGGATAGAAATCATATGGATTATGGAACAACTAAATACATCAATTATTTTAGAAACCAACTAAAAGAGCTACTTACAAATTATGGTGACATTTTTGAAGTTTGGTTTGATGGAGCTAATGGTGGAGATGGATATTATGGTGGTGCTAACGAAGTCAGAAAAGTAGATAAAAAAAATTATTACGACTGGGAAAATACTGTCAAGATTGTAAGAGAGCTTCAACCTGATGCAGTAGTTTTTAGTGATGCTGGTCCAGACATAAGATGGGTTGGTAATGAAAAAGGTTACGCTAATCAAACAACCTGGTCTCCAATTCTCAAGGATAGTTTATATCCAGGTATGTTAAATTTTAATAAATTTTCTGCTGGACAAGAAAATGGAACTCATTGGATACCAACCGAAACTGATGTTTCGATAAGGCCTGGATGGTATTATCATCCGGAACAAGATAACCAGGTTAAAAGTGTTGAAAAGTTAATTGATATATATTTTAACTCAGTTGGTCTCAATTCTGCTTTACTATTAAATATCCCCGTAGATACAAGAGGGTTAATTCACGAAAATGATGAAGCTAGCTTAAGAGGACTGAATGATTATATCCAGACCACATTTGATAAAAATTTGGCGAAAGAATCAAAAATTGATGTTAAATCTAGCAGAAAAAAGTATAAACCAGAGTTGATGATTGATGATGATTTAGAAAGTTTTTGGGCTTCTCCAAAATTTTCTAATATCAACACGATAGATTTAAAATTTGACAAAAAAATTCAATTTGATATTTTAGAAATTTCTGAACCAATTAAATATGGTCAAAGAATTAAGTCTTTTGAAATTTCAATTGAAACAAAATCTGGCTGGAAAAAAATTTTTGAAGGATCAACAATAGGAAATAGAAGATTGGTTAGATTTAATACACAGAAAACTTCGAAAGTTAGAATAAAAATAAAAGCTTCTAAGGCTGAACCTTTGATTTCTAATATTGGTTTGTTTTATTCTAATTAACTTTTTCCTCGTTGACGTAAACAGAAAAACTTATTTCAGCAGTTGATTCAAGAGTTTTAGAAACCGAACAGTATTTAGTAAAAGAAAGTTCGCATGCTCTGTATGCTTTTTTTGGATCGAGATTTCCAGTAAATCTTACATCAGCATGAATTTTTTTAAATAATGCGGGTAGTTCTCCACTCTCCCTAAATCCTTCTACATCGATAATTAAATCTTCAAAAATTTGTTTTTGTTTTTTTAAAATTGAAACAATATCAATACTGCTACATCCTGCAACTCCCATTAAAAGAAGTTCCATAGGTGACACACCCTTAGGGTTTTCAACAGATTTATTATCTATGAAAATAGAATTTCCAGTTTCATTTTCAATAGTAGAATGAGATTCAGAAATATTTTTAAGTTTTATTTTCATTTTAAAACAGGAATCAATACTGCGCTTAAGTCCGGATCATCCATATCTTTGTCCAATGGAAACATTGGTCTTTTAATCTTTTTATATCCAAGTCTTTCCAAATCTTGGTCTACACCGCCAGGTGTTAATGCCATAACCCAATCACCTCTAATGTCGTAAAGCTCTGGAACTAAATAACCAATCTTGACCATTAAAATATCTGTACTTTTTGGTTCTAGCTCAAGGTTTGTAAAATCTGAAATATAGTGATAAGGTTTTCTCTTGTTGGTTACAATAATTTTAATACTACCAACTTGAACAACAACTTCAACTTCAGCATTTTTATCACCAAGATGAACAGCTTTTAATGTCCCTTTTAATAAAATAGGTGGAGAAAATCTGTCATCAACTTTTGCTCCAACATATCCAGTTACCTGATCTCCAATCTTTGTATTTAGAGCATTTAAAATTAAATCTGGTCCGGGTATTGATGCATAAATTAATTCAGGGCCATCTTTTGATTTAAATTCTTTAATATTTAATAATTTATTCAGGGTCCATGTAACATCACCGGCTCCGCCAGCTGTTGGATTATCACCCATATCACTGATTATGAAAGGCTTATTATCATTTTTGTTTTCTTGGTATTTGAATGCTTGATTTAGAGCATCTTCTAAGGTTGTTGTAGGGGCCACAAAATCAAATTCATATCTAGCATCCCAAAAACTATTAGCTAACTCTTCAGCTCCTTTAACAACAGCTTTTTTATTGTCACCAACAGTCATAACTACTGCATGATTTCTTGGTGCATCTCCCCAAGCATATCCAACCCAAATTGCAGCATCAACAACCCCTTTTCCATCTGCAATAGGCTTGACCTTTTCATATAATGATTTGCCAGGCTCAACTCTAGTACTTGTTTGTTCACCTGGTAGAAGAATTGGAACTGGAATCCAAGCTTTATACTTTGGTTTTCCTTTTCCAGACTCTAATCTTTCAACTAAATTATCAAGGGCCCTTTGTTTGGATTCAAGTGCATCTGTGTGTGGAGCTTTTCTATAGCATGTTATTATATCGGAATAGGTTGCTAACTTTTCAGAAACATTACCGTGCGAATCCATTGAGGTTGATATGAGTGTTTTATTTCCAATGACAGCCCTTAGCCTTTCAATAAAATCACCTTCAGGATCATCCATCCCTTCTACATTCATTGCGCCATGAATATCCAGAAATAAACCATCAAGCGGAAGGGTTTGTTTTGTAAGTTCAAGGATTTGTAAAACCATAAATTCATACGATTCTTTTGATACTACACCACCTGGAAGAGCTCTTGCTGTCATTGTTGGAAACCAATCAGCGTTATCAATGTAGCTTTGGTCAAAAAAAGGATATCTTCCAAAAATCTCACTACTGTATCTAATATCAAATTCTTTTTCTGTTGTAATTGCTGGTGAGAATGTGCTTGACTCAATAGACAATCCTGTAATTCCAATCCTTGGTTTCTTTTTATTTGTGTTACAAGAAAATAGTAGGATAATTACTAAAAAATATAAAGCGCTAACTCTGTTCATATTAATTATGAATTTATGAAAAATCACAAATAGTATTTGTATAACTTTTACTTTTTTTTCAGCTAAAATTTTTGTATTTTATATAAATATGGAACCAAATTTACTAATGTCCAGAACATTCTTAATTCTGGGGGGTATGTTGGTTGTAACAACAATCACATCTCGATTAAACAAAGCTTATGAAACAACACTGGAGGCTGTTTTTACTATTGGGGGAACTTTTTTGTTTTTATTTATGGTAATGATTTATGGGGATTCATATCCGCTAAATCTAGTAATGGTAGCAATTTTTTCTGGGTTTATTGGCTGGTCATTAGGACCAACTATAGCCTACATCGGAGAGAAATTTAAATTCAGAAAATACCTAAAATCAAAAGCTGTTTTATCAAAATCAGTTAAAAAAAATCCAAACCCTACATTCGCGGATAAATTGTTTGGAGCTGATGACGAGAAGAAGGTGATTTATTATTACAAGTCAGAACCAACAAAAACCTTTGATAATATGTCTGAGGAATTTAAAAAGTTAAAAGACGACTTTGAAAAAACAGTACTGCCTCACGACCGTTATAATCAAGAATGGCAGAATGTGGTCTTTCAAGCAATGCTTGGTACTACATTAGCTGTAATTATAGCTGGTTCTATAGTAGCATTAGTTCCAACTGATTTTAGTTTTCTTGGTATTTTCCTATGGATCTCATTATTGGCATTAATATTTATGGAAATTTTAAATGCTTTTGTATTTAAGTCTGAGAGAAGAAGGCTTTTATATTCATATGCTGGTGTTGTAATATTTTCTCTTTATTTAATTTATGATTTTAATGCTCTAGAAAAAGCGATAGCAAGAGGAGATAATTCTTGGGGGACTGCCGTAGATATTGCAGTTAATTTATATTTAGATATTATAAATTTATTTCTTGATTTATTGGAAATACTGGCAGCTTCGGATTAGAAAATATTTTTTTCCAATCCAATTAAAAACGCATATTCCATGGCGACTTCTTTTAAGGCTTCAAACCTACCCGATGCCCCACTATGACCGGTTTCCATGTTAGTATGAAGAAGAATTATATTTTCAGATTTACTATAATCTCTTAGCTTAGCTACCCACTTAGCAGGCTCCCAATATTGAACTTGAGAGTCGTGAAGACCCGTAGTTACTAAAAGATTAGTGTAATTTTTATTTTGAATATTATCATATGGAGAGTATGATAGCATATAATCATAATATTCTTTTTCATTAGGATTACCCCATTCATCATATTCAAGTGTGGTGAGTGGAATAGATTCGTCTAACATTGTTGTCATGACATCAACAAAAGGAACTGCAGCTATCACTCCATTAAATAACTCAGGTTCTAAATTTAATACTGCACCCATCAAAAGTCCACCAGCTGAACCGCCCATTGCATAGATGTGTTTGCTTGATGTATAATTATTTTTAATTAAGTGTTTTGCTACATAAATAAAATCTAAAAATGTATTTTTTTTCTTTAAAAGTTTTCCATCCTCGTACCAATCTCTACCCATGTATTCACTACCTCTGATATGTGCTATAGCATAAACAAAACCTCTATCAAGTAAACTTAGTCTTACAGATGAGAAATAGGGATCAAGAGTAATTCCGTAAGACCCATAACCATAGAGTAATAGTGGAGTATTTTGATTTAAATCTGTATCCTTATGCCTGATAATTGATATTGCTACTTTAGTATCATCATGGGATTTAGCCCATAACCTTTCAGTTACATAATTTGATTCATCAAATTTAGAATCTATAACTTCTTGTTTCTTTTTAACTTCAATAGATTTTAATTCCATATCAAAGTCAATTATTGAACTTGGCGTATTGAGTGATGAAAAATTATATCTTAATTTTTTTGATTTAAAATCAATGTTAGTTCCTGGTGATATACTGTATGTTTCACCATTGATTGGTAAATAATAATCATCAGAATTATCCCATCTCTTTATATTCATTTTCACAAGTCCAGAATCTCTTTCAACAACAACTAAATAATCATTAAAAATTTCTATTCCTTCTAATAAAACATTTTTCCTATGATCAATTACATTTTTCCAATTCTCTTCATTTGTTTTGTTCAAAGATGATTTCATCAATTTGAAGTTTTTGGCATTGTCCTTATTGGTTATTATATAAAAACTATTTTCAAAATGACTTACAGAATATTCATGACCACTTGCTCTTTTATTAAAAATTTTAAATTCACCATTTGGTTTGTTTGCATTTAAAAATCTTACTTCAGAACTAAGAGTGCTTCTTGAATTGATAAATAAAAATTCTTCAGACTTTGATTTTGAAATACCCACGCTAAAGGACTCATCTTTTTCTTCATATACCAATTCATCTTTTTTTGGATCAGATTCTAGTTTATGTTTAAAAATTTTGTTTACTCTTAGTGTAGTAAGATCCTTTTTAGAATAAAATACAGTTTCGTTATCATTAGCCCATGTTACACTACCTGTCGTATTTTCGATTTTTTCGTCATACAACTTTCCGTTTTGAATATTAAGGAAATAAACAGTGTACAATCTTCTTGAAATTGTGTCGGCTGAGTATGCTAATTTTTTATTATCTGGACTAATACTGATACCTCCGAGGTTATAAAATGAATGTCCCTCAGCTAATGTATTTACATCAATAAGAATTTCCTCATCATTTTCAAGACTTTTATATTTTCTTGTATAAATTGGGTAATCTTTTCCTTTTTTAAACTTTTTTATATACCAATAATCATTGTAAAAATATGGGACCGAGCTGTCATCTTCCTTGATTCTGGATTTCATTTCATTAAATAATTCTTTTTGCAGTTTTTTTGTTGGCTTAAGCTTTTTACTTGTATAGGTATTTTCAAGATTTAAATAATCAATTACATTTTGATTTTTTCTATCATTAAGCCAATAATAATTATCAATTCTTGTATCTGAATGTTTAGTTAATTCTTGTGGGATTTTATTAGCTAAAGGCGACGATATTTCCATTTTACAAGCAACGTTTATAATTAAAGAAAAGCAAATAAACAATAAACTTTGGATATTGTATCTGCTCATAATTTATTTTTTGACATGATCTTATTAAACCACTGTTTCTTAATGATTTTAAAAAGTAATTCTCTGCCAAAAATTTTTATGAAAAAGTTTATAATTTTTGTATCTCTCCCAATGAAATTAGAAACTTTACTTTTTGTGATAGATTGTTTAAAAACAAAATCTGCTACATCATCATTATTGCCAAAACCAAATGGAAATGGTGGTTCTTTTTTAATTCCCTCCTCAAGTGCTATTTTTAGTTTTTCTCTAACATCATCTAAATCCTCTTTTTTTTCACTTTCAGTAAAGTTTACCGAATCATGAAAACCTGTTCTAAAAGAGCCCGGCGCAACAGTCTTAATATCTATTCCAAATAAGCTTAATTCATAATGAAGACATTCTGTTAAGCCTTCAACGGCAAACTTTGAAGAGTTATAAAGTGAGGTAAATGGTAGCCCAAACCTTCCTGCAATTGATGAGATATTAATTATTACTCCATCTTTTTGTTTTCTCATTTGAGGTAAAACTCCTCTTATGCAATCTATTAATCCAAAGAAGTTTACATCAAACTGATTTTTAATTTCTTGATCAGAGGCCTCCTCTAAAAAACCAAAAGCTCCATAGCCCGCATTATTAATTAAAACGTCAATTCTACCATATTTTTCAATTGTAAAGTCCACAACATTTTTAATATCAGACTTGACAGTAACATCAAGTTGTTTTATATCAATATTGTCTAGTTCTTTTAGACTTGGAGAACTATCAATATTTCTCATTGTTGCAATAACTTGAAAGTTTTCTTTTTGAAATTTTTTAGCAATCAATTCACCAAAACCTCTTGATGCTCCAGTAATTATAACTACCTTTTTCATAATGCTGTGTAAATGTATTATAAATAAACTTAATCTTGATAAATCATTTTAATTGATTTGGTAAATAAAAAATAATTTGTTCTTTTGCATAAACTAGTAAGAATGAAAGTTATTGAATTAAAAAACCCGGATATTTTTGGTGCAACATCTAGCTCTTTGTGTTTAGCTCATTGTGTACTTACACCTTTTCTTTTCTTGTCACCAATATGGTGGTGGTCAGGTTTAAATATCTTATTTATTTCAGTTTCATTTATTGCAGTATACAATTCTGTTAAGAAAACATCCAGACAAATAATGAAGCCTTTACTTTGGATTGGTTTTTCTCTTTTAACCCTTTCAATTGTTAATGAAGAGTTCCATTTCTTGCATGTTCCAGAAGTTTTAAATTATTCAGCTGCAGCTTTTCTTGCGGGTCTTCACATTTACAATCTTAAATATTGCCAATGTGATGATGAAGAATGTTGTACACCTTAATTAGATTTTAAAAAAATATTTCCTGCGCTAATCTGTATGTATTTGAGTGTGCCTCTAAAATATCTTTGATATTTACTGAGTATCCACCTCCCATGCTAATTTGTATTGGAACGTTATTTTTTCTACATAGTTCCAGTACAAATTTGTCCCTATTTTTACAACCTTGAATTGTTAAACCAAGTCTACCAAGTTTATCGTTTTCTAATACATCAACTCCTGCCAAATAAAAAATAAAATCAGGCTCAAAATCATCGATAACTTTAGGTAGTGTTTCTTCCAATTTTTTATGGTAGAAATTGTCATCTGTTTTATCAGGAAATCCAATATCCAAATCACTTTTTTCTTTTTTGAATGGGTAATTTTTTTCACCATGAAAAGAAAGAGTAAAAACATTTTTATTTTCACTAAAAATAGAGGCAGTTCCATTTCCTTGATGAACATCCAAATCAACTATCAGTATTTTATTTGCCAAACGATTTTTAAGTAAATAATTTGCTGCTATAGCTTGATCATTAAGCATACAAAATGCTTCACCCTTGTCTTTAAAAGCATGATGTGTTCCACCTGCAATATTCATTGAAATACCATTTTTTATTGAATATTCAGCACATTCAATTGTTCCTTGAGCAATTTTTTTTTCTCTATATACAAGTTTTTCGCTCATTGGAAAACCAATCGGTCTAATCTCCTTTTTTGTTAAAAGTAAAGATGAAAATCTATCATAATAATCTTTTTGGTGAGTGAGTAAAGCATCGGAATCATTTAGGTTTCCTGGTTTAAAGAAACTTTCTTCATCACATGTGTTTTCTCTTAAAAGTTGCTCTGGAATTAGGTCATATTTAATCATAGGAAACCTATGATTATCATCGAGTGGGTGTTTATATGTCTTATCAAAAGCTACTTTTAACATTTTAATTAACACTACAAAAATATTTATAAATTTAAATATGATTATTAATGACATATATGGGAAACCCTACAAAATAAAAGACTTAG
>Ga0209433_10000695_pt1 | contig 10348 bp, 8 predicted proteins | sample METZYME_5_50m_FD_187552 | JGI IMG/M metagenome (GOLD analysis project Ga0209433, IMG submission 187552) | Marine microbial communities from oxygen minimum zone in mesopelagic equatorial Pacific - METZYME_5_50m (SPAdes) (version 2) | ecosystem: Environmental > Aquatic > Marine > Oceanic | place...
GCTGGTGCTGCATCTGCTTTAGGAGCTTCTTCTTTTGGAGCTTCTGCTGCTGGTGCTGCATCTGCTTTAGGAGCTTCTTCTTCTTTTTTATTTCTTTCCTTTTTAGGAACCGCTTTATTTGGATTATTTCCATTTGCAGGCATGGGGATTAAATCATTTTCACCTAAAATTCTTGCAACTCTTGTTGTTGGTTTAGCGCCTTGACCTAACCAATATTTGATTCTTTCAGCTTCAAGACCTACTCTTTCTTTTTTATCTTTAGGAAGTAGTGGGTTAAAAAAACCAACCTTTTCTATAAATCTTCCATCTCTTGGGAAACGACTGTCAGCTACAACAACTTTGTAAACTGGTCTCTTTTTAGTGCCTCCCCTTGATAATCTTAGTTTTAACATTTGTTCTCCTTATTTTATTATTTTAGTTTATTAAATAGCTCTGGTGGTATCCCTTGATCAGACATACCTTTCAGATTTCCTTTTGACATCTTTTTCATCATTTCAGACATCATTTTAAATTGCTTAAGCAATTTATTGATAGTGGCTGGATCTGTACCAGAGCCATTAGCAATTCTTTTTTTTCTTGAACCATCAATTACTTTTGGATTCTCTCTCTCTTTTTTTGTCATTGATAAAATTATAGCTTCGTTTTTTGTAATAATACTCTCATCAATACCAGCTGAGTCCATTTGAGATTTAATTTTTGATACTCCAGGCATAAATGACATAATCCCTTCAATGCCTCCCATTTTTTTCATTTGTCTTAATTGTGAAAGGTAATCCTCCATAGAGAATTGACCTTTTTTTAAATTCTCTTCAGCTTTTTTAATATTCTCTTCACCTAAATCTTGAGCAGCTTTTTCTACAAGAGATACGATATCTCCCATTCCTAAAATTCTATTTGCTATTCTATCTGGATGAAATACCTCAAAATTTTCTATTTTTTCACCTATACCCAAAAATTTTATTGGAACATTTGATACATATTTCATACTAACGGCAGCTCCACCTCTGGCATCACCATCGGCTCTTGTTAATATTATTCCAGACAAGTTAACTGTATTTTTAAACTCTTTTGCAACCGAAGCCGCAACTTGACCCGTAAGAGAGTCTGCTACGAGAAAAGTTTCTGCTGGATTAATTATGCTCTCAATTTGTTTAATTTCGCTCATCATTTGTAAATCAATTTGAGTTCTTCCAGCTGTATCAAATAAAATTATATCTGCTCCATTTAAATTTGCTGCACTCATAGCTCTTTGGCAAATATCAGTTGGTTGCTGGCCTTCAATAATAGGAAGTGTCAAAATATTATTCTGTTCACCTAAAGATCTAAGCTGTTCTTGTGCTGCTGGCCTATAAATGTCCAAACTGACCATCATCACTTTTTTCTTTTTATTATCTTCTAAATATTTAGCTAATTTTGCAGTCGAAGTTGTTTTTCCTGAACCCTGCAAACCAACCATCATCATAGGAACTGGCGGTACAGCATTTAAATTTACGTCTGCGTTACTGGAACCTAGTAAGTTTACTAACTCGTCGTAAACTATTTTTACAACCATATCTCCAGGGGAAGTTGATCTTATGATTTCCTGTCCTAAGGCTTTAGGTTTTACGTTTTCAATAAATTCTTTTGCAACATCTAAAGAAACATCTGCCTCAAGCAATGCTTGCCTGATGCTTCTCAAACCCTCATCTACTTGAGCTTCATTTAGAGAAGGTGCTTTTTTTAAAGAAGAAAAAATTTCTTCAAATTTACTTGTTAAATTTTCAAACATATATTTTTTTGTTACGCATAGCAGTAACGCACTAGTGGGCGAACTCTCGCTGACTAGTGTCGATCTCTTTGTTGCCAAAGACACCGCAAAGTTAATGTTTTTGCGGAAACGGCAACAACCTATAATAGAGGTTCAAAAAGTCAATAAATAAGTTAAATATCTAATTATGAATATTAAAGCATTTAAAATGGACGGTTTAGGCAATGATTTTGTAATTATTGATAATAGAGAAAAAGTTACAAATCTTACTAAGGATCAAATAATTAAAATTTGTGACAGAGACTTTATAGGATGTGATCAACTAATAATAATTAATAAAGACCAAAATTACGATGCTTATATAGAATTTTTTAACTCTGATGGTGGGGTTTCTGGTGCTTGTGGAAATGGCACAAGGTGTGTGGCTGAGCTATTGGGAAAAGAGAAAAACAAAAACACTATTACTTTAACGACTTTATCCGGCCATTTAAAATCTCATATATTAGGAGAAAAATTAGTGTCTACAGAAATTGGCATGGGTAGAAGTAAATGGAATGAAATTCCATTATCTAAAGAATTAGATACGAAAAACTTAAATATAAAAATTGTTGACACAAATAATAATGAATTTTTTGGAGGAACAGCTGTTAATGTTGGAAACCCTCATATAATTTTTTTTGTGCAAGACAATGAACAATTTGCAATAGAAAAAATTGGTCCAGAAATAGAAAACCACAAACTGTTTCCAGAAAAATGTAATGTTACAATAGCAACAATAGTAAACAAAGAATTAATAAAAGTTAAAGTCTGGGAAAGAGGAGCTGGTTTGACAAAAGCATGCGGAACCGCAGCTTGTGCTACAGCCTATACTGCTAACCAAGCAGGACTTGTGAGTAATAAAGTTGACATTGAGTTTTCTACTGGACGATTGACGATATCTGTTGATGAAAATAACAGTATCCATATGAAAGGTCCTGTTTCTGATATAAAAGAAATTAATATAGAACTTTAATGGGAATTTTTGAAAAATTTAAATCAGGATTTAAAAAAAGTGCTTCAGCTTTTACATCAGGCTTAAGAGATATAGTTGTTAAAAAAGAAATTGATGACAAAACTTTGGACAGAATTGAAGATTATTTAATTCAATCAGATGTTGGAGTAGCTTCTGCCTCAGAAATTAGAGAAATAATCTCAAAAACAAAAATCGATCCAAACAAAGATTTAACTGTTGAGATAAATAATATTCTTAAAGACTACATCATCTCAGTAATGAAACCTCTAGAAAATAGTGAATTTTTTAAAAATAAAGAAAAACTTAATGCCATTTTAGTTTCTGGAGTTAACGGTGTTGGTAAAACAACAACCATTGGAAAAATTAGTAAAATATTAAAAGAAAATGGAAATAAAGTTATGTTGGCTGCATCAGATACATTCAGAGCTGCTGCCATAGAGCAATTAGAAAATTGGGCAAAAAAAATTGATGTTGAAATTACAAAATCTTCACAAGGTTCCGATCCTGCGTCTGTAGCCTACAAGGCAATAGAAACCTCTTTATCATATAATTTTAATCAAGTTTTAATTGATACAGCTGGAAGATTACAAAATAAAAAAAACTTAATGGAAGAATACAAAAAAATTGCAAACGTGACCAAAAAAATAGATGAAAGTGCACCTCATGATGTAATTTTAGTTTTGGATGCTACTTCAGGTCAAAACGTTATAAATCAAGTTGAAGAATTTAATAAAATTATTCCAATTACAGGCTTAGTAATGACAAAATTAGATGGAACAGCTAAAGGGGGAATACTTATAGCTGTAGCTAAAAAGTATAAAATCCCAATAATTGCACTTGGTCTAGGAGAAAAGGAAGATGACCTGCAAATTTTTGAGGCTGAAAAATTTGCTGATGCGTTTACACAAATTAATTAATTAAAGTACTTGATATTAAAGGTTTATAGAAACTACAGCTATAATTATCCTTAAATCTGTAGTGTCCACAATCCTTTGCAATAGAGGAAATTATAAAATCAAATTTTCCATTAGTTGGATATAAATCTAATTTTTTTTCAACAATATCATATTTAAAATTTATTCTTAAACTTTTGACAGCACTTATCATGACTAATGTTTTGTTATCCTTTAATAAATAATAAGCAAAATCATCTGGAAAGACTGGAAAATTATATTCCTTTAAGAAATTTTTTGCTTTCCTTGGAAACCAATCATAGGATATCAGTGGTGAAGATATTTGTGTTTTGTAATCATAAATATAAAGATCTTTAGGAAAATCATTTATATAGTTACTAACTTCACCTTTAGCCAATATGGCTTTTTCTCTTGGTTTAAAATACAAAGCAAAATTTTTATCATGTGAGTTCATCTGATCAATAAAAAATAAATTTTCAATTGAAGATAAGTTTTCTTTGGAAAAAGAATAACCTGAAATAAGAAAAGTAAAAAAAATAAAAATAAATAATTTCTTCATGATTAGAAATTAATTAAAATTTTTGGGATAAAATTGTTTTGATTGTGGCTTAATTTAAACTTTTTATAAACGAACGAAGTTGAAAAACCATATTATTGTCAAATTCCATCATATGATCGTCATGTTTAGTAAAATAAGAAGACTTTGGATCATTTGCTAAATCAAACATCTTCTTTCCCATTGAAAATGGAACTATTTGATCTTTTTCACCATGCATAACTAAAACTGGAATATTGATATTTTTTATTTTTTCATCATTTTTATATTTGTCTTTCAATATTAAAGAGACAGGGATGTATGGATAAAAATTCTTAGCTGCAGCAATCATAGAAGTAAAAGGAGTTTCTAAAATTAAGCCAGCATATTTTTTGTTTTGGGAAATTTCTGTTGCAATTCCTGTTCCTAGAGACTCGCCATAAATAATTAAATCATTATCACTCAATCCTTGATTTTTAAGCCAATTAATTGCACTTTTTCCATCCTCATATAAAGCATTTTCAGATGGTTTTCCCAAATTTCCACTAAATCCTCGCCAAGCAATAATTAAAAAATTCACATCCATATTTTCAAAATTATTTAATTTATGAATTCTATTTTCAAGGTTTCCTGCATTTCCATGAAAATAAACAATGGTTTTAAATTTTTTCAAATCTTTTTTATGAAACCATCCTAAGAGACTAATATTATCTGTTGTTTTAATTCTAACTTTCTCTATTTCTACTTCTATTTTATCACCTGAATAATTATTCTCTTGAGGATGATACATTAAGTTTCTTTGGAATATATAAAGATAAGCTAATAAAAATAAATATATTACTAAGATACCAAGAATAATTTGCAAAAATAAATTCCTATGTTTTATTTTCATATTTTTTTCTATTTAATATTAAGAAAAATATATAAGAAATAATACTTATGGTTAAGAAAACTGAAAAAGCTGATTTAAACGCAAATATTTCTGTGTAACCCATACTTTTAACAATATCTATTACAGAACCCATTAACCATTGCATTATGAATGTTCCTGCAAATATTAATAAATTAAATGAAGTTAGTGCTTTACCTGCAGAATAGCCTGAAAAAGCTAAGCCAACAGCTGGCTGTGTGACAGATAAAAAAATTGAACTGAGAATAAATAGAGCAAGATACAAAGCACCAGCTTTTGGTCCTAAAATTATTATTGTTAACATAACAGAAAAACCAATTGGTAAACCCAATCTAAGAATTTTTGTTGCACTAAAACCTATGCTTGAAATCTTAGGTAAAAAGTAACCCCACAAAAAAAAGGATACCAACATAGTTACATTAATCCAAAATAATCCTGTAGCGCTCTGAAGGGGTGTATAACCAGCAACTCTAGTCATCCATGGGCCTGCCCATAAAGTTTGTATAGCCATTAGACCCCCATAATTAAACAAACCCATTGGAATTACACTTATAAAAAATCTATTTTTCCAAACTTCAGATAAAGTTCCTGTATTACTTGCATCTTCTAAATTATTACTTTTAGTTAAATTCCATTTTGGAATAAAAACTAACATCAAAACAATACTAATTAAAATTAAAACAGTGATACCACCAAATATCCATCTCCACCCAACACTGGGTAACAAAAGTTGGACAGGCAATGTAGAAGATAAAAAACCTAATGATGCAATCATTAACATCCACGAGTTAGCTCTTTGCTGTTGGTTTTCTGCATACCATATTCTGTAGCCAGTTAATGGAGCCATCAAACAAGCACTTACTCCTATACCAATTAGAATTCGTGAAATTAATAATCCTGAAAAACTTTCAGCTAAAGCAAATGATCCTGTTCCAAATAACGCAATTAATAAAAAAGAAGATACAATCTTTTTTGGTCCATATTTATCTAGTAAAAATCCAAGTGGAATTTGCATACAAGCAAACCCTAAAAAATAACCTCCAGCTAACAAACCTAAATCTGCTGCCAATAAATTAAATTCTGAGGTTAATACTGGAGAAAGTGTTGCGGTAATTGCACGTAACAAACATGATAAAAAATAACCAAATGCAAATACAAAAAAAACAATAATAGCCTGTTTTTTTTGTAAGATATAATTTTCCATTAATTAAAAGTTTAAAGATATATCTCTATGGACTGAGTTACACCTTGCAACAAATTTAGCTTGTTCTTTAGTTAATCTGTTTTGAAGTCTTAGGCCAATATTATGTTTAATAACATCATTATATTTAATTAATTCAGGTAACAATTTTTTATTGGCTTCATCTCTCCATGAAACCTCTAAATTAAAGAGACCAAATGTTTCTGAACTTATTTCATTTAGTTTCTGCTCATCAACTTCATCATTATCTATAACTGATATTAGATCATCTAATTTATTTGCAAATTCTTCAGTTCCAGAAATTTCTCCCATTTTTTCAAAAAGTCCGTCAATTACTGAGATAGCATCTTCATAATTTTTATTGTCTATAGTATATTTTAATTCTTTTATTTCTGGTGAAAGTTCTTTTAATTTTTCATTATCATTTATAAACATTACTATTTGATCTAAAGTTTCATAAGCTTCATCAACATTTTTTCTATATCTCTTTGTTCTTGTATTTTTAGCTTTGTGCAATATTTCAAACTCTCCATTTTTAGCTTTCCAGTTTTCAGGAACTTTATTTTGAAGTTCTTTAATTTCTAGTTCGTAGTTTTCAATTTTTAATTCTAATTTATTTTTATCAGATAAATTATCATCATCTAAATTTCTAATTTCAGCTTTTGTCTTTTTAATCTTCTCATCTATTTTTCTAATTTTTTTCTCAATTTTTCTTACTTTGAAATGTAAGTCTCTATAATCTTTGGTAAATAATTGATACTCTTCCTCAGTTTTTTGGAGTTTTTTAACAATAGCAAAAGTTCCTAATGCATTATCAAAATGCTCTTCAAAAATATCTAATTTATCGATTGGAAGATTTGTAGGAGTTAATTTTTGCATATCTTTTATTGCGTTTGTTATTCTCTGTTCTTCATTGTTATAAATTGCAAATTTATATTCTTGCAAACAATACTGAAGCTTTGGATTCATTGGTGGTGGAGCTACATTTGATGTTAAATATGTCCTGGCTGGTAAATAATTCACTAATGATGGATAAAAACCAACAATTCCTAGACCAATTAATTGTAAAACAATAAATGGAACAACTCCCTTCCAAATATTTAAAGTAGTAACAAGTTTTGAAGCTACTCCTTTTAAATAAAATAATGCAAATCCAAATGGTGGAGTTAGAAATGAGGTTTGTAAATTTACCCCAATCATTACACCAAGCCATATTGCACTAACGTTAGCTCCTGGTTCGGCCAGCAATATTGGAGCTATGATAGGAACAACAACTACGGCTATTTCAATAAAATCGAGAAAGAAACCTAACAAAAAGATCACTGCCATTACAACAATAAACTGTGTCCAAAATCCTCCTGGTAAATCTTGTAGGAAATCTCTTACTAATTCTTCACCACCAAATGCTCTAAATCCAGAGGTTAACATTGCTGCACCTAATAAAATTATAAATACCATCGAAGTAGTTACACATGTTTCGGTAACAACTTCTCTCAAAACATTTTCAACTTTATATGCTCTCCAAAAACTCCAAATTATCCCAACTAAAAAAGTAATTGTAAAAAATCCTGCTATAAAGATTGCTGCAAGATCTCTAGTTTCTACAGCCTTGATATTTAAATTATAGTTCTTTGATAAAATATAAATTGGAATAACTGATAAAATTGCAATTATAATTGGATAATAAGCGTCTTTTTTTCCTTTATGTAAACGATAACCGGCCATCATAGTTGCACCTATTGCTCCAATAGATCCAGCTTGATTAACAGTTGCAATACCTAAAAGTATAGATCCCAGGACCGCGAAAATTAATGCAAGTGGTGGAATAATTACCATGAAAACCTTAATCCAAAATTTTGAATCAAAGTTTCCTCTAAATGGAACAGGAGGAGCTGCCTTAGGATTTAATCTTGCATATACAAATACATAGAGCATATACAAGCCAACTAATACTAATCCAGGTAGTAGCGCTCCCAAAAACATATCACCAGCAGAGGTAGAACCTACTCTAAATTCCCCAGGCATATTAAATTCACCAGTTAAGATTTTGTAATCAGTTTGACGCATAGTATTTGCAACATCTGCTGCACTAGCTAATTGATCAGCTATAATAATTAATACAATTGAAGGCGGTATAATTTGACCAAGTGTTCCTGAAGAACAAACGATTCCACTTGCTAGACTTTTATCGTACTTATTATTAAGCATCGTAGGTAATGATATTAATCCCATTGCAATTACTGTTGCTCCAACAATACCTGTTGTCGCTGCAAGTAACGCTCCAACAAAAATTACTGATATTCCAAGACCTCCAGGGATCGGACCAAATAACTGGCCCATAGTAACTAAAAGATCCTCTGCAATTTTTGATTTTTGCAACATGATCCCCATGAAAATAAATAAAGGAATCGCAATTAAAGTATCAGTTTCTACATCCCAATAGTTACTCCTAAAGTTAGTAATACCGGCGGTTAACCATTCTTTAGGGCCATCAACAGCAAAATAAGCGCTACTATCTCCTGCAAACAGGTAACCGAAAAAAGCTGCAAGCCCAATTGAAATTATTGCCGATCCAGGAAGAGCAAAAGCTACTGGGAAACCAGAGGCTAAAGCTCCAATCATTATAATTACAAGTAAAGCTAAAAATAAATGTTCCATTATCTAATTCTTTAAAAGTTTATGACTGCTACTCATAAAGTAACTAGTAAATTGAGTTAACATACTTACTGCAAATACTGCTAAATAAACCGCCATTAGATAAAGTAGATACAATCCATTTGAACCTTGTTGAGTAATCTCAAATGAAATTACAGGACCATTAATAATACTAGCCTTACCTCCCATTCCTAAAAATATTACTATCAAACATAAAGGAATACCTAAGATTAAAGATCCAATTGCATTAGTCCATGCTTTTTTACGTTCACTAAAACCGGTGTAAAGAACATCAACTCTTACATGACCTTCGTGTATAAGCGCATAAGCACTTGCAAACAAATAAAGGGCTGCATACCAAAAACGAACTAAGTCACCTTGGAAAGCTTGTTCGTATTGAAAAATAAATCTAGATAACACAATTAAAAATTCGCTTCCAACCACCAAAACTGCTAACCAAATAAATCCTACAGATCTTGTGAAATAACCAATTACAAATGAAATTAAAATTAATGGAAAATGTATATATGTAATTCTAAAAGCAGGTTTTACTAAATTAATTTTGACCTGTTCACCAAAAATTGGTTCTACTAATTTTTCAACAACCATGAATGAAATTAAAAAATCAGCCATACCAACAATCAAGACTGCCCAAAATGAAGATCTAACAATATAAGCTGTAATTTTTGTTAAAATTTCAGAGTCTTTTTGTAATGATTGTTCTAATGATCTATAAACAAAAAATATAACAGCAATAAATGTAATGAAGTAAAACAATAACTGCAGATAAGATAAATTTATTGCTAAACCCTCTAAAGGTTTGTTTAATTTTTTAAAGCCAAAAATCTCATAATGTGAGAAAAGTTTTTTAACTCCTGGCCACTCAAACCAAACAGTTAAAATATTATTTACTAAAAAAACTAAAGTTAAAGCTAAGATAGAATAACTAAATATTCTTATTAAAATAGATAAATTATTTTTCTCTATCATATTACAAAGCTTTTAATGATATATAATAAAAAGAGGGCCCGTTTAAGGGCCCTCTAGTATTAATTAGAATTTAATTATACTCCTAATGCTCTATTTCTTTGAGCAACATATGGCCCGTCAGACAAGTTAGTCCAAGCGCCAATTTCCTTACGACCTTTAACAAAGGCAGCATGTACTTTCTTAGCTAGAGCACTATGTTGTTGAACTTCATCAAAAACTTCAGCAGCACCTTTAGCGAAAGCGTCATAAACTTTGTCGTTAAACTTCTCTAGTTTAACTCCACTTTCGTTAACTAATCGCGCTAATGCAGCTCCGTTTTTAGCATTGTATTCGGCCATTGTAGTTGTGTCAGCCCAATCACACGCAGTTTTAATAATTAACTGG
>Ga0209433_10000699_pt1 | contig 10335 bp, 10 predicted proteins | sample METZYME_5_50m_FD_187552 | JGI IMG/M metagenome (GOLD analysis project Ga0209433, IMG submission 187552) | Marine microbial communities from oxygen minimum zone in mesopelagic equatorial Pacific - METZYME_5_50m (SPAdes) (version 2) | ecosystem: Environmental > Aquatic > Marine > Oceanic | place...
CTGAGCACTTCCACCTGAGTAGATGGGAATGCAGTTGAGTAGTTACCAGGACCGAAACCAAGATACTCAAACGTGTGACCAGATGCTCTAAGAATAGAGTATCTTCTCAATTCACAGAGAATAGGTTGGACACTGTTGTCAGCATTAAGTTTCAGTGGGATCTTACGATCTTCTGCCTCACCTAATCGTGCAGTAACAGAAATACCATTCAACACGTTAGATGTGGTGTTATAACCTAAGTTATTTTCACCTTCAAGCAAGAAGAATTGTGATGTCTCCTTCGTAATTGATCTCTCTGTGTCTTGATTAGGCACAGGAGATGCACCATCAGTTGTAGATACTAAACCAAGAATCTGGTTATCAGCAACAGATACAGATGCTGCAGGATCTGCTACTGGATTGTCTCTATCAAATGCAGGATACAGATCTATAACCTGTTGAGAGAAGAAGAAATCATTGAAGTTAGATGTAGATGGTGATACCGAAGCATTTAGCAATGTTAGGTAATAGATACCATCATTTACACCTCTTTCAAATCTTTGATATGTCTCAACCGCATAGATGTAATAGGTCTTACTATATGAGGGTGAGTTTGTTTCACTGGATCTAGGTTGTACAACAAAACCAGTGATGGGCTCTCTAGGCACAGGGAATGCATCTTTGTCGAGCACATAACGATAACGATACACTCTGTCAACCAAGTTACGAGCATCAGGCACCCTACGAATATAAGTTGTAGGTGTGAATCCAAGGTTTTGATAGAGGGAGTTTGCTTGCAGTGTAGTGTAAATGGTATTTTGCGCTGCGTTACCGTCAACCTGAAGATACCATTGATTGTTACTACTGTCCCATTTAATTGGTGAGTCATCATCACCAGGACGTGTGCCAGTTACATCCTTACCAGAGGGATTGATGTCTGCATAGTGTGCAGTAGGCTCAGACGCGCCAGATGCAAGCAAGAGCACATATAGTCTGTCAGGAGTATTAACATCATCTCTTCTTGCACCAACTGTATAACCTTGGACCTTACCTGGCGGTCTTCCAGTTTCAGTTGAATATCCATATAGGAATAGTTTTGTTGGGTCTGCTACAGATCGGGTTTTGGTAATGTCAATAGTAACCCAGTTGATTGAAATTTCATCAACATCTGACAGCGACTTTGGAGGTATAACGTGAGTAATTTGCCCCGCTTTATCTTTGGTAAACGATGCTGCTTTGAATCCTTTGCTTCGCAGCGATGTATTTCCGAAGTTAGAGTTTGAGTTAGTAATGGATAGGTCACCACCAGACTCACTAAAGAAATGGTCACCAAATCCCACAGCAAAAACAGACACGACCTGAATGAATGAATCATTGGATGCGTGAATATGGACGTGACGCCATCCTTTACGGTATTTACATAGACCGTTAATGTGTGCGCCAGATCCTGCCGCCTGTGCTTCATAGTTACCTGTGTTGGGGTTATATAACACAAAAGCACGGTCATCTTTCTGTAGAGAGATACCAGTAAACTGTGCCACAACCATTGATTTGAAACCAGTTGCTTCAGATCCATCGGCATGCATGCCGTTGATACCCCACACTGATCTCAGTGACATGTTAAACACATATGGTGAGGCAGAGTCAACTGTGTCAATCTCAACCTTAACCAATATGTTGCTGCCTAAAGCATTACCTGAGGGCTCTGCTGACATCTGATAAGTAAACTGGTTACCCTGTGCGGATGTTACCAGAAAACTACCATTGTAGAGGAGAGCATCTTGGTCAGTAGGACCAGTAACCCCAGATATATTAACAGCGACACCCACGGAGAATCCGTGATTTTTCGGATTACCGAGCTCATCCACCGTAAAGGCGGTTGCTGTTTGTCCATTTCTAATAATTTGTGATACTGCGAATTCGTCGGAAATAGGACCAACGATTCTATTTTCTTCGACTCTTGGTTGCAACTGGTCTTGAGCAACGAGACCAGAGGTGTCAGGAATAACTGCGTAACCTTTAGAGATCTTTTGATAATATAACTCTAGATCTGTAACGTTAGCATACTCAAAACAAGTGAGTTTATGGTGTGAGAAGTTAGGTGCAATCTGACTTAGGTCATCTCTATAATATACACCAGTATTATCACCATCAAAGAATGATGCCTGCCAGAAATAGCAACCACCAGTTACCCTAAAGATCGCAGAAGGGACAGGCTCATTAGCAGCAGTAATACCGAGACTACCCTGTACCGTGGGATAAGGGACATATTTTGGAATGATTTTGGTTCGACGTAAGTCCGAACCAACAACAGAGCAACCACGAGGGACAATAACACCACCACGAGTTGAATTAAATTTATAAAGCTCATTACTTGCTGACGTTAAATCAAAGTTGGTGTTTTCATTAAATGGTTGGACTTGATTATAATCTGCAAGACCAGGTCTATTATCAATAACATACTCTGATGGATACAGATATATCGAGAATGCGTCAAATTCGTCGTTTGACAAACCAACACGATATGAGAAACGTGCCACCTCAAGGAATGCACGTTGGAGAGTCTTAAATGGGCGCAATGCCGAGTTACCTCGGTTGTCAAATGCATCCGACGCATCAAAATCGTCGGGGTTGACGTAGATAATACGTCCCGTCCTCGACGTGATGATATTCTTAAGACGAGTAAGTGCCATTCTTCAGGAATCCTTCTTCTTTAGTATTTATGGGCGATTAGGGAGCAGCGCCACCGCCTTCTTCACTTGCAACCTTAGACATGTTGACAACAGGAAGGTCACCAGAAGGAGACTCAAATCCGTTAACAACATAACTCAGATCTCCAGCAGAGGAGTAGACGAGCAAGTTTTGACCAGGACCCACAACAATGCCAGAATTTTTCTCAGTTTCATTTGCAGAAATAGCATTATCATAATAGAGATAATCCTCTGCATTATAGAGACCTGTCTGACTTGTTTGCTCAGCAGATGAAATAGTTGCGACATCGAATGTCAAAGCAGCACCACCACCGTTACCTAGTTGTGAATCATTGATCTGGACAGTTTCAGATACCGCAAAGTCTTCACCACCATCAACGATAGTGATAGTTGCAGCTCCAGATCCATCAACAGCAACAGTAAATCTTGCCTTAGAAATGTCACCAGATGCGCCAGTAGCGTCAGCAGTAAGACTTACATATGTGCCAGCAGCGCGGTTTGCGTCAGCAGCAGCAATATTATTAACAGAGAGAATCTTACCAGACACTGCCTTGGTCAATATGCGAGTGCCATTATTCAGTGTGGGTGTATCATAGAATTCTGTATTATCTGCAAATACAGTAGATCCTTCACCCAAAGCAACCTTAAGGTGTGCTTTTGCAGGATCCCAACCCATCACATAACCATAAGGACCAGCAGTAACTCCACCTGCTTGGACAGTTTGGGTCACATTGTTAATAGTGAAAGAATCACCTGCAACCAGTGGCTCACCACCAACGTCATAGATGTAAATTTCTTCGTATTGAGGGTTGGTCTGTATATTAACACCGAAACCAACGTTGGTTGTGCTACCTGCAGGAGATCCATCTGCATATGCAAAGATTGAAATTGCAGTGTTTTCATCAATAGCGATTGACGTAAATGCACCAGATGTGCCTGCTGTGCCAACTTTACTTACACCCTGAGTATACTCAGTACCAGGATCAGGAGTTGCGTTTGTGCCCTCAGTAGCATCGTTAGAGAATTTCAGCGGGTAATTATTACATGTAGCATCACTCAAATCAAACTTATATGTAAGGTCGATATTGAGAGCCAATGTGTTATTAAAGATGTGATCACTAGCACCCTGAGTCAAAGTTGTCACATACTTATTGTCAATAATTGCATCAGTGTTTGTCAAGAAACTAAGACTAGCAGAAGCATTAGATGTGCCACCAGTAACTGTTTCACCTTCACTGAAATAGTTGACAAGATATGTGCCGTTATCAACCAAAAGAGTAACGTTAACACCATCATTATGGTCTACATCACCAGTGCCATAGCGTCCACGGACCAGAGTAAGATCATTACCATTAACCTGATCAATGGTGCAAAGCTCACTATCAATCAGGACAACACCACCAGAGACGAAACCAGTAGAATCAGTAACAGTCAATGCAGTGTCACCAGCGGCATAAGTAGCACCTTCGTTAATAGTGGTAACGGTAGCAGATGCTGACCACGCATTAGATGAGATACCTGCAGGAATTGTGCGAGCGGTTGATCCTAACTGAGCACGAGTAACTGTAACTACATTAGTAGTAGTGTTAATACCAGATGCATCAATCGTAACAACTTCAGTAGCAGTGCCATCAGCAGCACCAACAGTTACATACATTCCATCAGCAAGACCCGTTGTGCGGGAGAATGCTAACGATGTAACACCAGTGCCGTAATCACTAAACTGTAAAAATGCTCCTGTATTATCACCACCACGATAAACAGCAGTGTAACCAGAGTCACCACCAGTAACAGTTTCACCGCCTACAAAGGTGCCTGCGAGAGAGTCAGCGGTATATTGCGTAGAGGAGATTGGCAACACCTTGGTGTAATAGGTGACCGTGCCAGTTGCCTTGAAGATGTCAAGGATCTTACCTGTAGAGGCATTGGTAGTAGTAAACTCCGTGCCAGGTATAGCATCAGCAAAGGTAAATCCTGGATTAACCTTAAGTTTATACGCTGTGATCGGATTGCCTTTGGCAAACTGATAAGTAGATGCCGATCCGCCATTTTCGGATTCAGGTCCATCTAGGTGCAGCACCTGATCGTAATCTCTCAGTGCCATCCGATAGGATGCACCACTACCAGACTGGTTGCACACATTAACAACTGTGCTGCCAGTTACAGTAGTAGGACAACGATAGAGGACCGTATTAGTGGTCGCTCCTGGTTTTTTTGCTGCGAGTCTTCCTGCTGTCATTTGTTAATTACCAACCTGCTTGGAAAAATGATTGTAGTCTTAATTGTCCACCCAACACAGGAGCGGAGAGTGCGCCACCGAAAGTAATTGCCACTTCACTAATGTTATTAGTAGATAGCAACGTTGCGTCAGCGTCGGGGAATTGAATGGTGCGAGCACCAGTCAAGTTACTGGCATCAATCGAAATGATGCCGTTAACGTCGTTGGGATTATTTATCTTCACCAACTCCAACGTTTTATTGTAGAGAGTCTGTGTTTTTCTCTCTGCAACCAGCATATTAGATGATAGACCGTTATTCAAAGGTGCTGATGGATCATCATCAGGGAAACTAAACGCATAGGTTTGGTTATCCTCAATGTTACTGAGATCTAACTGGATCTTTCTGGTGTCATCACCAATGTCAGCAAAAATTGCGCCTTTGTAAATCTTGTTAGTAAGTGTCTGAGAAGATGCCTCACCAACTACCTGCACATTCATGTCAGGGAAAGTAACCGTGCGGTTATTAGTCAGTAGTGAAGAGTCAAAGATCACATACCTTGTAGGATCATTCTCCTCGTCTGTTGATGGAGTGTTGGAGAATGTGGGGTTGACCATGTTTTTGTTGAAGACATTTTGGTCAGAGATGTCATCCAAAATAGTAGACTGAGTGTTAGCAGCACCAAAGTCAGGCAATTTGTAAGTGTGCTGACCAGGACTTTCCCAAGCGTCACACTCAAACTTTGCGATTTTATCAGTTGATGTAGATCCAGTGATCTGGAATTCACCATCCTTAATAATGATCGTCTTGTTTGTGATCGTCTGGAAGGTGTCATTTGCTAACAGTGTTGTGCTAGTGTTTGTGCCTACGTTAGGTAGATCAAAACGACGTGTGCCAGACTGAGTTGAAATTGTATCAACGTTAAATTGCACTCTCTTTGCAGGGTTTTGATCACCTTGCAAGAAGAATTGTGCGTCAGTCTGAATAATAGGACCATTAACTGTAAAAAATCCACTACCCTGTGGTGTCATCTCCATGCTTGACGTTGCAGATGCACTGTCAACAGCACGGATGATTAGGGTAGAGGATCCGTCAGTATTCTCTCTTCTAGTATTGTAAAGGGATGCTGATCCAAATGCTAGTCCGATTTCGTTAATTGCAGACTGATAAATCCCACTGTCTCTATCCAAATCAAAAGCTAATCCTGGCGCGGAAGCACTACCTGCGCTTACACCACGAAAGAGTTGATTGATCTTTGCCTTACGGTTAGGAATCAGAGGGTCGGAGATAACGATAGGCAGAATTGCCTCGCCAGTGACAAGTGCATCTGCAATCGTATCTAATTGGGATATACGTTTAGTTGCCACGAAATCTCAACACAATTTGCTACAGTTTTATTTATAACCATTCTGTCTCAACCATTTATCGGTGAGTGGAGTAGGACTATAAGTTTCCCACATCTTACCTCTTGCACATGCTTGGAGTGCCTCCATTGTCATGTTTGCAGTCTTACCTGCCCAGAATGCCTCCTTTTCCCAAGGAATAGCATTAGGCATTGCCTCGTAGGTTTTAGTTGCAATGTCTTGCCAGATCTGTGGCACTTTTTCTTCATCATGGATAATGGCAATCATACTATTGTTAATAGTGCCTGCCATACAATCTTGAGCAGCATGCCAACCTTCATGACGCATCACTGCCATGAGCGTAGATGGACGACCCATAAATGCTCGGTTGAGATAGAAATTGTTACTTACAGTATGATACACACCACGGTGTCCTACTGGGAAATACTTTTCATCTGCCAGATATACTTTCACACCTACTTGATGTAATGCATTCAACATATTGTTGAATTCAAGAGTAGCGAAAGTGTAACGCTCTGGATCTTCATATTGACTGGAGACATCGAGCAATGAGTGGACCTCAGTGACTCCTTCTGTACATTCTTGCAGGAGCATACACCCCATAGCATCAAAGGTAAAGTAACCTTTTTCAGGTTTAGCATTGACTGCTACTGCAGACAACGCCATCATTGCACCTGCAATAACCGCATTCCGAATTCTCATAATCTTTCCTGTCCTGGTGTAGTCACACGATAAATTTTACCTTCTACAAATTGAAGCACCATTCTAGGAAACGGTGCATAATGTGCATCCCATTTTGATGGGTATACTTCAATAGTCTTCGTAGCATAGTAAGGTCTTACTTTACCATGCAAACCGTTGGGGACAAAACCCTTAGGATCTTCTTTTGAAAAATCCTGAGTGTCGCTATAATCAACTTCAAATAAACGACCCAATGGGTCTAGAAAGAAAGTGCCACACCACCCGTCAAGATCTTTTGTATGCAGTGCTCGTTTCCAAAACCCTGCGCCAATGTCAAAATGACATAAGATGGTGTCATGCATTCCTTTCATGTTAAGAAAAACTCAATGTTGCTCTTGGACCAAATACTATAGGCTCGTGATACACATATTTAGGTATATGTAGGATATCGCCTGGCTCCATGGTTACTTGTCCTAGTCCATCGACATTATAACCTATATCTCCAATAATAGGGACAATCATAACATTTACGTTATCATTGTGCCTGCCAAATGTGCTGGATCCCGTATTTAGAGAGACATATTGATGAAACTCTCTCATATTATACTTCCTTCTCATATAATCCGCAAGGGGACGCATACTCCATGGAGCATAGTCACCCTCACAAATCATAGTGCTCATAGATCCTTGGTGTAGGATGATATCCTTAGTTTCGTTAAGGATTTCTTCACGTTTTACTTTTGGAGATATAATAGTAAAAGTTTTTTGCATCCTGTCGTATTCCATCTTGTCGAATACGTCTTCCCAAGTGATGTTGCTTACATCAACTTTTTTCTTTGACAGTTGTGCTTGACTCATGGAGTTTTTTCACTGCTTTAATAGTTTCTGGAGTTTCTTCCCATTCCCATGTCTCACCTTTTTCAGAGATGAATTGTTTCTTAGGCATTTTTCTCCTCCTTTTTTTTCTTGAAGTAAAGACTGTAATAAGTTTTTTTCATTTTATCAATGATGTCCATATCTTCTTTGAATCCCATATATTTGAGATTTTGGTATGTGCCTTCCATCTCACTAATAAGGAGGAGAAGATTTACTGCAGTAACTGGTCTGCCATTAAATTCATACCAGTCACTCTCAGTCGGGGACTTCCTCATAATTTTCTATCCAATCACTAAGGTCAAATAAAATAGGGTGACATCCCTCCATTACAAGGTAATCCGATGCAGTGTAAAGATCCTGCATTGTGAATACTCTTGCAGTATCTGCATCTAGTTGGACTTCTTCCATGCTTCGGAGACTTTCAGGTAATTCTTCAAATGTAAATGGTATGCCTTGGATGAAATACATCTGGACTATACCTATACCCTCAAGATAATTAAACCCGTTTGTGATCCGAATCTTTTGCATCTTAGAAACCTTTTGTCATTTCTCCCAGAGACTCTGTAACGTATGCCTTCACCCCAGCGGGATCGGGCACAAATTCTTCAGGGTCTGGGATATTTATCTGAGATCCTTTTTCCTTTGTGATAAGAGGGGTCATCATACAAACTCCACCTTCATGGGTGATTTTGATGGTATGTCCTTTCTCAACCAAGGAGAATACGAAATCGAAATTCTCTTGGACTTCTTGACAGGATAGCGTAATAATACTATTCATGCGAGATATGTGATAAAGTCTTCAGGAATGTTTTTGTTAAATTCTACGAGGGTTTCCGAGAATCCCTCAGACCCCTCTGCATCAAATTTCCATGTGATTACTTCGTCGTAACCCTCTTCGTCGAGGATCTTGACTTGGCGTTGAGGGATGTTAACCCAGATGTGCTCAAGGTAGTTATCAGACATGGGATCATGGTGTAGACCCCTACATCATACATCAATTCAGCAGTAATGGCAAGCCATAGACCTGATGAGGTCCGAGTCCGCAACCAGTCGCCATGTAACCTGTGCCAACGCCCGTGTGGATCAGACCAGTAGCAACCTGATTCAACAGAGCACCAGTAGGCACAAATTCAGCGATCACACCAGTGGGGGATGCAATAAAGGTTGAGTGGACACCTGGCGTTGCTCCCATGATAATGTCATTCATAGATGCAGGCATAGATGTGCCCAAACAGATCCTAGTTTGTGTTGGTGGTGCAAGACCAGGAATAGGAAGGTCAGTAGTGATATCAATAATAGCACCATTCACAAAGGTAAATTGACCAGACAGTGCTTTCAGTGGGTTGAATACTGCAACGATCTCAAATCTACCACTGTTAAGGAAAGATGAGATCCAGTTTGCTTCATTAGTAATCTCACCCTGTGCAATGTTTTCAATGGTGTTTGCCTCAGTCTTGATAGTCTGAGAGTTAAATGCCAATGAGTTAATCGCAGTAATCTTGACCTTTGCACCCTGAATACTAACGTCACCAGTATATGCGATCTCATGATCACCTTCTTTACGAGATGCAGACTTCTGCTCCTTAGTATCTTCTAACTTACCAGATAACTGACTTCCCCATGGCACTCTACCATGCTGATCTGACTCAGGATGGAAAGGAATATCATCAACAGGATAGAAGTGACCACCAGGCAATGCCTTAAAGTATTGATCACGCTCAGTCTGTTGAATGTGGACCATACTATAGGATCCTCCGCTACTAGAAGAGGAGCTACTGCCACTACCACTAGACCTAGTAGAGGATTTATCAGACCCACCAGTGTCTATGTTGGAAGTAACATCTGTGCCTACATCAGAAATTTTAGTTTTCTTGTTACCAGTCCTATTGACAACCTTCTGACTCTGAGCATCAAGATCACTCTTAGCAGATACTTTATCAGGTTTCTTAGTATTACCTTCTGATTTTGCTTGAGGACCCTGAGATGCATTGTCATTTTTAGCACCTGTCACTTCCTCGTGATAGTTACCCATGACCTTCAGATAGAAGTCACCCTCAACTGTCAACACATAGTTACCTTTAATGGTCTCACATTTGTCTCTAGCAACAATCTTAGTCTCGTTGTTAGGGACATTTTTATGCTCATTACCATGTGCGTCTTGGAAAGAAGTAACACCGCCAGGACCTTGCTCAATCTTTTTCTCGATGCCAGGCGTTGCATCATTGATGACCTTAGATCCATTCAGGAAGGTCACAGTCTCCATGAGATCTGAGTTGATACCAGTAAACATCCTGTCGATGTAACTACCAGTCCCACCAGCTCCAGTGACACCATCATCAAAACTAGAGAATGGTGTGCCAACGATTGCTTCATTAACATCACCACATTCCGTGCTGCCTATCAGTGGCCACCACGCTTTAGACGACGGTCGTTTAATTTTTCTCCCGCAATCCTTTTTGAAAAACATACTAAGGAGAGCAAATATAAGTTTGATCAGACCAGACCAA
>Ga0209433_10000700_pt1 | contig 10332 bp, 7 predicted proteins | sample METZYME_5_50m_FD_187552 | JGI IMG/M metagenome (GOLD analysis project Ga0209433, IMG submission 187552) | Marine microbial communities from oxygen minimum zone in mesopelagic equatorial Pacific - METZYME_5_50m (SPAdes) (version 2) | ecosystem: Environmental > Aquatic > Marine > Oceanic | place...
GAAATATAGTATATATAAATTCCGCATTTAATCAAACAATAACAAGTTGGTATGGTGTTTCTGGAGAATCAATTCTTAACTCGGAAGTAGAATATTGGAATACCAGAACTAGTCAAGATATTTCTGGAAATGAAACAGAAACCGAACATATATATTTTAATCCAAATGACAAGCTGATGGTAATGTATTCAGTAAGTACAACCTTTTTGCAATCAAGTGATGATAATGTTGGTAAATTTCGTAGTTCTGTAGATAATTTATCTGCATTCAGAAAATCGGACAATGTAGTTCAAGATACTTTGACGTTAAAACCTGGAATAGGTAATTTAAATTTTGATAGTCGATTTATTTTAGAATATAATGTGAATCCAATAACTAATTATTTGACTGGGCATAACTTCGAAGACGATGGAGGTGTCACATTAAATACCGCCGTTGCAGCGTGGTTATCGGACGCCACGTCTGCTGAGGGCACATACGGGCACATTTCAACTTGGGATACAAGTGAAGTAAAAGATTTTAGTGAGTTGTTCCGAAACCTAAGTACATTTAATGAAGATCTTTCGCATTGGAATGTTTCAAACGTCACGGATATGAGCCATATGTTTAGGAACGCTAGTTCGTTCAATCAAAATATTTCCAGTTGGAACGTTAGCAAAGTTACTAATATGTATAGAATGTTCCAGGGCGCCTCTGCCTTCAACTCGGACATCAGCAACTGGGATGTTTCAAAAGTGGAAGATATGGAATACATGTTCTCTTCCACCGAGTCTTTCAACTCAAATCTGAACAACTGGAATGTGTCCAGCGTCAAGAATATGTATGCCATGTTCACCGACGCCTACTTCGACCAGGATATCAGCGATTGGGACACCTCCGCCGTCACGTCGATGCGGATGATGTTCTACAAGTCCCATTTGTTTAACCAGCCTCTGAACGACTGGCGGGTCGACCAGGTCGAGGATATGAGCTTCATGTTCTCGAACACCCCTTCGTTCAACCAGCCGCTGAACCCGCCGCCGATCGGTGGTTGGGAGGTCGGCAACGTCACTACCATGGTATCGATGTTCTTCCAAGCCTCCGCCTTCTACCAGGACATTTCTAATTGGAATACCCCCAGCGTCACCAGCGCCACGAACATGTATGTCGGTAGCGCCATTGAGAACAAGAATAGTTACAAAGCCCCAAATACATAAATCAGATTAAATAAATCAAATTATTATTTTACAAAAGGAATGGATTGTTGAATCAAAAGTCTCCATATTTTGTCATACGCATGCTTGGCATAAATTTATGAGACGAATATTTAGTAATATTTTCTAAATATAATGGTTCGTTAAAATATTCTTTAACACTCGAATATTGTATGTTTTTGCACTTTTTAATTTTTGGCCACCAAAATTGACGAATAAATTTATTTGGATTGGACAATAATGCAGCTTTAACTATATAATATGAGAAAATAGATGGTGAATTAGGAATTTTGATTATACAATCTGTTCCATTTTTTCGACATCCATGCTGTTTCAATATTTTTGCAGCTTGCTTTAAACAAAAATTTCTTTCCTGTGCAAATAAACGACTATTGAATAAATTGTCTAAATCTTTGATGGATGGTATTTTTTTGAATTGAATATGTGCAAGATTCAATATTGTTGCCCATGTTTCGACGATGCACTCATCTAGATGTTCTAAATAATTTTTATTAATTATTGTTCCATATTTAACACAATGTAATTCTAAAGCATGAATTAGTTCATGAATTAAAACTTTTTTACTTTCTTCTTCTCGAAATATTAATATATCATTTTTGTTTTCATTAAAGCTTGACAATCCAGAATTAACATGCTTATAACTTAGTCTATCAATACCATTCCATACTTTTTTGAAAGGTGTTGGTAAATATCTAATAAATAATTTTTTGTCATGTCTAAATTCATTAGTCATTAAAAGAATAATATTTACCATTTCTTTAGAAATTGAAGGAATTCGCTTTTGTTTAGTCGCAATTGATAATATTGTTTTATTATTTATTCGAATAATACAATCATATTTGTAATTTTCAGAACAATATAACATTATTTCATTAGGCAAAAAGCTAGTATTTATAAAATTAGTATCGAATTTCCGAAATTCTATCATTTTTGTTAAATCTACCATAATTTTATAAAATTTTTTTATATCACAATTTTGTAATGGTATGCATGTATTTGCCTGATTGGCTTGTTGGTACATCAAAAATTCTAATGTACACATTAATTGTATTTATAATCACACTTCTAACAATAACTATAGCACTAAGACACGTGATAAAAAATGATTGGGATAAATATCGGTGTAATCCAGCAATCATTCCACTAGCAGGACTCTTCGGTTATGACCCTACAAAAACATTTACAGAATGTATAGGAAAAACTGCGAAAGAGTCATCAAACGAAGTAATCACTCCATATGGAGATTTATTTTCAATTGTTCAATCCACAGCAGCAAATATGGGCGAATCTCTTGGAGATATGAGACAAGTAATGTCTAAAATCAAAGATGGATTTACTGATAATATTAATACTATTTTTAGAAAATTTGGAAATATAGGTGCAACTGCTCAATATATGATGTATAAAATTCAAGCAATATTTCAAAAAATATTAGCACTTTATGTAACATTACTATATTTTGCTTGGTCAATGTTAAAAGGTTTAGAAGCAATTGTTAGAGATCCTGTTATTGTAAAAACTCAGAAAACAATGGATAAGGCTATGAAAATAATATCAAAACCACCAAAATTTGGAAAAATGGGAAAGGCCCTAAAAAAAACTGGTAAAAAAATAAAAAAAGCATTTTGTTTTGATGGAAATACAAAAATTATAATGAACGACAACACACAAAAGATGATTAAAGATATTGTTATTGGTGATAAATTATTTGGAAATCAAGATGTTTTAGGAGTAATGAAATTTTCTGGTGAAGGATCGCAGTTGGTCAACAATAATGGAATCATTAGTACAGAATATCATCATACACTATATAATGGTAAATTTATAAGAGCGTGTCAAGTTCCAACTTGTGTACAATTAAATAATTATTGTGAGTTTTTATATGATATTGAAACATCAAATCACAGAATTGTTTGTGCGAATCAATATAATGAACCCGCGGTATATACTGATTTTTCAGAAATTGATGATATAGATGATCGATTAGAAGAATATGAGTTAAAAGTTTTAAATCGAAGCACTTCTGTGGAATTTAATTAAATTTTTTCAATTTTCTTAGAGAAAAATTTTTAAAAATATAGATATTTAATAAAAAAAATTATAAAATATTACTATGATACCTAAAAATATTTTTCAAAGTTGGTATACGCTCGATTTACATCCAAATATTCAAAAGAAAATTGATAATATGCTCAAAATGAATCCTGATTATAAACATAAAATATATACCGATGAAGAAATTGATTTATTTGTAAATACACACTATCGTGGTAAAATAGCAGATGCTTACAATAAACTAAATATTATAGTAGCAAAAGTCGATTTTTGGAGATATCTTATTCTTTACAAATATGGTGGAATTTATTTAGATATGGATTCTTCAATAAATAAATCATTAAGTGGTTTAATAAAAGATAATGATGACGCAATAGTATGTGCTGAAGGGCATCCACCATGTTACGTCCAATGGGCTTTGATATTCGATAAAAATCATCCAATTTTAAAAAATACTATTGATTTTATAGTTGAAAATATAAATTCTAATAAATATCCAAATGACATTCATAAAATGACTGGCCCAACAGTTTACACAAAAGGTTTACTTGCTGTTCATAAATCTTTATATCAATGTGAATTGGATCATAAAAAGTATAGATCTGGCGGTGAAGATACTTTTGAAAAAAATAATATTAAATATAGAATCTGCAAAAAAGATTATGGACCTTATTTTACATTCAAGTACAGTGAATCAAAGCTTCTATATATTAATAAAAAATCCTGGCGCCAAGAACAAAGAGAAAAAAAACTTTTAAAATAATTGTATTATGTTGATAAATTAAATATGTATTATAAATAATATTAATGAATCAAGAAGAACAAGAAAACCAAGAAGAACAAGAAAACCAAGAAGAACAAGAAAACCAAGAAGAACAAGAACAACAAGAAGAACAAGAACAACAAGAAAACCAAGAACAACAAGAAGAACAAGAAGAACAAGAAGAACAAGAAGAACAAGAAGAACAAGAACAACAAGAAAACCAAGAACAACAAGAAGAACAAGAACAACAAGAAGAACAAGAAGAACAATTTACAATCCCTCTTAGAATACATGCTTTAGATAACACAAATGATAATATGCAATTGGTACATCCAGATAGATATTTATTTCACGATAACGAAAATATATTAATTAATCTAGAAGATATACTGGAAATAAGTAGACAATTTCTCGAGCGGCGACGAGAATGGCGAAATAATCAATTGAACCAAAGTCAAAATAAGTATTGGAATGAAGATTATTGGATTTATAAAACTAGTATTCTATACAATTCAAATCGAATAATATCGCGATGGGATTCTGAAATAGGATATTATTTTAGACAAGGAGGCGAACAAGGGTCGAGAGCAATTTTTCCGGTTAGTCAAAAAGCATTTTCAAATTTTTATGACATTATAGAAGATGTAATAGATGAAAATATTGCATTAAAATCAATTATAAATGCAAAAAATTCTGATTTGGAAAAATTAACATTAGAATTAGGAGGCAAAACTCCTGCTTCGCCGCTTAATAAATTACCAGAAGAAGTAGATAAGAAAATTAGCAAATATTTGGGCGGAAAAAAAACAAAAAAAACAAAAAAAACTTTAAAAAGAAAGACTAAATAAAAATATATTAGGAATTAGTTTATATTATTGAGTATTTATAAAAATATAAATATATTGTAGAATATTTATAAAAATATAAATATATTGTAGAATATTTATAAAAATATAAATATATTGTAGAATAAATTCATTTTAATTACTATAAATAGTTTTATTTGAATCAGTCACCTTAGACATAATCAAATTTTGAACTTCTTCGAGTTTTTTTAATTCTTTAAATAATTCATTTCTATTATTACGAATCGGCAATAATTTACGAATCCAAGCTGCTATCATTGCAGCGGCACATATTGAACCTACTCTTAATCCACGTTTTACCATTCCAAAATCCCATTCAGATATTGGTGTTGTGCCTACTAACGGAAACATTTTGCTGACTGTCATTTTTAAATAAAAATCACTATTTGCAAATTTTTCAAGTTCACCTTTTGGCATGCTACTGATCAATGTAATGCAATGTCCCCAAAAGAAAAATACATCCATAAATTTCGTTTCTAAATTATTAGTTTTTTTCTTTATCCCTCTAACAGAGTAACCTCTTGGAGGTTCTGGTCTCACTTCTGCTCCATAGTGCAATGTTTGTTGTTCTTGCTCAATATTTATCTTATGTAAATTCCTAATATAATTTTCTGTTTTTTCATATATTTGAGCAGTTTTCATGTCTTCTTGAATACTATAATTTGTTGGATAATTAGAAACAATTTCTTCAGCTAGCATGCTTTTCGTTTCTGTGCTAGCTGAATTAGCTGCATCACTCAAGCGCATATGAGCACTAACGACATCTTTCATCCAATTAGTTAATTCATTTTCAATAAAATCAGCATCGACTAATCCACTTTTTGTAAATCTTAAATCTTCAAATTGATATGCATCTTCGCCAATCAAATATGGAATATTCAAATCTTCTATTGAACCTTCTTCTTTCTTAAGATGTGCATAACCATATAATTGTGCAGCGTGAATATAAAAATCAACAATTATTGCTGATTCCATTTGATCAGGCAAAAAACCGTCCATTCTAAGATTGCATTTTTCCATAAGCATATTCCAGTTTATATTCAATGCATCACCTAATGCTTCTCTTGCATTTTTGGTTCGTAATCTCTCGCGGTCGCCAAATTGTTTTAAAGATTTATTTTCTGCTTTCAGTGATTCCACTTCAGCAAGCTTGGCGTTTTGGATTGCTTCAATTGCTCTCGCTTTATCAACTAGTTTTCTTACTTCCTCTTCTTCAGACATCTCTTTTTGTTTACGCTGTTTTGATGCTTTTTTTTGTTTCTTTTTTTTCCTTTTTTGTAATTTTTTATTCAAATCAACTGTCAATATATCTTCAAGGATTTCTTTAACAATATTTTTATTTTCTTCTTCTTCAGATACAATATCAATATTTTCATTAAAAGTATCTTCAATAATATCATTTAATGCTTCATCTAAAATTGCATCTTCATTTTCAGCATATATTTCATTAAAAATATTTTGTGGTGTTTGTGTTTCAATAGGAATAGTTTCATTATTTTCTGTTTGCATTTCATTTTCAACTGTTTCATTATTTTCTGTTTGCATTTCATTTTCAACTGTTTCATTATTTTCTGTTTGCATTTCTGTTGAAGAATGTTGCATTTCTCTATCAAAAACACTAGAATCTATTATTTTTTTTAATGATTTATTTGGAATAAGACGAACACCCATTGGTTCACCAGTTAATGGTGATGTTAATTGTTGTCCAGGTTGTCTTTCACGATTTATCCAATTAACTATGTGTTCTCGTTCATATGTAAATCCATCTTCAGCAATGACGGGATTCGTCATGATATCGAGTGACAATGGACACGTGAAACTGTCTTTATCATTTTCATCATCTACATATATTACTCCACCACTTTGCAAATTTTTAATATTATCAAAATCATCTTTCGATTTGAAATTTTCGTAAACAAAATAACCTTTTTCACACATTTTTTTATTTTTTAAATAATGCATGACTGCAAAAATTTCATCTTTATCATATAAATATAGTAGATTATCATCTAACAATCCTTCATCATTTAAAAATTTATAAGCAAATAAAACTGCTTCTTCCTCCGAATCAAAAACTTTTTTTGGTGCAGGTGGTATTGTTACATATTTTCCTTTTCTTAATTTTTTAACCATTAAATATTCATCTTGATCATGTTTATCATAATAATCAGATATATGAGCATTTTTTGCAAAATCAATTAAATCTTTTGCTGATTCTTCTTTAGAAGTGCCAGCAAATTTGCGTTTTGTTTTTCTAATAGAATTTTTTTTTGAATTTTTTCTAGTTTTTTTAACATATTTAGCTCCGCCTAAGAATGAAGTAATTTTTTTAGATATATCTCTCCGTCCATCAATTAGTCTATTTTTATCAGTTTTAAAAGTGTTTTCAATATTATTTTTCCAATTTGTGTAATTTTCTTCACCTTTTTCTAAATTAGAAATTGTTTTTTCATAATTGTCTAAAGTTAATCGCAGAGGACTTCTTTGATTATAAGCATAATCAGTAAACGTTTCAACATAATCATTATTTAATTTGTGTAAATAAATATTTTTTGCTTCATTTGCTAAATCTCTAGCCGATATTGTTGGTGGCGCCGGTGGTGTTGAACTTGTTAAAATTTGTAAATACGGATTTGCACCATTTTGTAATAAAAATTCTACTGTTTTTGGTAAACCCAAAAAAGAAGCATAATGTAAGATTGTAAATGTATTTCCGTTTCTATTTAAACTATTTTTATTTAATAATGGAATTATTCCCCAATCGGTTCGTGAAGGATAATTTTGATGGACATCAAGTTTTCTTCCAATATTATTGTATATTGGATGATAATCTTTATCATTGACATCACAAAATCTTTTGTACGTATTAATATTAAATATTGGATCTCTAAATAAATCGTATTCAGAAAATTTTTCAAAAAAAACACGAATTTCTGTAAAATCCCAAACAACATTTACAAAATCATTTGTTATATTCACCGATCCAGTTCTTTCAAAAAGCTTTTCTAATTCGGAAATATCTTCTCCAGAATCTATATTCAATTTTATGTGATTTATAAAATTCATAAAAAAAGGTAAAATGAACATATTTTTAGGTTTTCCTAATTCTTTAGTTTCGTGTTCCATGAATCCCTCGTGAGATCTCCTAGTGTTAATTTTATCTTTATCAAATCCAGGAGAACTATCATAAAAATACAAATTTCTATTGTTTTCAATTTTAATATTTTTCATATTTTTTTCAATCTCCTCCATTATTATTCATACATATATATTAATTTTTATAAACTTTATGAAAATATTCTCTAGTCCAAATTAGAGTATTTTTTTGAATTCTTTTCGGTAATTCATAATCAATGGAATTAGCAACTTCTTCGGGTAAATATGCATATAAACTTACTTTTCCCTTTTGATTATTTGTTGAAACATAATTTTCATATATTAGTTTATGCATTGGAATATCCCAATAACCAAATAGCTTACAAGACTTAATATCTTTTATGGCTAAATCATAATCTTTTCCATTGTATTTTATGTTATAATTCTCTCTTTTGAAACTAACTTTACCCGAATCATCAACTTTACATAACAAATGCACTCTTAATATATCAAAATCATTTTCATTATATGGTCCGACCATGGACTTGCTTTGTAGATTCGTACCATTATTTTTATGTAAACATACACAAAATCCAGTGCTATTCTTTATAAGATAACAAACCTTTTCTTGAATTCTTAAAATTCTTGAACCATCTGTTTCAATATAATCTACACAAGAATTTTCAATTTCATTAAATCCTCTTGTTACAGATTCAATAGGTAGATTTTTATAAGCTTTATATAAACGATTTGCATAATCTTCTATAAACTTAGGAGTGTCTATTTGCAAATTATAATAATCAAGATTATGTGTTTCATAGTCTTTCAAATCCCGAGTTAAAAATGCTTCTAAATTGTTAATGTTTTCTTTTTCATCATAACATAGCGCATCTTTGAAATAAGGTTTTTGGCATTCGAATAATGTAGGTTTATTTTTTAACAAATCTTTTCCATGAAAGAACCAAATTTTTAATGGTTGTAAACAAATACAAATCAAAAGAGAATTTGGATAATGATTAATTTGCTTAAATTGTGCTACTGGTGTTTTAGAAGTTCCATTTGCAACTTGCTTAGAACACGATTTAATTTGGATTCCATAATATAAATTATTTGGAAAACGATATTTTCTTTGAATACCAATATCATTATGAGCTCCATCGCGTATAAGTTTAATATTCCAATTTTTTTCTAATAATTTTACCAATTTGCGTATCGCTTTGCTTTCACATTCGTTATTATTACCGCTTCTTAATAAACTTTCATCTCTTCTTTGTTGTATTGTTTTGCTTTCTCTTTCTTTTTTTCTCTTTTCTTTATTTTTTGCTCTATTTTCATTTTCACATTTTATTGCTTCTTGTTTATCATAAAAGTATTTTTTACATTGTTTTCCATTTTCTTGCCAAGTAGCTCTCCATTTTCTTCTTTGTGGAGAAACCATTTTAATTTTTTATAATTATTTAGCATTCATTTTTTTTGATTTAAATATTATAAAAAAATAATAATTAATTTTCATATTAATTATTAAGACATGCGTATGGGCAGTGTTTCCTATGTTGGCTCAAATCCATTAATTTCGAAAAATCTCGATCGACTTAGAATTCTCATATTCTGTCTGCATCTGCATTTACAGGAATGAATATCTTGATTATCTGTTTTATATTCCGGATAATCACCATAGAAGGGTCTATTGGTTTGATGTCTTTTACAGCATTTGCAAGATTGCAAACATTTGAAAATAAATTCCTTATCTTGAATTTTTTGATTGATGAATTGTACTTGCCTAATTGAATATCTATTGTATTTCACCCAGTCATCAATAACATTGTTGCAGATATGCAAAGCTGCTTTTGATGAAAGTATTTCTAAAGAAGATTTAAAGTTTTTTCTATGATCCGCGTCATATTCCAAAATTTTAATCTGTAATTCTCTTGGTAAATTTAAAGAGTTCATTTTCAAATGCCATTTATTCAAAACATTCTGATAATCCAATTCGTTAGCCAATTGTCGTAAAATAGTCTGATTATAAATTCCTGTTTCTATTTTTGACTTAAGAAATCGAATTTTGTTAGAATTCAATTTTTCAGGAAAATCAGTTTTTTCCTCAGGTTTATCTAAACATACACGAGAAGCTTTTCTACGTAAATAACTAATCTGACTTCTACGACTTGATGCATGTTGCTTATGTAAATATAAGTAATTGTTTTGTCTCATGATTAATATTTTTATTGTTTCTAATAAAATTTAGTTTCCATATTCATTTTTTTGGAAAATTTATTTATTATTTACTGCTTTAGAATTGGATGATTTAGTTGATTTACTAAATTTTTACGATTAATTG
>Ga0209433_10000701_pt1 | contig 10330 bp, 9 predicted proteins | sample METZYME_5_50m_FD_187552 | JGI IMG/M metagenome (GOLD analysis project Ga0209433, IMG submission 187552) | Marine microbial communities from oxygen minimum zone in mesopelagic equatorial Pacific - METZYME_5_50m (SPAdes) (version 2) | ecosystem: Environmental > Aquatic > Marine > Oceanic | place...
TAACTTCAATTCTATTTGCTCTGATGGGTTTTATTAATGCAGTTTTTGCAGATAGCTTTGATGATATATCTGTAATTCCTACCTTCGTTTTAACACCCCTGATTTACCTCGGCGGTGTTTTCTACTCAATAAATATTTTGCCTGATATGTGGAGATCTGTTTCTTTAGCGAATCCAATGTTATATGTAGTAAATACCTTCAGAGAAGGAATGTTGGGTATTAGCGATGTATCTATTTCATTTTCTCTTTCAATGATATGCCTCTTTATTTTATTACTGACTCTATCATCTTTATATTTGTTAAATAAAGGTATTGGTATAAGAGAGTGAAAACTTCTTTTTTAGGTAAATCAAGCAATTCGATTAAATCAGGCCTAGATGTTTTAGATCCTATTGTGAGAAACAAAGATTTAATAAATCATGGAATTGATATTTGGAATGTTTACGATTTTATGTATTTAGATAAAAATAAGATCCCAAAACTAAAAGTCCTAGAAATTCAGATTCCTTACCAATCTAATCTAATAATTGAATCTAAATCAATGAAGCTATATCTAAATCAATTCTATAAAAAATCTTTTAGAACTGATCAGGACCTATTAAATATAATAAAAAATCAGATTGAGAAAAAAATTAAAAGTAAAATTAAAATTAAGCTTCTGAAGAGTTTTCATCCAGAACCAGAATATAAATATCTTAATAATTCTAAACAAAAGTTCACTTCATTAAATACCATATACAAATTTAATGGCTTTAGATCTATTTGTCCTGTCACTTCACAGCCTGATTTTGCAAATATTTATATTTATACAGATAAAAAAATTAACATTGATTGGCTAAATAAATATTTAATTTCATTCAAGGAACATGGAGGATTTCATGAAAAATGTATTGATGAGATTTATATGACCCTTGAAAATCGACTTAACCCTAATCATTTAGAAATATGTGGAAGATTTCAGAGAAGAGGTGGAATTGATATAAATCCTATTCGTGGAAATAAGAAATTGATTCTTTTTAAGAATTTCAGAGAATTTAATCAATAATTGGCGGAAGGTGAGGGAATCGAACCCCCGCGCCGTTGCCGACGACACCTTTCCAAGGTGCTGCATTACCGCTCTGCCAACCTTCCATAAATTTGAATCATTATACTTGTTTGAGCATATGATTATATGTATTATCTATCAATGACCTCAAAATACACCAAAGAACTTACAAGTATTTTGGAGATGCTTTGGAATATTGAAAAGGATCTTAATTTAATTCCTTATAACGAGACAGAAAAGAAGATATATTACATAATTGCTTGGCATATTAGCACTTATGGCGAATGTAATATAACGGACGTAATAAAGAATTCTGGTTTTTCTAGGTCAACTGTATATAAAACAATTAAAAAATTTGAATCTGCGCACTTGGTATTAATAAAACAATCACAAGGAGACAAAAGAGAATTTAATTTAGTTTTAGCTCACTAATTTATAAATACACAAACTATGTCGCACTTAATCAAAGTAACAATCACTGTGTACGTCTTAGCAATGTTTACATACTCTGTATGGTATTTTCTTCAATATTTTGATGTCGCAGGACTTGCTCCATATACTGATGAATGGATAGGAAGTCTTTGCTATCTTCCACATGGCGCAAGGGTATTAATGTTTTGTGCATTTAGATATTATTCATTACCTGGATTGTATTTAGCAGAAATTACTGGACCAGCATTAATACATCATTTAGATTATTTACCAGGATGGTCATTTGCATCTATTGCATCATTGTTTTCAGTTGTTGCCGCGGTTGAACTTGTTAAATGGACTCGTGCAACACCAGGATTTTTTTCTTTCTTTAAGAAAGTAAGTTTTGAAAATTATAAGTTTGTAATTTTGGTTGTTATCGTATCTTCCTTGTTAAATGGTATTTTAGTTAATTTAATACTTTCATTGATAAATCCAGCTAATTCCATAAGTGTACTAGTTGTATTTAGATTTGCGGTAGGTGATCTTTTAGGAGCTTTTGCTGTCATTGCAACTGGTTGGGTTATATTTAAAACCTTTACCGATACTCGCCTAATAATAAGTCCTGAAGAGTAAAATATTGCATACTGTATATATATACAGTATAATTTATAAATGAACAATTTAGTATATTTAAACAATGATCCAATTTTGATGGAACTTGATTCTTCAGTTGACAGAAAATCAACTATGAAAATGATTGCATTTAAATATTTTAATAGTGATATGGATTTACTAGAAAACTATTTAAAAGATAATCATTATAAAAGTTGTGAGAACAATTTTGAATTAAAATTAATTGAACCAAAATCTCAGTTAGAATTTTCATTCTAATCTTATCAAAAACCTCTTTATTTAGATTATATTGAGTATATAATTTAACCTGGTGTCTTATTTAGTAATTTTTTAAGGGGATTGCTAAATATTTTATTACTACCCTGAACATGGAGGTGGTCCTATTAGTATTTATAAAACAACAGGAAACGGAGGATTTACCTTTTGACAGAGGTATATTTCTAGTTTCTGGCTAACAAATTGTTAGTAAACAATAGTTAGTTTAACCCCCAAATTTTTGGGGGTTTTTTTTAATTTTTTTATTATGGAATTACGTTATTGGTTTTTATTAATTTTATTAGGAGCTATTTGGGGTAGTGCTTTTATATTTATAAAAGTTGCCGCACCTGAATTTGGAGCTATTGCACTTGTACAAGCAAGATTAATAATTGCGTCTTCAATATTTGTACCAATACTATTAAGAAAAAAATATTTAGTTCAACTTAAACCAATATGGAAACATTCACTGTTATTAGCAATAACAAATAATGCAATTCCATTTACAATGTTTTCATTAGCAAGTTTTGGATCAGACTCTAATATGTTAGCAATCTTAAACGCAACTACAGCATTTAATACAATGATAATTGCATATTTCTGGTTAAATGAAGAAGTCACATCTAAACAGTTAATAGGTTTGATATTAGGATTTATCGGCGTTGTGATTTTAGTTAATCCTGAATCTTCTTCAACATCGTTGATTTCTGCAATTTTATGTTTAATGGGAGCTGCATGTTATTCATTTTCTACAGTTTTTATTCAAAAGAATTCTGCTACGACAAATAAGCTTGTTCTCATTGGCTGGTCTATTATTTTTAGTGCTTTAATTATGATGCCTTTGACACTCTTTAGTCTTCCGCCCCAAATGCCATCAACAGATGCATTTTTATCTGTAGCCTGGTTAGGTGGAATTTCTACCGGTTTAGCATTCTTAGGTTACGTGAGACTTATTGAAAAAATTGGTGCTGTAAAGACTTCAACTGTTGCATATTTTTTACCAGTATTTGGAATAATCTGGGGTAATATATTTTTGGATGAAATTATTACTGTAAGCGTTATAGCTGGTTGTGGCGCAATTTTATTTGGAGTATTTTTAGCTACATCTAATAAAATAAAAAAAATTGAAGGTAAAAGACATGCAAACTAAAACTTTAGAAGATTTACTTAATGAAGCAAATAGACTAATTCCAAGACTTTCATATGAAGAAACAATCAAGAAAATAAATAATGAAGATTCAATAATAATCGATGTTAGAGAAGAGTCTGAAGTTTTTAACCAAGGAATTATAAAAGATGCTGTTCATATACCCAGAGGACTGCTTGAATTTAAGCTTCATTTAAATTCTGCTGATAACCCATTTAAAATTAATAAAGATACAAACTTACTTGTTTATTGTGCAGGTGGTTTTAGGTCTGCATTAGCAGCCAAAACATTATTAGACCTGGGTTTTAAAAATATTTTTAATATTGGCGGCTTTAAGGAATGGGTAGACTCTGGCGGAGAAATTCAACCTATTTAATACATTTATTTATATTTAAAAAAGATATATATATTCTTGAAAGTATATAAATATTTTTACATAGATGTATGTATAATTAGTTTTTTTTTGAAGGAAACAAATATGAAAAATAATTTTTACATCAATTTATCTATCATTTTTATCTTTACAACAATCAGCTTTGCTCAAGATAATATTGTTGAGGAAGTTATAGTAACTGCAACTAAAAGTGAGAAAACGCTTCAAGAAGTCCCTGTAGCTGTTTCTGTTGTTACAGCTGATGTTATTGAAAAAGCGACCATCATTGATACCTTTGATCTTAAGTCTGTGATCCCATCATTAGATACAAGACAATATCAATCTTCTACCAATGCTACTTTTTTTATTAGAGGTTTTGGCAATGGTTCTAATAATCCAGGCGTAGAACCATCAGTTGCATTATTTATTGATGGTGTTTATAGATCAAAAACTCAATCTCAGATAGCTGATCTTCCTATGCTTGAAAGAGTAGAAGTTCTTAGAGGTCCTCAAAGTACTCTTTTTGGTAAAAATGCATCCGCAGGTGTAATAAATATTGTTACTAAGAAACCTTCATTTGATAAATCTGGGATGATGTCTCTAGGTGTTGGTAAATATAATTCTAAAATAGGCAAAATATATTCAACAGGACCTATTAACGAAACAATGGCTTATAGCTTCAGTGGTAATTTTAATAAAAGAGATGGAAGTTCAGATAATCCAGTAACAGGAAATTCAGTAAATAATAGAGATAGATTAGGAGTACGTGCAGAACTTTTATTTATACCAAATGATGATTTATCTATAAGGGTAACTGCTGACTATGATGAATATGATGAAATTTGTTGTGCTGTTGGCAGTACCAATTATGGTAACGCAAATTATGTAACAGCACTTTTTGGTGGACAAATTATTCCTAACGATCCTTATACAGAAAAAGCATTTTTTGATTTTGATCCTATATCTGATGGTGATAATTCTGGAATTTCAGTTTACATAGAAAAGAATTTAAATAATATTCGAATAGAAAGTATTACTTCTTCTAGAGAAAGTTATAACTTTGAACTTCAAGATGTTGATTTTGAATCAGTTGATCAAATTGATGCTAATAGACTTGTTAAAGACTTAGACGCAGTAACGCAAGAGATCAGAATTTTTTCTGAAGATAATGAAAATATAAATTGGTTATTGGGTGCTTATTATTATCAAGAAGATATGTTTTATGATAATTCTATTTACTTTGGTTCATTATGGAGAGCTTACATTGATGCTCTTGCTCCAGGAGCTTTAGCTGGAGTAGCAGCGGCCTTTAATATTCCAAATTCGTTATTATTTGCAGAAGGACAGGGCGTTAATGAAATTTCTACACAAGATAATACAACCAAATCGATATTTGCTCAGTTAGACATTAAGCTTTCTGATAAATTGAGTGCTATTGTTGGAGCAAGCTATATTGAAGATGAAAAATCTGTATCAGTTAATCAGACCAATACTGATATTTTTTCCAATTTAGATTTTGTCGGGGCTGGCACCCTCGGACTTATTGGAGCAGGATTTCCTCCAGCACAAGCCGCAGTTTTAGCAACTGATCCAGCTTTTAATCCATTATTAGCTTTACAGGGAATTCAATTTTTACCTCAGTTTGTAAATTTTCCTAATGTCGCTCAAGATGGAAAAAGTAATGACGATAATGTTGACTACACTTTTAAACTTGCATATACATTAAGTGATACAACCTCTATTTATGGTGGTGTTTCAACAGGATATAAAGCCACGGCATGGAATATTTCCAGAGATTCGTTACCTGATGTAATTGAAATTGCTGCTTTAGCAACAGCAGGAACTCCTGTTGGACCAAATACAGGCGTTGGAAGAAGATATGCTGATCCAGAAGAATCAGAGGTCTTTGAGCTTGGTGCAAAAATTAAACTACTCACTGGGTATCTTAATATAGCTTTATTTGATCAAAAAATTGAAGGATTTCAGTCAAATACATTTATTGGAACTGGTTTCATACTTGCAAATGCTGGTTCTCAATCAACTGATGGATTTGAATTTGATTTAGTTATGTCACCAACAGAATCTATTGACCTTGCAATTAGTGGATTATTTATGGATCCTATATATGATTCATTTCCAAACTCAAGCTCAGGTGATTTATCAGGAACTATGCCATCAAATGTTTCAGAAAATACTATTTCGTCAACTATCACGTGGAACTGGAATCTAAACAACTGGGATGGATATTTAAGATTAAGTCATTTGTATGCCAGTGATGCAAAAATGCTAGAAAATCCTTCATGGCAAGCAATATTAGAAAATGCAGGAAACGGTATTAAGACTCAAGATACATTGAATTTTTCACTTGGAATTGAAAGAGAAAATCTTTCAATAACAGTGTGGGGTAAAAATATTAATGATGATAGGTATTTGATTTCTGCCTTTCCGGCTGTAGCTGATCCTACATTTACCACATTCTTTGGATACCCGAATGCATATTCATCTTATGGTGCTACATTAAATTATAAATTCTAATTTTTTATAATTTCAAAGAAGGGGTATTTATACCCCTTTTTATTGGCGCGCCCGGGAAGATTCGAACTCCCGACCCCTTGGTTCGAAGCCAAGTACTCTGTCCAACTGAGCTACAGGCGCTGAGAATGGTATAGGTTAATTCAAACTAAGCAAAGTATCAAAAATATATGCATATAAATATATTGTCATAAGTTATGTCAAATTCTATAATTTAGTAAATTTGTTTATTAGGGGGAACAATGAAGTATCTTAGAAATTTTTTTGTAATAATTTTTGGTATTTACTTACTTGTGCTTGGCTTTGTTTTGGTTGATGTTACAGATGCAAGACCACTAATAAGTCTTTTTAAGAATATTCAATCTGATTCTGCTTTAGAAGTTGTGGATTTTTCGGTTGAAAAAACAAACATTTCAAAATCTAAACCAGCTCCAAATCCAAATAAGAATCCATACTATGGAGATTTACATGTTCATACAAAATATTCATTTGATGCATATGTTTTCGGAGTAACTGCTTCGCCCGATGATGCATATAGATATGCAAAAGGTGAGGGAATAAAACATCCACTTGGTTATGAGATGAAATTACGAGAGCCCTTAGATTTTTATTCTGTCACTGATCACGGTTTCTATATGGGTATGATTCAAGCATTTGCTGATACATCAAGTGATATTTCACAAAATGAATTTGCGAAGCCTTTTCACAATCTCAACAGTCTTGATAATTTAACTGTAGAGTCGGCAGGTCAAAGATCCAATTTATTTAGTTCAGTTTTAGAAGGTGTAATTACACCTTCATATCCAAATTGGCATCCAAAGATATTAAAGGCATATTTAACAAGAAATACACAAGCAGCATTAAAATCATTTGATTATGATGTTCATAAATCAGCATGGGCTGATATTGCAAGATCAGCAAATGAGCATAATGACCCAGGTCATTTCACAACCTTCATAGGTTATGAATTCACTACTTCTACTAATATTGAAGGTGGTAATCTTCATAGAAATGTCATTTTTGAATCATCTAAGGCATCAATAAGACCTTGGACTAGAATTGATTCACTAAATCCTGAGGATCTTTGGACATGGCAAGATAGGCTCAGAGAAAAAGGAATAGATACAATCGCAATGCCACACAACGCAAATGGTTCGAATGGTCAAATGTTTGAGATGGAAACATTTTTTGGAAAAGCAATAACAAATGATTATGCTGAAAAACGTATGCGAAATGAACCGCTTGTAGAAATCACACAAGTAAAGGGAACTTCTGATACTCATCCGCTTTTATCTCCTGATGATGAATGGGCTGATTTTGAAATAATGGATGTCAGAGTTGGAAGTAGACCACCAACATATAGTAAGCCATCTGGATCATATGTAAGAGAAGCTTATCTCAATGGATTAACATTAGAGTTTACAAGACAAGGAAATCCATACAAATTTGGATTAATTGGGTCCACTGATACTCATACCGGTGCTGGGGCATTTGATGAATCAAATTATTGGTCAAAAGTTGGCTTGCTTGATGGAGATCCAGAAAATAGAGGTTCTGTTCCTCTTAAAGAAGAAAATATTGAAAGATTAGATGAGTACATGAGAGCCTTTAATCAACCAATTAGTACAGTGAATTTAGATCAAGGTGAGTATGCTAATACTGGATTTACACAATGGGGAGCATCAGGGCTTGCAGCAGTATGGGCTGAAGAAAATACTAGAGAATCAATATTTAGCGCATTCAGAAGAAAAGAAACCTTTGCCACTACAGGTACAAGAATAGCAGTAAGATTTTTTGCTGGCTATATGCTGTCTTCTATTGATCTCAATTCAGAATCATTAGTATCTGAGGCTTATGAAAAAGGTGTTAGTATGGGATCTGATCTTTTACAGGATGAAAATAAAATTCCAGAGTTTATAGTTTGGGCACAAAAGGATAAGAATGGTGCTCCGTTGCAAAGAGTACAAATTATTAAAGGATGGATTGATGTAAATAGCGGTAGACCTAAAGAAAAAGTTTTTGATGTTGCTTGTTCAGATGGAATGCAACCTGATCCAATTACTCATAGATGCCCTGATAATGGTGCAAAAGTTAATATAAACGACTGTTCCATTACCAAAGATGTCGGATCAACTGAATTAAAAACAATATGGAGAGATCCTGAATTTGCTCATCAAGATAAATCTTTTTATTACGTTAGAGTTTTAGAAAATCCAACATGCAGATGGAGTACATGGGATGCTGTTAAAGCTGGGTTTAAACCCCGCGAAGATCTCCATGAAACTATACAAGAGAGAGCATGGTCTTCCCCAATTTGGTATAACCCAAATCAGTCAAATGTTGATGTTATTCCTCTAGGTGGAACTATAGAGTTAAGAGATCTCAATTAATAAATTTTTAAGTTGAAGTATAAGTTATCTATTTTTTTTATAGTTGGTTTTGTTATATATCTTATTGATATATCTCTTAATTCCTATGATGAAACAGAAATATATATAAGTGATCAAGAAATAATTAGTCTTGTAACTGCATGGAAATCACAAGTTGGAAGAAATCCAAATGATGATGAAATTGCTAGAATTATTAATAATTTAGTTGAAGAGGAGATTCTGTATAGAGAAGCTTTGTCATTGGGCTTAGACAAAGAAGATAGAATTATTAAAAGAAGACTTGCGCAAAAAATATCATTTCTTAAACAAGAAACTCTTCCAAAAGCTCCATCTATTGAAGAATTAACCAGATATTTTAATACCAACAAAGAAAAATATTATATTGATTCAAAATATACTTTTACTCATTACTTTTTTTCTTCTGAAAATGACTCCTATAAAAGAGCAATTAATAGCTATGGCGATATAACTAATGATGTAAATGTTAAATCAGATCCTTTTCTTCTTGGTAAAAACTTTATTGATATAAGTTCAAGAGAAATAGATAGCGATTTTGGTTCTAACTTTAGTTCATATTTTAAAGATATAGAGCTTAATAAATGGCATGGGCCTTATAAATCTGCTTTTGGTCATCATATTATATTCGTAACACAGTTTGATGAGGGCTATTATCCTGACATTTCGACAGTATTAGATAGAGTTGAAGTTGATTATGTGTTAAATCAAAAGGATATTCAGTTAGAAAATTATCTTAATGAAATCAGGTCAAAATATAAGATTTATATAAATCCAGACCTCAAAATTTAATGAAATTTTTTGCATTTTTTGTCTTACTTATCTCTATCGATCTTAAATCTCATGAATTTAATCCTGCACATCTAGTTGTTGATGTATTAGATAGTGAAAAATTTTTATATGAAGCAAACTGGATGTATCCTTTTAAAAATATTGGTAAAAGGGGAGAGATAATCTTTCCTGATGAATGCAAAACAGAATCAAGTGATTTGTATTATCAAGGCAAATATATAAATGAAAAAATTTATTTAGATTGTTCAAAATCTCTTAAAGGATTGTATATAGAAGTTATTAATTTGAGTGTCCTTACAGATGCTTTAATAACTGTAAATTTTGAGGATGATGATACTTTTGAAGGAATAGTTAATAATAAAAATTCTATTATAAAGATACCAATTAAAGATAATTATTTACCAACAGCTTATATATTTTTAGGAGTAGATCATTTATTGAATGGCTTTGATCATATTTTATTCATTATCGGTTTAATGTTTCTTGTTATTGGCACTGTAAATTTAATTAAAACTATTACAGCCTTCACCATAGCTCATAGTATTACATTGGGTTTATCTGTTTTTAATATAATCAAAATGCCGCAAATTACTGTTGAAATATTAATTGCTTTAACAATTGTTTATTTGGGTTTGGAAATAAAGAATTCTAAAAAGTATGAATTTACGCCATGGAATCTAGCATTTGGATTTGGCCTGCTTCATGGCCTAGGCTTCGCTGGAGCTTTAACTGAC
>Ga0209433_10000705_pt1 | contig 10309 bp, 12 predicted proteins | sample METZYME_5_50m_FD_187552 | JGI IMG/M metagenome (GOLD analysis project Ga0209433, IMG submission 187552) | Marine microbial communities from oxygen minimum zone in mesopelagic equatorial Pacific - METZYME_5_50m (SPAdes) (version 2) | ecosystem: Environmental > Aquatic > Marine > Oceanic | place...
CATCAAAGGTGATAATACAGGTAAAGGATACAACGTGGGTGATACCTTGACTGCAAACTTAGGTTCTAAGGGATTAGGTCAAGACTTGATACTTACTGTTGGTGTTACTACTGTGACCAACGCATTACAACTTACAAACTGTTCTGGTGCAGAATTCAACACTTCTGACACTATCACTATTATACCTTCTGCTGGTGCAGGAGCTGGTATAGCATCAGCCCAAAGTGCTATCATCCCTCAACAAGTAACAGTAGACTCCAATCAATTTGATGGACAACACTTCAAGGTATATCATCCAAATCATGGTCATCATGATATTGGATCTGTAGTGACATTTGATAATATTACTGGTGATACAGTGCCAACAAAATTGAGTGTGGGATATGCTTCTAGTGTCACATCTAATGTTTCTATAGCAAGTTCTGCTGGATTCAACTTCTTTGAGGGTGCTCAAGTTTCCGCAAGTAATCCTGGTTATGCATTGATTGGAGATGAGATTATAGAGTATACCTCGGTTGGAACCAATGTTCTATCGGGCACAATACTACGTGGTGTCGATAGCAGTCTCGCTAGTGATCATGCAATCAATGATCCAGTGCAGAAATATGAGTTGTCTGGTATATCTCTTCGTAAGATAAACAAGACACATAATATAAGTGATACCAACACTATACCAGATCAGGTTTCACTTGATCATTATTATGTCAAGATAGGTGGAACTAAACTGTTCAACAAAGACAAAGTTGGTGGTGGAACTAGAGGACTAGCAACTACTAACATTATATTTGACACAGTCAATCCAAATATCAGTCATAGTGTGCCTGTTGGTACTAAAGTTACTGGTAAGGTAAGAACCATCACAGGTAAGAGTGTTGGTGGTATAGAGACACCTTACTTAGATAAAGGATTCCAAGATATCTCTTTATTCGGTAAAACTAATCTTGGATCAACAAGAATGATTGCTACTAGGGAAGTAGAAACATCAAAGAGTACAATCCTTCCATTGCCTGGTGCTAAATCATTCACATTTGAAGCAACATTGACGTCTGAAGACACCAATGTCTCACCTTCAATCAACGTGTTTACAAGTTCTATTCTTACAGAGTCAAATCGTATCAATAGACCTATCAATAACTTCAAGATAGATAACAGATCAAATCTTCTAGAAGATCCACATGACTTTGTATATCAGACAAAGGAGATTGGATTAGAGAACCCATCATCTTCACTCAAGGTATTATTTGCAGCGATGCGTCCACCTAGTGCTGACATTAGAGTTCTATATCGCTTGAAGAGAGCAGACACATCAGCGTTTGACAAGAAGTATGAACTATTTCCTGGCTTCAAGAATTTAGATTCTGCCGGAGATGTGCTAAATCCAGATAACAATGATGGACAGTCTGATAAAAAAATTCCAGCTAGTTTGAATAATCAGTTTGTAGAGCATGAGTACACAGTAGATAATCTACCACAATTTACTGCATTCCAAATCAAGGTTGTATTCAACTCAACGAATCAATCTGAGTCTCCCGAACTAATGGACTTCCGTACAATCGCAGTAGCATAATGTGCACAGAAGCACCCAAAAAAACAGCAAAGAGACTTATAAAAAAAGCAAAGAAACATCCAGAGCAATATAATGCATCTGATATTGTTTATGCTAAACTTATAAGGAGGTCTGAAAAGAAAAATGAAAACTCTTAGTCAATTCAGAAAAGATGTAAAAATTGCATCTCATGATAAACGGTTATTCAAAACTCCCCCTGCAACAGGTGCTGGAGCAGATGTAATAGCAGGTCCTAATTTTAAAAATGCAGCTGGAGTTGGTAAAGGTTCAGTTAAATCAGGCACTCCAAATAATCCATTCGGTGTAAAAGTATAGTATGCCAATCAACGCTTGGAGTTTAGCAGCAGAGGTTCTTGAGGGAACCCTAGATGAAACTTACCCCATTATCAAAAATGAAAAAAAGGATCAAAGTGAAGGATCATCCGAATCTAGAAAGGGATCCGAAGACTAACGCTATAGTCTCAACTGATGACACTGGTTATCAGAAATACATGAATCAAAAAGCAATTATTCAGAGACAGCAAGAGAGGATAGAGTATCTAGAATCTGAAATCATTGTAATAAAACAGATGTTGCTGAATAAATAGATCTGAATATACTATTTCCTGATGGCAGTCCCAGTTGTAAATATACAAGTTGAACAGGGGACTGATTTCTCTGCCACATTTTTCGTGACAGATGCAAACGGTTCCGACCTCAATCTGATCAATCATAGTATTGATGGTAAGATGAGAAAGCACCCAGAATCAGAAGGTTTTATTGGTTTTGGTGTTACTTTTGGTAGCGATCCTCTTGAAGGAAAAATAGTATTATCGTTGACTAACGTACAGACAGGTATTATCACTGCTGGCAGATATGATTATGATGTCATAGTAACCAATGACACTACCAGTAAGAAGACTAAGGTAATTACTGGTCAAGCACAAGTAAACGGAACTGTTTCCTAATGAGAGTTCGCCTTGCTAATAGTAGTTTTCATGTTCGTATAGGAAAAGGATCATCCTTCTCTAATGCTTCTGGACTCAAGGTAAGATTAGGAGGCGGTGGCGGTTCAGGCTCTGGAGGATCCGACGTGGAAAGACTATCAGAACTATCTGATGTTAACATAACTAACCTAACTTCAAGCACTAATAGGTTTGTTTTGGTTTATGATGCACCTACATCATCATTCAAATTTGTAAATCCGGATGAGGTAATTGATGCAGCAGTCGGGTCGGGAACTGTGCCAGGTGGTGCTCCTGCTGCTGGAGGATTATCAGATGATTCCTTAGGATATATTGAGAACGAAATGGACGATAGATTGGATAATAAGATAGATTTAGACGCTGGAACTTTCTAAATAGTAACATAGTGGCTGTCTCTACAGCTTTTTTTTGAAAGGTACATACCAAATAGAGAATGTTATAAACACAATACTCTAGGAGAGTAGTATAGAAAAATGCCCGCACCTATTTTAAAGTTTAAAAGGGGTAATCTAGTTGATTTACCCGCCTTACAAGCTGGTGAACCGGGTTTTACAGTAGACAAATTTGATCTGTTTGTCGGTGTAAACTCCACCAGTAACGGTAACAAAATAGTTGGTTCTGCAAGGTATTGGACAAGAGAAACCACAACAGCTGGTTCAGGTGTCAACCTAGTAGAAGGAACAGACAATGGCACAAGTGCCATAACAATCAAAGCACCAGCAAGTTTGGCTGGTGATCAAACATATATTTTTCCTGGTTCACCTACATCAGGTGGTTTCCTAAGGAGTGATGGAAGTGGAAACCTATCTTGGGACACAGGTTCAGGATTTAATGGAGGATCATTCCCTCTAAGTGCATTAGACATAGATGGTGGTACAGACATCGGTACAGCACTTGCTGATGGAGATGAATTTATTGTAGACGATGGTGGTGGCGGTACCAATAGAAAGGTAGACGCTTCAAGAATAAAAGATTACGTCCTAGGTGGTGGTCAAGGTGCTAACTTTGCTGCTATTAAGGTATCTGGTATTGGTACAGTTGCATTTGTAGATTCTACACAACTAAAAGTATCTGGTATCTCAACATTTACTGGACAAACAAACCACTCGACAATAAACGCATCTGGTACAGTAACTGCTAACCAATTTACTGGATCTGGAGCAGGATTATCTGCTGGCACAACACCTTTATCTACTTTAGATATTGACGGTGGCACAGATGTCGGTGCTGACTTAGTAGATGCTGACTTGATTATAGTTGATGATGGAGCAGGAGGTACAAACCGTAAATCTGCAATGTCTAGAGTCAAGTCTTATGTTCTAGGTGGTGGATCAGGTGCTACATTTGCTGCTATCAATGTAACTGGTATCTCTACTCAAGCATTTGTTGATTCAACTCAGTTGAAAGTATCTGGTATCTCAACATTTACTGGACAGACAAACCACTCAACAATCAATGCTTCAAGCACTATTACTGGTACTGCATTCCATACAGGTGCTGAAGGATCTGCAATCAGAGTTACATCAAACACAATCTCAGGTCCTGCAACAATCACTCTTGACCCTGCGGGTGTGGGTGATAACACAGGTAAGGTTGTAATCGCTGGTGATTTCCAAGTAGACGGTACAACAACTACGGTTAATTCTACCACTATGACAGTGGATGATAAGAACCTTGAGTTGGGTACAGGTGCTGCTAATGATGCTGCTGCTAACGGTGGTGGTCTTACTATAGTATCTGGTGAAGGTAACAAGACATTCAATTTTGAAGCAACTGGTGACAACTTAGGATCTTCTGAGAACCTAAACATTGCATCTGGTAAGGTATACAAGGTAAACAACGTAGAGACATTGAGTGCAACCACTCTTGGTGCTAACGTTGTCAACTCTTCTCTTACTAATGTTGGTACACTAACTGGTTTATCTGTAAGCGGTACTGCATCTGTTACAGGTCAGATTACAGCAGGAGATCTAAGAAATTCTAGTGATGGTCTAATACCTTTAGTTGGTGTTCAAACCGCATCTGGTCACACAGGTTTAGTTACAGCATTCAAGTTCAGAGGATCTGGTCTTGATAACTTCATCGTTTCAAATGGTGTTGCTGATGTTATCCTAACTGGTGTTGCTGCAACAACATTTACATCAAGACAGACACATACTGCTACACAAGGTCAAACTACTTTCACAGTATCTGCTGGATATCAAGAAGGATTCATTGACGTTTATCAAAACGGTGTTCGTCTTATAAACGGTACAGATTACTCTGCTGAAAACGGATCTACATTCGTTATGACAGAGGGTGCAACTGTAGGAGATGAGTTTGAATCAGTAGCATGGAAGGGATTAGGTAACATAAATTCTCTACAAAATCTAGACATTGTAGATAATCTAACAGTTACAGGAGTCACTACCACAGGTAGAGTTGACGGTGATCTGAATGGAACTGGTATCGATGTTTCTGGTATTGGTACAGTTGCATTCCTCAAGTCAACGACTGCAACAGTTGGTGCTGGACTAACAGTTACAGGTGCTTTAGATGTAGACGGTGTAGCAGACTTTGCTCAGAACGTGACAATTGAGGGAAACCTCACAGTCAACGGTACAACAACCCAGATGAACACAGTCAACATGTCCATCGAGGATACGTTGCTTGAACTTCAAAAGGTTGACGGTGGTGCTCTAAGTTCTGATACTAACAAAGACGTTGGTTTGATATTGAACTACTACAGTGGATCTGCGAAGAAATCAGCATTCTACTGGGATGACAGTGCTGCAAGATTTGTCGTTGCTGGAGAGGCATCTGAGACAAATGGAGTCATGACACCAAGTGCATATGGTGGACTAGAGATAGGTTCCTTATACGTGAATGATTGTGCAGGACAATCACAAGTTATTTCATGTTCTGGAACAACAAGAAGTCTGGAAAATATAACAGTGGATGGTGGCTCGTTCTAACACGAGTAAAAAGTGATATAATTAGGGGTGTATACACACCCCTTTTTTTATGGATCAAGTTCAAGAATTACAACAACTATTACAAATCTATATCAGACGTTTGAATGAGGAAACATCAAAGTCAATAGCATTTGAAGCAAGAATAGTGCAGTTGATAAATCAGATAAATTCTATGCAACCACAAGGTAAGGATGCTGGTGACTTTACAACACCACCTAAAAAGAATGTAGGAAGAGGTAAGACAGCGAAGTAATGGACTCGTATTTCAATGGAATCTGGAAAGACACGAATTATCAATTTCTTCAGTATAGTGGCTATAATCTGGTCGATTACGTTAATAATCAAAGACCTGATAGCGTCCTAGATGTAGGGTGTGGTTATAATAGACTCAAGGGAAAGATACACAACCTTATAGGAATAGACCCCTATAATGATTGTGCTGACATGAAAATATCTTTAGAGACTTTGGTAACAGATCCTACAGATCCCATATATGAAAGGAGTGCATTTGATATAGTGTTGTGTTTAGGGTCTATAAACTTTGGTGATGAGAAGAATATTGATAATCAATTAAGACTACTGCATCCGTTGTTTAGAAAGGAGATGATATTCAGAGTCAATCCTGGCATACCACATAGAGGTGTAGAAGGTATTGAATGGTTCGGGTGGTCACAAAAAAAGATATACTCAGTCGCAAGAAAATATAATTATGTTGTAAAAGACTTGAAAATGGAATATACAGAACAGAATGATCTAAGATACTTTTTCATCTATACTAAATAACAGTGTAGATAAGTTAAATACAATGCTTTCTGGAACCGATTTCGTCAAGAAGATCAAAGAGGGAAACAAAGAACTATTTGAAGCATCACGCTCAAACGTTCGTCGTTTCTTCGCTTCCAACCCAAGTGATGAGTATCTAGTCGAGCATTTTCGTGGACGCATGGTCAACGAAGCTCAGAATATGTACGCTATCGCTGGTCAGGTTGCCACTTCCGATCCTTCTACAGACGTAAAAGACTTAGAACTTCTAAGCCGTCAAGCTATGGACGAAGCAAAGCACTTCCGTATGGTAAAGGAAGTTATAGAGCACATCACTGGTGAACCACTAGATGTTGCTGCTGCATTCGCTGCTGAAGCAGAGAAACCTCAGGCAAAAGGTGCTGAACTTTTAGATAAGTATGAAGCATCTGATGATGAAGCTGCACTCGCTGCATACCAATTGGTAGCAGAAGGAAGAGCAGAAGCAGTATGGAAAGAAATGGCAGACTGTGTAGAAGATAAGTTTATCTCTTCACGTTATGCAACTATTGCTAAAGACGAAGGATTCCACTCAAACTTAGGTGGACGTTCACTTTCAAGATTAGTTGAAGGTAGCGAAGAACTTCAATCACGTGTTCTCTCACTTGTAGAGAAGATGAGAGCAGATCTACTTGAGATCAGCAATAAGAACACTGCTACTCCTCTAGCCGTTGTCTAAAGGATTTACGTCCTTTACGGATCTCATTATCTAACCAATGGTCTTTGATGGGATAGACATACTTATGATTGGCATCGACAGTTACAAAATTGTCGATGCCTTCTTTCGTTACAGGGAACTCTAATATTCTCCCAAGGTACTCCATGTACCTTTCTTTGTATAAGAAAAATGCCTCGTGGTCTATAAAATGATGCCTTAGATCAGAATAGTAATCTAGTGCAATATCCATAGTCACTTCACCACCAACTCTTTTTTGTTGTAGTTCGTTTATATTTCTATCTCTACATACAACCGCTATAATCGGTTCAATTCCCATGGTGACTGCTTTATAAGCAACCTCCTTGATCTTTGGTGTGCGTCTAACACCGTCATAAAAGAATGGTACAGATACATTTGCACAGAAGAAATCTCCTTCTGGAAATTCTAATTCATCTGGGTATACCCAATATCTGGCAAATGGTTCCTCATCACTTGGCACCCAATAATTATCTTTGAGTGAATCCCACCCTTTGACCATAGGGTGTGCTGAGAGAAGTCTTGCGAAAAGATGATTACCAGAACCCTGTGGTCCTGTAACGATTAGTAATTTTTTACTCATAGGTCACCCATTTTTCGTCTTCGGTTTTGCTACGTGCAGTATTACCTACACCTACATCTCCTACTATATTTCCAGTAGATATTTCAATCTTAAAATTCCTTTTATCATTGGGATCTGACCATCCACCACAACAACCTGTTCCTTCCTCATCATATGCATGATCCCTATCTTTAGGTTTCATTGGTTCTTCTATGTTTGGATTCCATGGAGATGGAACACCTGTTCTATTGCAATCGTCTAGAGGACTGTCTTTAATGTAACTTATATACTTGTTATTAGCATCTAACTCAAGTATATTACTGATCTTATCTCTCTCGTACCATGCGATTGGCATGCCGATATCTAAAGATTTTAGGTACTCCTCTTTGTAAAGGTACAGAAGTTCGTAACTGAGGAAAACAGGTTTATAAAAACCAGACAACTGATCCAAGAAGTACCTAACCGTAGACTCTCCCCTAAGTCTCGTCTGCTGATGTCTGAGAATATTCTGGTCGCGTCCGACCACACAAATTCTCACCTTGATCCCAAGTGACTCGACCTTTTTTGCAAACTGCATGATGTTTGGACGTCTTATAGTCCCTAATTCCTTGATGCCGAGTGGGACACTAACCGATGTAAAGAAATATTCGCTCTGTGACCAATCAAATTCGTCAAGTAACTCTGGATTTTTCCAGTACTTGGCGAAGGGTTCTGATATACGGTGTGCCTCCCAGTAATTATCCAAAAGACTTTTCCACCCAAAAACATCCTCGTGTAGTGAGAAGATTTTTGACCAAAGATGGTTTCCCGATCCTTGAGGTCCTGTGAGTATCACGAGTGTCTTGTCCATACCTATAAATTGAAACCCATACTAATTATAACACATAAATACTGCTGTGACAGTCTCTACTGTTTTTTTGATAGGTATATACCACATTAGGAATGGCAAGTCCAACAATTAAGATTAAGCGATCTAGTGTCGCTGGAAAGGTACCGCATTACCCTACAACGCTTGATGTAGGTGAGTTTGCAATCAACACTGCTGATGGAAAGGTATTCATAGCAGCAGGAGTTGGTGCGGGAGTAACCGTAAGGGAAGTAGGAATATCAACTGCTCAAGTACTCGCTTCAGGTATTGGTACATTTAGTTCATTAGTAGTAACTGATGAAGGACATTCAATTGTTGGTATATCTACAGGTTCAGCAAAAGTAGAGTCAGCAATAGATGCTGGTAATCAATGGCATCACGTAGGATTTTTTGATCATAGAACTGGATATCAAAAGGTAAAGACAAACGGATTGACATACAATCCAAACATTGGAAAGTTATATGCTGGTATAGGAAGTTTTGGTGCTGTTAGTGCAAATATTAATGGTTTTACTGGTAATATAAACTCAACTGGTATAAGCACTATATCAGGATTTAAGTTTCCGTCATCTGACGGGACTGAGGATCAAGCACTTGTTACGGATGGAGCAGGATCGCTATCGTTCAAAACCATCTCAGGTGGCGGTGGAGGAGGTGGTGCTGTAGGTGGTGCTACAAGTATTAGCACTAATAATACTATAGCAACAATGGGACAAACCCAATTTACTGCACCTAACGTATTTGATGATGGTGTACAAGCAACCTCATTCCCTGTCCTCGTAACATTGAATGGTGTAAAAATGAGAGTTGGTGCATCAAATGATTATCAACTATCTGCACCACAAACAATCAATTTTAACTCTGGGGTGAATATAGGTGACAATGTACAAATTACTGTCTATTTTGGACACACGTTTGAAGAAGAGTTATTTACAGCAACGCAAAATCAAACAACGTTTACGCTTGCTGGATCTCTCTCTGCTTCTAAGAACTACAGAGTTTATCTCAATGGGGTCAGACTCAGAAACAACATTGACTATCAAGCGTCTGCTGCTGTTGTATTGGCTCAAGCTTGTGCAGCTGGAGATGAGGTGGATATATGCTCAGATCAAGCCGAAGATCAACTAATTGCTAATGATGGTCAAGTATCATTTGCACCATCAAACTCTAGTACATCTTCTGATAATATGGAGATATATTTGAATGGTGTTTTACTATCAAAAGGTGTTGATTGGAGTATAGGTAGTCCTGCTGTAACAATAATTGAACCTTCAACTGGTCTAGACGTAGGTGATGAGTTAGATATTGTTGTAAGACGTTCATAAATACAGGAAAGTATATCATAAATGGCTAACCCTGCAACTAGAGAAGAATTAGTAAAGTATGCGAAGAGGCAGTTGGGTGCACCTGTACTTGAAGTTAATGTTGCTGATGAACAAGTCGAAGACTTGATGGATGATGCTATCCAAATATATCAAAACCGTCACATGGATGGTGTTGAGTTGATGTATCTAAAGCATAAGATAACAACTAACTTTTTGGATGCAATAAAAGCGAGGAAAGATGATGTCGCAACTGGTATTACAACTACTACAGCTTCTGCTAATATTACAGGTATTGGCACAACTGTTTTTTCTTTTGAAGAGAACCAAAACTTTATTCAAATTCCTGACGCAGTAATAGGTATAGAAAGAGTATTCAAATTAGATAATAGACTCATCAGTACAAACATGTTCAATATCAATTACCAGTTGATGTTGAATGACGTGTACTTCTTTAGTTCCATGGAACTGATGGGATACACAATGACAAAAAGATATTTGGAAGATTTAGATCATATATTACATCCAGAAAAACAGATAAGATTCAACAGGCGTCAGAACAGATTATACCTTGAT
>Ga0209433_10000708_pt1 | contig 10251 bp, 9 predicted proteins | sample METZYME_5_50m_FD_187552 | JGI IMG/M metagenome (GOLD analysis project Ga0209433, IMG submission 187552) | Marine microbial communities from oxygen minimum zone in mesopelagic equatorial Pacific - METZYME_5_50m (SPAdes) (version 2) | ecosystem: Environmental > Aquatic > Marine > Oceanic | place...
ATTTCAAAAAAGACTTTTATTGGCTTCCCACTAGAAAATTCAGATAAAGATATAAAAACAATATTGACTGGAAATCCAATTAGAAAAACTAATTTAAAAAACTTTGATAGTATTCATGAAAGTGATAATCAGATAAAAATTTATGTTACAGGAGGGAGTCAAGGATCAGAATTTATTAACGAAACTATTCCTAAAGCGCTTTTAAAACTTTCAAACAATTTAAAAATAAAACATCAGTGTGGTAAAAATCACTTAAATTTAGTAGATAGACTCTACAGATCTGCAGATTTTGATTTTGAAGTAAAAGAGTTTTATGAAAATCCGTTTAAAGAAATATTATGGTCTGATTTTGTCATATCTAGAGCAGGTGCATTAACGCTATCTGAAATAATTTCACTAAAAAGAGGGGCTTTGATCATTCCACTTCCTTCGTCAATTGATAACCACCAAGCTTTAAATGCAGAAAGTATTCAAAGAATGAATTTAGGTATTACGCATTATCAGGAAGAAAGCCTTGAAAAATTAGTTACTCGATTGAAGAGTATTATTGAGAATAAAACATATATGTCATGGAAAAAATTGGGTTTAGATATTCATATAAATGCATCTAAAATGATTTTAGATATTATTGAGGATTATAAATTTAAGTGAAGCAATTTAAAAAAGTAAAAAAAATTCATTTTGTCGGCATTGGTGGGGCTGGAATGATTGGTATTGCAAGAGTCTTACTCAAAAAAGGATATAAGATTTCAGGCTCCGATGTTGTTGATTCAAATGATTTAAAAAAACTAAGGAAGGAAGGAGCTAAAGTTTTTATTGGACATAGTAAAGATAATATAAAGCACTCAGATTTATTGGTTGTTTCTTCTGCCATTGATAAAAATAATCCTGAATTACTTCAAGCCAACAAAAATTCAATTACAACAATTCCCAGAGCTGAAATGCTTGCTAGCATTATGATAGGTTATGAGAGCATTGCTATAGCAGGTAGTCATGGCAAGACCACTACAACAAGCATGATTGCAAAAATAATAAGCAAGGCGGGACTAAGTCCTACTTATGTTGTAGGAGGAAAAGTTTTAAGTACTGATGAAAATTCAGATTTAGGAGAGGGTAAGTATATTGTTGTTGAAGCAGATGAAAGTGATGGAACATTCACACATTTACAACCAGAAGTAGCTGTATTAACAAATATTGATGATGATCATTTAATTCATTACAACAATATTTTTGATAACTTATTAGATTCATTTGTGATGTTTGCAGAAAATGTTCCATTCTATGGATACTTGGTAATTAATGGTGATGATGTAAATATTAAAAAAATATCGAAGAAAATTTCGAGATCTCAAATAAAATTTGGACAATCAAAAGACTGTGATTATCAGATAACTAAAATATCATCAAGTCAAGGTAAGCAAGATTTTGAGATTTTTGACAGAAAAAACAATAAAAATCATAAATTTAAAATTAATTTACCTGGAAAGCATAATGTTTTTAATGCAGCAGGAGCGATTGCAGTTTCAATGGAAGAGGGAATTCCAATAGGAGCAATTAAAAGTGGAATCCAAAAGTTTTCAGGAGTTGGAAGGCGTTATGAAAAACATAATTTACATATCAATAAAAGAGAAGTCACTTTAATAGATGACTATGGTCATCATCCTCTTGAAATTGAGTCAAACATCAATGCATACAAAGAAGAATATCCAAATAAAAAAGTATGTATGATTTTTCAACCTCATAGATTTTCTAGAACCGCACAACTTTTTAATGACTTTATTAAGGTATTGAAAAAAACTGATTCTCTAATCTTATTAGATATTTATTCTGCAAGCGAAAAACCAATTAAAGGAATTCACTCAAGAACAATCGCCGAGACGTTAAAGCAAGAAGGACATAATGACGTTACGTATGCTAATAATAATAGCGAAGTAATTAATTTGATAAATAATAAAAATAAAACTTTTGATATTTTAGTCACTCAAGGCGCTGGAAGTATATCTATAGTTTGCGAATCTCTAAAAAGCAAATGGGCAAAATAAATAATATTGCTGTCATTTATGGTGGAACTTCTTCAGAGAGGGAGATTTCAATTAAAAGTGGAAAAGGAGTTCATGATGCATTAATAGATCTTGGTTACCAATCAAAGTTAATTGATTTTAGAGACTTAGAATATATTGATGAACTTAAAATTTACGATTTTGTTTTTATTGCGTTACATGGTTTTGAAGGTGAGGGAGGATTTCTGCAAAAAGAATTAGATAAACTCAATATTATGTATTCTGGATCAGGCCCAGCAGCATGCGCAAATACATGGGATAAAGGGTTAACAAAAAAGATACTTGATTTAAATAAAATTAATACACCAAATTCAATTGAAATTGATCAATTTACCAAAGAAATCTCAGAGGCTGGTTTGCATTCCTCAATTTTTGATCCATTAAGACCTTTTGATTCAATATTTTTAAAACCTAAAGAGGATGGATCAAGTGTTGATATATTCAAAATCTTTGATGACGATTCTTTAAAACAAGCATACAAGAAATGTTTAAATCCAAATAGAGGTTTTATGTTTCAAGAGTTTATCAAAGGTAAAGAATTAACTGTTACAGTAATTGATAATGTATGTTTTCCACCCATAGAAATAATCACAAATAACGAATTCTATGACTATGAAGCTAAATATATTTCTAATGATACGCTTCATATAGAAGCAGATCTTAATCAGGATGAGATTAAAGAAATTAAAGAAATCTCTTTAAAAGCTTTTGAATCATTAGGATGTAAAGGGTGGGCGCGAGTAGATCTATTTCAAGATACCGATAAAAACTTTTTTATTATTGAAATAAATACAGTGCCAGGTATGACCTCTCACAGCAATGTTCCAAAATCAGGAAGTTTAATAAATTTATCATATAGCGATGTTGTCCAAAGAATTATTCATGCCTCACTTTAATTTTAAAAAAATATTTTTTTTGTTTGCTTTTATTTTTTCAATTTCTTTATATGCAAAATATGAAATTGAGATTAATTATGAATCAGGTTTTGAGTTTAAGAATCAACAATTACTTATTGAAACTTTAAGAAAAATAAATTCAAAAAGAAAAATTGAAAAAGTTTTAATTTCAGAAGATTGGATTAAAAGCTATTCAATCATACAAAAGCCTTTTCAAAAAAAAATTTTTATAAGAATTCAAAATAGAGAGCCAATATTAGTCCTTAATAAAGAATTTTTTTATGATAAGGATTTATTTAAATTTAAATATGATAAATCTAAAAACGATATAATTTTTGTATCTGCTCCAGAAGATTTGGTTGAAGATGCTCTAAAGATAATTGCTCGTTGTGAAGATAGTATCAAAATTAAAACTATTAAATATAGTCATATAACTGGATGGGATATTAAAACAGATAAATTCTTTATAAAGTTTGGTAAGGATTTGACAGAAACAAAGTTTCAAAATTTTGAGGATACTATGAATTATTTGTTCGAGATTGGAAAAAATCCTAGTATCATAGACATTAGATATAAAGACGGAGCTGCAATTAAGTATGGCAAGTAATGTAAAAAATTCAAATCTGATAGTTGGACTAGATATTGGAACTTCTAAGGTGGTCTGTATAGTTGGAAAATATAATGAATCAAATGACTTAGAAATAGTTGCCTTGGGTTCATATCCCTCAAGTGGATTAAAAAGAGGAATAGTCGTGAATATTGATGCAACAACTGATGCCATTAAAAAAGCAGTTGATCAAGCACAATCTATGATTGAAGAAAAAATTAAAAATGTGTTTGTAGGTATTGCTGGTAATCATGTCAAAAGTTTAAATTCTCATGGGACTCATGGTATTAAGGATAATGAAGTTTCTAATTGGGACTTAGAAAAAGTTAACGAGTCTGCTCAAGCTATGGCTATTCCGTCCGATCAAAGAGTTTTGCATGTTATACCTCAAAAATATGTTATTGATGGTCAAGAAGTCAGCTTAGATCCTTTGGGAATGTCTGGTGTAAGATTAGAGTCAAAAGTTCATCTTGTTACGTGTGCTGAAAGTGCAATGAAAAATATTGAAAAATGTGTCAGAAATTGTGGTTTAACCGTTGAGCGCTTTGTTCTAGAGCAGTTAGCTAGTTCCTATTCAATTTTATCAGAGGATGAAAAAGATCTTGGTGTTTGTTTAGTAGATATAGGCGGAGGAACCACTGATATTGCAATTTTTAAATCTGGTGCAATTCAATTTACAGGAGTACTTCCAATTGCTGGAGATCAAGTAACAAGTGATATAGCTCAAGCCCTAAGAACTCCAACACCACAGGCTGAAGAAATTAAGCAAAAGCATGGATGTGCTCTATCTCAATTTACAAAAAAAGATGAAACCATCGAAGTTCAAGGAGTTGGAGGTCGGCCACCGGTTGATTTATCTAGAGCTGCATTGGCAGATATTATCCAACCAAGGTATACAGAATTTTTTGATCTTGTTAAAGCAGAAATAACAAGAAATGATTATCAAGAAAAAATTACAGCTGGAATTGTTTTAACTGGAGGAACATCAAAAATGGAAGGTGTTGTTGAGCTTGCAGAATCAGTTTTCCAAACTACAGTTAGATTAGGAGTACCATCATCTTTTAAAGGTATGGAAACAATATTGCAAAACCCAATTTATGCAACTTCAATTGGATTAATTGATTATGGTTTTAAACAAATGAATGAAGAGATGTTATCAGAACAAAATCAAGGATTCTTTTCAAAGCTTTTAAGAGTTGTAAAAAGCGAGTATTGATTATACCCTTCAATTGATTTAGAATTCGCATTCCTTGGTTTTTACATAATGTAAAAATCTATAACCATAAGGATAATAATGAAGAAATACGAAGCAATCATCATACTTAATCCCAATCTTTCATCCAAGGTTGGAGAATTTACAAAAAAGTTTGAAAAAATATTAGCTGATAATTCATTTTCTGTGAAGAAGTGCGAAGATATAGGCAGAAGACAGCTTTCATATTCAATAAATAATCATAATAAAGGCCATTATTTAATTTTTAATATTGAGGGGGATCCAATTAAATTAATCGATGTTGAAAATAAAATTAAATATGATGAATCAATCATAAGACATCTTTTTATGATTGTTAAAGAGCATAGTGAAGCGGATTCACAATTGTTTTTAGATTCTAAAAATAATAAACATGAAATTGAAGATGATAATGAAACAACTTCTAAATCTAAAGATTCGAAGTCAAAACAGGATGATAATGCTTCAAATAAAGACAGCCATCAATCTGAAGACGATGAAATTTCTAATGAGGACCAAAAAGAAGAGCCTTTAACAGATAATATTGATAAGGAAAAAGATGATGAGTAAGTATGATTTACCAAAAAATTTTGATTACAAAGATATTAATATATTAAAACAGTTTATAACTGAAACTGGAAAAATTATTCCGGCACGAGTTACTGGTATTTCAGCCTCAAATCAAAGAAAAATAACTAGATATATTAAAATTGCTAGATACTTAGCTTTAATACCATATACAGACATGCACAAATAACTTATGAAAATTATATTACTAGATAAGATACAAAAATTGGGTGAGATAGGAGATATTGTTGAAGTTAATTCTGGTTACGCCAGAAATTTTCTAATACCTCAAAAAAAAGCTGCCTTTGCTAGTAAAAAAAATATAACTGAAGTTGAGGCAAGAAAAGATGAATTGGCAGCTATGTCAGCAGATGTGTTAACTAAAGCAGAGGCTAGAGGAAAAGATATTAATGGTTCAGAATGTGAAATTCTTGTTCCTGTTACCGAGGAAGGCGCACTATATGGCTCAGTTGGAACAAGAGAAATTTCTGAAGCGTTTTCTAATAATGATATACAAATAGACAAAAGCGAAGTTCAGTTGCCAGATGGTCCAATTAAAGAAACTGGAGATCATAATATTGTAATTAGTATTCATCCAGAAGTTAATGTTGAAGTTTTAGTAAAAGTATTACCAGAGTAGTTGTATATTTTGAGATATGATGTAAAAATCATATTCCAATGTCAGATTTAAATATTTATCAAAATGAGCAAGTCAGAGATGCTGAAAGGGCAGTTCTTGGTGGCCTCATGCTTGAAACAAGCAGATTTGATACGGTTATCCAAATAATAAAGGATGTTGATTTTGATGATAAAAATCATCGTATTATTTTTCAAACAATGGCTGATCTTATCGATGAAAATAAGCCGTTGGATCCATTAACAGTTTCAGAAAAGCTTGATAATAAAAATGCTCTTACAGAGGTTGGAGGCAAAGACTATCTAGTTGAACTTGCTACCTCAACTCCATCTGCTGCAAATTTAGAAGCCTATTCTGAAATTATTAAACAAAGATCAATTGTAAGAAAGCTTCAAAAAGCAAACTTTGATATTTCAGAATTGATACGAAATCCTCAAGGCCAAGATGGCGCTGCGTTATTAGACAAAGCAGAGAGCATGATCTTTGCACTAAATGAAGAAGCTAGTCATAGTGATGATAACTTGCAGAAATTGGATAAACTAGTACCTGCGGCATTAGATAGAATGTATGAGTTATCTAATAAGCCTGGAGGTCTTTTAGGAACTTCAACTGGTTTTAAAGACTTAGATAAAAAACTTCAAGGTCTACAAAAGGGCGATCTTATAGTCGTTGCAGGAAGACCAAGTATGGGAAAAACCTCTTTCGCTATGAATATAGCTGAAAATGTTTTACTTGATGAGCAAAATGACGGAGCTGTTCTTATATTTAGTCTTGAGATGCCAGCCGAATCTTTAACTACTAGACTTTTATCAAGTGTAAGCAAAATGAACCAGCAGAATGTTCGCTCAGGAATGTTAAAAGATGAAGAATTACAAAACTTATTTAAGGAAAGTGAAAGAGTAAAAGATTTACCTATGTTCATTGAAGATAGTTCAATTTTATCTCCAATGGAACTCAGAGCTAAAGCTAGAAGATTAGCTAGGCTACAAAAAAATGGCTTGTCATTGATAGTTGTAGATTATCTTCAATTAATGCAATTGCCTCTATCAAGTGAGAACAGAGTTAATCAAATTTCAGAAATTTCAAGATCACTTAAATCTTTAGCAAAGGAATTGGGCGTACCTGTAGTTGCTCTCTCTCAGCTGAATAGAGGAGTTGAACAGAGACCAAACAAAAGACCAATGATGGCTGATTTAAGAGACTCTGGTGCGATTGAACAAGATGCTGACGTAATTTTATTCATATACAGAGATGAAGTTTATAACGAAGGTTCTACCGAAGGAAATAAAGCTGAAATTATAATTGGCAAACAAAGAAATGGACCCACAGGTGTTGTTAACCTGACTTTCTTAAAGGAATACACACGATTTGAGAACTTTTCTAATGATGGTTTTTATGATTCTTTAAGTGAATGACATCTTTAAAATCTGAAATATTAATAGATGCAAATATTTTAAGAAAAAATATAAAAACTATTAAAAATAAATTACAAAAAAAATCAAAATTTATGGCTGTAATCAAATCTGATGCATATGGCCATAATTTATCAAGTATAGTGAAGGACATTGATGACCTTGTTGATGGATATGGAGTAGTAAGAATTGAGGAAGCATTAGAAATTAGAAAACAATCAAATAAAAAAGTGCTTTTGATGCAGGGAGTATATTCAAAAGAGGAGTATATTTTATCTAAAAATCAAAAACTTGATTTAGTAATTCACAATAACAATCAGTTTAATCTTATTAAGGATGAAGGAAATCATGAAATGTTTTGGTATAAAGTAAATACTGGAATGAATAGGTTGGGATTTGAGATACCAGACTTTATTAAAATTTATGAAAAATACTTAACAGAAAAGCAATTTACAATAATGAGTCATCTAGCATCTTCAAATGATAAAGACAATCCTGCCAACGAAAGTCAATTTAAATCATTCAATGATTTATCAAATAAATTAAATAAAAATATTCTAAAAAGTATTGCAAATACTGGGTGTATTATGAACTTCCCAGAGTTTTCAATGGATTGGGTTAGATGCGGTATCGGTATTTATGGAGGTTATCTAAAAGATGACCAATTAAAAACAGCAATGACATTAAGATCGCCCATTATAAATATCAGATCAATAAAGAAAGGCGATAAAGTTGGCTATGATGGAAGAGCAGTAGCTAAAAATGACATGAAGATTGCATCAGTATATTTAGGTTATGCTGATGGTTTGCCTGTAACAATTAAAGATGGCACATCAGTTATGGTTAATGATCAAATTGCGAAAGTTTTTGGAAAAGTTAGTATGGACCTAACCACCATTGACGTTACCAATATTTTAAATTGTAGGTCTGGTGATTGGTGTGAATTTTTTTCACCTAAACTTCCAATTTCAAATATATCAAAATCAAATGATCTAATAACATATTATTTTATGACTAACATTAAATCTCGTGTTAAAAAAGTATATAAAAGCATAGATTAATCTGTTATTCTAATATCCCATCATGATAAAGATTAATGATGGCTCAAACTAAGTATATTTTCATAACTGGAGGAGTCGTTTCCTCACTTGGAAAAGGCATTGCTGCAGCGTCTATAGGAGCTCTTCTTGAATCAAGAGGCCTTTCTGTATCTTTAATTAAAGTTGACCCATATATAAATGTTGACCCAGGAACAATGAGTCCCTTTCAGCATGGTGAAGTTTTTGTAACTAATGATGGAACTGAAACAGATCTAGATCTTGGTCATTATGAAAGATTTGTAAGATTCCAAGCCTCAAAAAAGAATAATTTTACTGCTGGCAAGGTTTATGAAACAGTCATAAGAAATGAAAGAAAAGGCAAATATCTTGGTGGTACAGTTCAAGTTATTCCTCATATAACTAATGAAATAAAAAAAAGAATTAAAGAGGGCGGTCAAAACAAAGATATTGCCATAGTAGAGGTTGGCGGTACTGTTGGAGATATTGAAAGTCAGCCTTTTGTTGAAGCTTTAAGACAAATTGCGTTAGAACTTCCAAGTTCTTCTTGGGCTTTTGTTCACTTAACACTTGTGCCATACATAAATGCATCAGGTGAACTTAAAACAAAACCTACACAGCATTCAGTCAAAGAATTAAGATCATTGGGTATAAGTCCTGATGTATTAATTTGCAGGTCTGATCAAGAATTACCTAGTGATGAGAAAAATAAGATAGCGCTTTTTTGTTCGGTACCTAATGATAGTGTTATATCTATGCATGATGTTGAAACTGTATATTCTGTACCTCTTCTTCTTCATAGCCAAAAAGTTGACAAAACTATTCTGAAAAAATTAAAAATTAATACTAAACAAGCCCAGTTAAATGACTGGAAAAGAGTTGTAAAAGCTAAGCTGCTTCCTGAAAAAGAGGTAACTGTTTCTTTTGTAGGTAAATATACAGAATTGAAAGATTCATATAAATCAATTAATGAAGCTTTAGAGCATGCGGGAATAAAAAATAAGACGAGGGTCAATATCAATTTTGTTGAAGCTGAAATTTTAACTTCAAAAAACATTCATAAAACATTGAAAAATTCTGATGCCATTCTTGTTCCAGGAGGTTTTGGAGAGAGAGGTATAGAGGGAATGATTTTAGCTTGTAAATATGCTAGAGAAAAAAATATCCCTTATTTAGGAATATGTCTAGGAATGCAAGTTGCAATTATTGAATACGCCAGAAATGTACTGAAATTAAAAGGTGCTAACAGCACAGAGTTTGATCAAAATACAAAATATCCAGTTATAGGCTTAATCACTGAATGGAATGATATATCTGGCAAGACAGAAAAAAGAGACAAACATTCTGATTTTGGAGGAACAATGAGACTTGGTGGTCAGGTATGCAAACTGAAGAAAAAATCAAATTCGTATAGAATGTATAAAAATCTAGAAATAGTTGAAAGACATAGACATCGTTATGAAGTTAATCCAAGATTTAAAGACAAAATGATAAGTGCAGGGCTAGATGTGGTAGGAACATCCATTGACGGAAATTTAGTAGAGATGATAGAAATCCCAAATCATAAATGGTTTCTTGCGTGTCAATTCCATCCTGAATTTACTTCAAATCCAAGAGATGGACATCCAATCTTTAATAGTTATATAAAAAGTACTTTAAAAAATAGTTAAAAATGAAATTAAGGAATTTTAATATAGGCAATTCAGAAACACTGACTCTTATGGGAGGTATGAATGTGCTTGAGTCAAGAGACCTGGCAATGCATGTTGCAGAAAAATTTAAG
>Ga0209433_10000710_pt1 | contig 10242 bp, 15 predicted proteins | sample METZYME_5_50m_FD_187552 | JGI IMG/M metagenome (GOLD analysis project Ga0209433, IMG submission 187552) | Marine microbial communities from oxygen minimum zone in mesopelagic equatorial Pacific - METZYME_5_50m (SPAdes) (version 2) | ecosystem: Environmental > Aquatic > Marine > Oceanic | place...
CCCTCTTCAAATGGTGTCTGCCCTAACTCAAAACCCAATGCCCTAACATCCATATCCCGATCAACAAATCCAGTTGGTTCGATTAAACCTGATAGATTTCCTACCGCACCAGCTGTACCATAGTTGATTATCGTCTTTGCACCATTTGATATTGCTTCCATAGTGGCAATGGTAGCATTAACCTTACCACATCCACTATAATACACATCATATCCTGATAATGTACCAACTTCTTTTTCAAGTGCAACTATTATTTTAAGCATTTGTATAATTGATAGTATTTACCCTCAAGATCGTATGCTTCCCTTTCTCTCTGGTCATCATCCCTTAATCCTCTCACATTTTGGTCAACATGAATTAACTCATGTATAAGAGTAGTAATATAATCTTTTTCTGAAAGATCATCATGTATTTCAATTTCATTCTGGTCATTGTTCTCTAATGTCCATCCAAATACGTTATCCTCTGTCAAATCTTTTTGGATTACTTCTATATCAACATTATTCAAGTTTGGATATATCTTTGACATAAAAGACATAACTTGATATGTGAGATCAACTTTCTTACTTGAAATAATAAACATAATTAAAGTGCGTACTTGAATAAAATAAAATTGAATAGATTTACTCCCCAATGCATCGCCCAAAAGAACGATGCAATGAAAATTAATTTTTCTTTTAGTGTTAGTTTCATTTTACCTCAAATAAAGATAACCGCCAGCCCAATCTATTCTGTTAGGGTCATGTAATTTAAGTCTGTCAAGGTCTTTTCTTAGATCATACCTAACGTGTTTTGCGGGTTTTGCCCATCCAGCTGGTTTGTAAACTTCACCAGTTACCTTATCAACAAATGCGTGTACTGTTGTATCTCTCCACTTGTTTCTACCTTGAAATTCATCAAACTCTTCTGCAACTACCTTAAAATACTTTTTACCTACGCTGTAACGATACCTTCTAAGATTTGCTTCGCCCTTTAGAATTTCTAACAATCTTTCTCCATAATACTCTGCTGATTCTCCTTTAGTGATGTATCTCTCATAAGACCTCATTGTTTCTTGTTTGTAATTCTCTGAGAGTGCTTTACAATACTCATCAACATATCTCTCAACAGGAACATAAGTTCCGTTAGTTTCAACATTTTTGTCGTAGTATGCCATTGTTGTCATTTAGGGGGTTCTCCTTAACTATAATAATATTATACACCCACCACAAATAAATGCAATGGGTGTATGTGCAGCTTAATTAACTGTCATCTGCTTCATCCCAATCTGGGATTTCTACTGGAATGATGTTAGTATCTAAAATGTAACCATCATCAGCATATTTGTGGTTGATTGAAAAACCATTCCACTCATTCTCGGAAAAAAGATATAAGAACTCTTCCCCATCTTTTGAATCAAATGCAAACTGAGTGAAGTTTCTACTTAGTCTGGGTGCTTCACTATCCCCACCATAATAATCAGGTTGTGGGTCACGTTTGACAAACTCTTGCTTTTCATAGTCAAATACATTATCTGACCAACATGATGACATATTACCACCATCTAGCAACTCGGCAACTTTCTCTTTTGATTCATAACGTGTTTTTAGAACCACACCTAACCACTCAGGATAACCATCCCAATGATGATATGCTGATAGGATTGACCCATCTTCAAGTTTTAATCCGATTCTTGCGTTTGTTGACATTTAAAAAGGGGGATAAATTGGGTGCGAGAAACAAAAACTTGGACTTACTCTCCTAACCATAACTGGATGTATGATGCCAGTTTTGTTTCCCTATTAATATAATAGCAAAAAAATACCCCCTGTGTAGGGGGTGTGTGACACTAATTAAAGTGTCCTAGTTGGATTGTAAAATTCGCTGTTGCATTTATAATGTATTTCAATCTGTCTAGTTTTTGGATAGACATAAGGTTTTTGCTCAATCGGCATTGAGTATTGTTTAAATGGATTTCGGTGGATTAAGATGTGATCGTATTTGTCTGGGGTCATAAAGTGTGTATATGGCCCTTTATTTATACTACTTAATCGTCATATACTAGACACTCTGGTTCATCAGGGTGCATATCACAAAATAACTCAAGTACGTTTGGGTCATGATGATCTCCCGCCTTGATCTCATCTTTGTGATGCTCTACATATTCCTCAAGATCATGTAACTCTTCTTTGTAGTGCCTTCTAGCTGCAGATGAGATTGTAGGGTCTGTTAACAAATCCTTATCTCTTTGGATGTGATCTTCTATGGTTTTCATAGTTGTCTCCTCCTGATACATTACTATTTATGATTTGACAAGTGTGATTGTATTGCCAATAGAGTTTCAAGTGGAATCCATGTTGGTTTTTCACTCTTGAATTGTACTTCTACTTCTGTAAAAGTTTCTTGATGAAATCTACTATAACTTTCTCTAGTGTTTTTAACTACACTAAAAGGACTAATCATTCGGATGCTCTCCACTCTTTTCTCATTTTAACATATATGTCGCTCTTTGCAACAATATCTCTAACTTTTTTAAATATTGTTGCAGATTGAGCATATTTACTGGTTGCATGATCTTCTTCCTGTGGTAATATATCTCTCGTACCTTTTTTATACTTTCTTCCTGAGTTATGGTTCGCATATCTTCTCGCTCTTGTAAATCCCATTTCAAGAAACTTTCGGCACATATCCATACCTATAAAATCTTTTTGATCTCGATAGTCAAGATACATTCCAAATATATGATTAGATGATTCTACTGCGATCTTAGGGGTTCTAAACTTCCAATGAGTGCATATATCGTTAGTATAAGGCCTAACCAATAGTACTCCTTGTTCTCCCCTTCCAATGCGATAAAGTTTGCGGTTCTCTTCAAGTGAAAAGTCAATGCTTTTGTAATCGAGTTCATAATCAAATTCCTTCATATCAGTTAAAATTGTCAACTAAGTTTGTCCAAACATTTTGTAATGTTAATGATTTCACTTCTTCCTCAATGAATACATCATTAAGTTTTGCCCACTTTTCGTATTTCCTCTTTAATCTAACCTCATGTGGTATCTTTCTCGATTTTATTAGTTTTTTATTTCTTTCATAAGCATTTGACATTCTCGCCCTCTGCTCTGCTTTCTTATCAGCAAGTTCTTCTAAAAATGTTTCAAATTTAGACATAGTTACCTCCATTTAGATAAGGGTTTAGAATCATGTGGGTTACTCAAACTCTTTACATATTCTATCACCTCATCACGAATTTGCATCATTTCAGTAAAACAATCTTGATTGTATGCACAACCACGAAGTTTACTATCAGGTTTATATAAGGACTCTAGTAGTAAAGTTCTACCTCTATCCCATTTTTCTACAGATTGATTTGTCATTTTTACAGAACTGCGGTAACACTAACCACTCTAGCATTAGGGTTTCTAGCAAGTGCGACTTGCTTCGCTTCGGCATAATTTCTTGCATAGACCTGCTCTTTGAAAACACGACCTGCAACATAAAGTTCAACTAAGTGGTTCATAGTATTTTGTATCTTGATTATATATTAACACTTAATCTTTTGTTTTACAATTCTTTTGTGACAGTTTCTTAATTGTCTTTCGATGTTGTGCTATAAAATTATGTGCTGAATCTTCATTACGACAAAATTTAAGTATCTCTCCCATATATACCACTCCAACTTTCTTTCCGCTAGATGGTATGGCTGCGTATCCATCCCTCGTAACAAATCCCATTTCACTATCCTTGTAGAAATTGTAAATTGATCTAAGTTCTTTCTTGTCTATCATGATACTAAAAACTGTTTTTCATATTGTATCAGATCATCAGGAAAAAACAACTTTTCTTCTGTTAATTGAGCATATTTCCATAGTTTTTTACCCTCTGGTCTTTTGCATAATTTAATTCCCGCCCTCTCATATTTCTGATCTGTAGGTACATAAACCTTGTAATTATTGTCAGTATTAGATGTGAATTGTCTGAGTATGCTATTTTCCTCAACTGTAACCTCAACAGTAGAACAAGCAATATTGAATATCTTTGTGTAGGTTTCAAGATCAGATAGATATTTTTCCTGATTATCAAGTATCATACGACCCATGAACTGTGGACTCAAATAATGATCTTGACAAGTTTTCTTTTTGTTTAGTTTATTTTGAAGTGCAGACTCACTTATAAATCCTGTGGGATTTGTACCCGCACCAAACATCGAATTGTAAAATATTCTTGTGAGAAACCTAGTCCAGTTGGGATCTCCCCACTTGTGCATTGTTGCCTTAAGACTTAGGTATGAACCTTCACAATAAGAATATGAGTTCTTTTTCATGATCTGACTACTGAGATGGCTGGTTTACCCTGCTTGAATACAGTATCAACTACCGCCTGTACACTCTTAGAAGTGCTAATACCAACCTTATCATAAACAGGTACACAAATCAATCCATAAGTCTTTGTGGGATCACCTTTCCTAATTACACGACCAATAGACTGACTGATACCTATGAAATCCATCTTTCTCATGAATAATACCGCTTCAAGACCCTTGACATTGATGCCCTCTGAGAGTATGCTGTGATGTGCAACTACGAATCTACGATATGGGTCTTGACCCCAACTGTTGAGAGTATTGAAAAAAGTCTCACGATCAACTTTCTTACCATTGATAACACCGCCTGTCTTTGCTGTAATGAACATCCATGAATATCCACGATCCTCAAGTTCCGTAATAAAGTTTGACTCTGAGAATAGACGAACAATTTGTTTTGTTGATCTTGCACAAATCAAACTCTTGTTAATACCATTGTCATCAAGTGTCTCAATTAAATGCTGTGAATCTCTCTCAGCAACCTCTTGCTTGTCCTCAAGAATATTAAACTTTTTAATCTTAACTTTAGGGGGCAAGATATATCCTTGCTTGACTAACTTAGGAGCTCCAACATTGCAAATAACACCTCCAAATATATCTGTATCATTCATACCAACCTTGAAAGGTGTGAAAGAATGTTTTGGTGTTGCAGTAAAGAAATAGTTACGAAGTGCATACATTGAATGATGCTCCACCGCTTCGATAAAGTTTTTTTGAACTGCGTTATGTGCTTCATCAAAATATACAGTATCGGCAAGCATAGCACTTGCTTTCTGTATCTTGTGTAAAGAATGATATGTTGTAAATATCAACTGATTTCTTTTACTTCTCCAATGCCACTCCTCAATCTTCTGACTATTTGTTGTGCTGTCATGATGTGTCTCTCCACTATGAACATGAAGTACATCAACATCATCAATGAACTCAAGGAACTCTTCACATAACTGATTTGCCAATAGAATACGAGGTGCAACTACCACAACAGTTTTGAGTCTGTCACTCTTGAACTGCTCGATGGCATCCTGTATCATGCAGATTGTCTTACCACCGCCAGTAGGAACAATTACTTGTCCTTTGTTGTGCTTTGACATTGCCTTGATCGCTTTCTCTTGGTGGGGTCTTAGTTGCATCAAATAAATCTTAGATACATCTATAATAGCAAATTTTCACACCAATGGGAAGTCTGTGTGTCAGTTTTAAAACTGTCTCCAATATTTCTGATCTACATATCCATTTGTGAAATGTAAGTGTTCTTCCTTCAATATTAACGTGATGTCACCAACCATTGCCAACCTCTCACCTTTGAAATCTGATACGATTGACTCAGTTCCATGCAACACGCTACTCGGAAATAAAATCACACATCCCTCCTGTGGATTAAGGTAGAATGTATTTGAGTTTAGTAAATTATATTCCTCTACCATATTCATGTCAGCGATGCCCTTATCAGATGTTGAAGTTTTGAATAAACTGTTTGAGCAATGTGGATTATGAAATGATAGTCTATGTGAATTTGGTGGGGTGTTCAAATAATAAACGAATGAAATATGACTTGTCGAATGAATATGTAAAGGTATCTCGCTACAATCTCTCATACGAGACAACCATGTTTTTGTAAATGTAATATTAAATATATCTCGAAACTTTAGAGTATCATGTATATATTTTCTCACATGATCTGCTATTTCTGTAAATAAAGAATCTAGAGTTGGTTCAAGGTGTATGAGTGGGTCAACCTGTCCTTCACTAACAGTATTCGATCTTTCATTCTCGACATAATCATACTTCGGATATAACTTGTAAAAATCCTCTTTATAAATCTCGTGCTTGCTTACCCTATCAACATAAATCGTTAATGGGAAAACATTAAAAATGTCTGCCATTCACCTTAAAGTTTATACAACCTCTCCGACAACCATACCAAAGGTATGTATAATTGTCAAGAGTTCTACTTTACAATGCTCCGAGTGTGACTCCTTTCCAACCACCATTGTCATAAACACATAATTTATTTAAATCAGTATCATAGAACATCGAACCTGTCATGAGTGTTGCAGAGGTCGTAACTCCATCCCTAAGTGCATTTCTTTGTGCTGTGGTTCCTCTAGGAACAATCATGTATGCCACTGGTGCAAGAGAATTTGTCGCATCATGTGTATTAACAGAATCACTAAAATCAACTAATGATCTTGCATTTTGGGCTGTTATATTGGATGATTTTCCACCAACTTTGAAGAAACCACCATGAATCATAGTCGCTCCTCTCACTTCTAATGATGGAACAGAACCTCCACCTAAATGTGTGAATCTATCAGTTGCAATCCCTACAGCTCCTTCTCTGGAAAATGTTCTGCCATTGAAATTAGTAGTTCCAGAACCTACAAATGTTGTATTTAAAGGTGTATTGCCAGCATTAATAAAGTTTCCACTTGCAGTTCCACCAACACCTATTCCCTCTCCTACACCATCTATGTGCATGAGTCTGAATGTTGATATACCAGCTGAGTTAACATTACCAACTAAGTTTGCAGATACGTCAGCAATATTTAATATTGGAACTGTCAAGTTGGACATTGTAACATTTCCAGTAAATGTTGTCACACCTGTAATTGTGGCATTACCTTGAACGTGTAGTCTATCAGTAGGGTCTGTCTTACCAATACCCAAGTTGCCCGAATCTGTAAGAGACATAAGGACGTTTGCATTTCCTTTCAACCAGTTAAAATTACTTGTGCCTGTGATGAATGAATTAAGGTTTCCATCTCCATAGTTTATTAAATCAACTGAGTCAGAAGTACTAAAAGATGATGCTCCTCCACCATATCTAAGTTGCAAATTATTATCTGCAACTGCTGAGTTCTTACCTATTACTATGGATGAAGATGCTGACGCATTATGGATTTGTAAGTTTGCATTTGCTGTGTCAGTACCTATACCAATACTCGTAGCTGTTGACACACCTAATTTTGATGTGGTTGCTGTGAGTCCATTTACAACAATATTTGGAGAACCAGAGAGTCCTGTTGCATTTCCAGTTAAGTTACCAACAAATCCACCTGTTGATGTAGTAATACCTGAGACATTTAATCTTGATATTTGTGCTGTGAATATCGTGGCAGCTGATGATACATTTACATCATCAAGTTCTGTCGTACCATCTATGTCAACATCCCCTGCTATGTCTAAATTTCCATTTGCTACAATATTATTTCCAAATGTTGATATACCTGAGACATTTAAATTTGTCGCAAACGATCTCGTAAATGTTCCAATACCTGATGTATATACATTTGTAAGGTCTGCTGTGCCACTTAAGTCAATGTCAACAAATGTTGAGATACCAGTTGCCTTAAGGTTAGTTGTATCTAATTGAGATGTTATAGTAACACCAACACCAGATGTAGAAAATTTCTTTGCGTTACCATAATATAATTCTACTTGCTGCCCTTCAAAAAATGCTGCTTGAGTTTGATTAAGTGCTGCGTTTTTAATTTCAACTATACTACCACCAATAATTAAATTACCACTTCCAGTATCTCTAATAATAGAATTTCCACCACTCGCTGTTGAATGGAATATCTCTAGATCCTCACTAGCACCAAACTTTGCCTTTACATTATCACCAAGATTAACAGCACCAGTATGAATACCCTGTGTGTTACCTGTAACATCCCCAGTTAAGTTTCCACTAAATGTGGTTGCAGTCAATGTACCTCGTACTGTTGAGTCATGCTCTGTATCTAAGATATTAGACCCAATTTGAATTGAGTTACCCATCTTCACATGAGTCTGGCACATATAATGCAAAACGCTTGGTGTGGTATCAGAAATTACAATCTCAACATAACTTCCTGATACACCTGCATTACCTGATACTGTGACACCTGTGGTATATTGTGTTGTCTTATCTACATCATAATAAAATCTTAAAGGATGATTAACATTTGTGCCATCTGAAACATCAAAACGATAGGTGCGGCCGGGTGTGAGAGTTAGATAAGGTGCTTGCACTCCATCTAGTACAAATCCATTAGCACTACCTGAACCATGATACCTATGTTCTCCAGAAACCTTAGTCGCAACAGTAACTACAATGGTTGTTGTTGTACCATGTGGAGCTCTGAGTGAGTTATAACCTTTCAAGGTAACTGTATTTAAATCAGTAGTTACCAAAGTTGGAAATGTTCCAACACCTGAAGCATTGACATTAGTTACACTAACACTTGGATTTCCTGTGAGTCCTTGTGCGTCTACTGCTAGTGTCGCTGTGTTTGCAAGTGTCGCTGTCGATGCTGTTCCTGTTACATCACCAACAACATTTCCTGTAAGATTACCTGAAAATGCACCTGAAAATGTAGTCGCTGTAATAATGCCAGATGCCCTTATATTACCTGATGTGCTAATTCCAACACCTATTCCATTATTAGGATCTCCACCCACTTGGAAAGGGTTGGCTGGGTTGGTAGTCCCCACACCAACGCTTCCGTCATTATAGATTGATGTGATTCCACCACTCTGGTTAACATTTGTCCATTGTGATGTAGGTATATTTGATAATGATGATCCATCTCCCTTGAATGTGGTTGCGGTCATCACACCACTTGTCGCATCTAGAATTATATTATTACCAACTTTTACCTGATTAAACGTACCAACACCAGTTACATTAAAGTCGACTGTAGATGTTACTCCTGTAATATTTGCATTTCCTCTTACATCTAATAATTGGTCTGGACTCGTGGTTCCTAAACCTACACGATTTCCTCTAACAACTAGAACCTCATCGTCTACTTGAACTCCATCTCTGAAATTAAAGGTCTTTCTTATATCAGCCATTTATAATAAGATTTTTAGTTATTTATTCAGTTTCTTTCTTATCTTTATTACTAAAGAAACTCGTAATAGCATACCTACCATATCCATCAAAATAATCCGAATCATTAATTGACACTTTAGAAACACCATGCTCTACCCAGCCGGGCATCATAATTAATGAATTATTATCACAACTGAATGAATAATCATATCTAGGGAAGATAAGTTCACCTCCCTCAAACTTTTTAGGTTCACGATAAAAGTATGAAAATCCTAAAAATTGAACAGTTTTATCTATATGTGGTTCATAGTAATTGCCATCATGATAATATCTTACCTTTGTAACATCGTAATTACAAAATTGGGCAATATGGCAACAATCGTGTATGGATGAAAACGCACCAAGAACTGCCGAGTCAAATATCTTGCGATTTACCGTTAATATGTTGGATAGGTGTCTATATTTTTTAGCAAAAATCTTATCTAACCAAATCGCTTTTGAGTTAGTTTTGTCAATAACACCACCAAATTCCTTTGCATCAAATAACTTTCCATCTTTTGTGTAAAAATCTAGTTCCTCCCATATTAACTTCAATTCACTATCATTGTAAAAGTTCTTTACAATCATGTGTGGGAATGGATCTGTGAATAAATCTGTCTCTAGTGTTTGCATTAATATAAAAAGAATTTATATGCGAGTGAGATTCTCATACCTTTAAAAAATGTATGGGGAGCCATCGCATAGTGAACAAGATTAGAGGGAAAGAGTACCCCTCTATTTGGTTTGTAAGTAACTACTCTCTCAATTTCGTCCTCAATACTTGGTACATAATCCCAATCATACCATGATTGACCTACATTTCCAAATTCATCCCCATTATACATTTTACCTACTCTATTTAAAAAGGCAAGATGACCATCCCATTCAACATCCCAAATTTTATTTGCGAAATATAAAAAAGTTAAGTGTCCGTCATCTATATGTGGATCTCCATTCATACCACCTGTTTGTCCGTTTGCATATATCCTCATACATTTTACATTAATCAAATTAAATCTATCTTTAATCAATTTTTTTATGTAATTAC
>Ga0209433_10000712_pt1 | contig 10222 bp, 6 predicted proteins | sample METZYME_5_50m_FD_187552 | JGI IMG/M metagenome (GOLD analysis project Ga0209433, IMG submission 187552) | Marine microbial communities from oxygen minimum zone in mesopelagic equatorial Pacific - METZYME_5_50m (SPAdes) (version 2) | ecosystem: Environmental > Aquatic > Marine > Oceanic | place...
CCTTATAAGCCGCTTTATACTTCCCGACGTTCTCCGGTAATGGCAAAAAATATTGTGTCAACCAGCCATCCGTTAGCCTCCCAAGCAGGCTTAAATATGATTTTACAGGGTGGAAATGCTGTGGATGCTGCTATTGCTGCTGCTATTACGCTCACAGTTGTTGAACCAACTGGTTGTGGTTTGGGTTCTGATGCATTTGCAATAATTTGGGACGGAAAATCTCTTCATGGGCTCAATGCTTCTGGTAGATCTCCAGCTGCATGGAATTTCGAAAGATTTGCAAATTTTGATAAAATGCCCTTTCGCGGTTGGGAGAGTGTTACTGTACCTGGAGCTGTTTCCGGTTGGCTGACACTTTCTGATAAATTTGGAAAACTTCCATTTGAAAACCTTTTTGAACCCGCAATTAAATATGCGAATGAAGGCTTTGCGGTCACGCCAATAATCTCAGAATTATGGAGAATTGGCGCGCAAGAGTTGAAAAACGAAATTGGTTTTTCAAAAAACTTTATGAGAAAAAATAATACCCCCAAAGCAGGTGAAATTTTTGTTAATCCAAATCTTGGAAAATCATTGACCTTAATAGCAGAGACGAAATGCAAAGCTTTTTACGAAGGAGAATTAGCAGAAGCAATTGAGCATTGCGCAATTCAAAATAATGCTGCTCTGTCACTGTCGGACTTAAGCCAGCACCAAAACGATTGGTGTGGTACTATTTCTCAACAATTTAATGACTTTGAACTGCACGAAATTCCTCCAAATAGCCAAGGCTTGGCTGCTTTAATGGCGCTTGGAATACTACGTTACACTGAAGTTCAAAACTTAAACCCCGACGACCCAGCAGCAATACATTTACAAATAGAAGCCATCAAATTGAGCCTAGCTGATGTTAATAAATATGTTTCAGATCCTAAAAATATGAAAGATACTACCGCTGAAGACCTGTTGAGCGAAGAGTATCTTAAACAGAGATCTCAACTAATTGATCGAAAAAAATCAAAAGATTTTAAATCAGGAACACCAAAAACTGGTGGAACAGTTTATGTTACAGCAGCCGACAAGTCGGGACAGATGATATCATTTATACAATCTAATTATGCAGGATTTGGTTCGGGTGTTTGTATTCCTGAAACAGGAATTCATTTACAAAATCGCGGAGCAGGTTTTTCATTAGATCCAAATTCTTCAAATGTTGTAGGACCAAAAAAAAGGCCATTTCATACTATAATTCCAGGGTTTTTGCTACGAAATGGACAACCAATTATGAGCTTTGGAGTGATGGGCGGTCCTATGCAAGCACAGGGTCATGTTCAATTAGTCCTGAGAACAGAACTTTGGGGTCAAGACCCACAAACTGCTATTGATGCTCCACGCTGGCGTTTTGATGAAGGAAAACGGGTTGCTGTTGAAATTTCCATGCCAAAAAAGACAATCAGTATTCTAAGCGATATGGGTCACGATGTTGAATTCGAAAATTATGATAAAAACTTTGGTTTTGGTGGTGCACAGATTATAAAAAACTTAGGAAATAATTTTTTTATTGCTGGTTCAGATCCACGTAAAGATGGTCAGTCTGTAGGTATCTGACAAGTTTAAAACTTTTGATGTAGAATAATAAAATGGATAAAATTGACAAGTTACGCATTAAGATGAAAGAACAAAATGTTGATTTGATCATTTTGTCACCAGGCGCAAATCTGAGTTGGCTTCTTGGGATAAATCCTCATGCTGACGAGCGGCCCCTGTTATTTTTTTTAACACTTTCCGGTTCAGCATTTTTAATGCCAGAACTTGAGGCCGAAAGTGCAAGACAGCATACTGAAATTGAATTTTATAATTGGTCAGATGCATCTGGTCCCTCAGAAGCCATTGATAAAATACTCGCAGATCTTCAAGGCTTTTCTTATCGTACCATAGTCATTGATGATACTATGCGGGCTGATCACGCAGCACTCGTTCAAGATAAACTTATGAATGCAAACCGAATTTTTACAGCATCAAATATTGGCGCTCTTAGAATGCAAAAGGATGCCACTGAGCAAAGGATTTTGCGGGCAAATGCTCATCAAGCTGATCTTGCAATGCAAAAGGCCTGGAACATTATAAAACCTGGATTAACTGAGGAATATATAGCATTAGCGATCCAAAATAGTTTCTCTGATCAGGGCGCATTACCCCAGTTTTCTATCGTTGCTTCAGGTTTAAACAGTGCCTTCCCACACCATCAAACGGGATCAAGAAAATTAAAAGAAGGCGATGCAATCGTGATCGATCTTGGAGGAAAATTTAAAGGCTATGCATCAGATATTACCAGAATGTCGTGCATTGGATCTCCCCCAAAAGATTATGCTTTGGTACATCAAATTGTTGAAGATGCAGTTTGCGCAGCAATGGCTGCAGCAAGGCCCGGTCAGATTGCTAAAAATGTTGACAGAGCAGCTCGCGAAGTTATTGAGAAAGCTGGTTTTGGAAAATATTTTGTTCACAGAACTGGCCACGGGCTAGGCAGCGAAATACATGAACCACCCTTCATAACATCTACTTCGGAAACTATTTTAGAGCCAGGAATGGTTTTTTCTATTGAACCAGGAATTTATATGCCAGATAAATTTGGCGTCAGGCTAGAGGAGATTGTTATTCTAACAGATAGCGGACCAGAGATACTATCCCAAATTCCACGTGAATTAAAAGTTATTAACTATTGATAAATATCATTTATTGTCTTTTTTTCCCAAATTCCAGTATAAATTTGTCATTAATAAAAGAGCGTCCCTAAGTAAATTGATAGGCAAATGCTCATTAGGAGCGTGCTGCGAGCATTCCTTGTATGAATGTGGTATCCAAATGGTTGGAATATTCAAAATATCAGTAAAGCAATTATTCGGAAGGGAACCCGCTAAGTTTGGGATCACATGAATTTTATCACCGTAAAATTCCTCCAAAATATGTTCAATTTTTTTCAACCAGACATTATCCAGATTTGTTCGTGATGCTTCAAAATTAATAGCATTTTCCGAAATAATTTTTATGTCTTGAAAGCCATGTTGATCGAGATGTTCTCTTAAAGACGAAATTACTTTATTTTCATCCGTTCCAACAACAAATCTCAACTGGCAGAGTGCCTTTGCCGAAGGCTGAATAGCGTTAACAGGCACATCAATATCGCCCGACTTCATTGCAAGAATAGAAAATGAGTTCCAACCAAATAATTTTTCATTTGAAGACAAACCAGGCTCTCCCCAATTTTCATCAATTTCTAAAGTCTTGGAGACAGTGTTAGGCAATGATTTTAACCGGTCACGCACTTCTTCTGTAAGAGAAGTTGGCTTCCAATTCTCGATTAAAATATTGCCAGTTTTATTCGTAATAATACTCAGTGCGTGTGAAAGCCGAACCCCAGGATCTCTTAAAACTCCTCCCCAATTTCCTGAATGATGGGCACCTTCACGGTATTTGACTTCGAGCTCAAAATTTATTGCCCCTCTCGAACCAAGAAAAACTGTTGGTACATCAACAGCTACCCTTGGTCCATCCGAGGCTATAAGAACATCTGATTTTAAATAGTCTTTATATTGCTCACACAGTTCAAATAGCCCTGGAGAACCAACTTCTTCACCCATTTCAAAAATAACTTTTATATTAAATCCAAGTTTTTTGCGGGTTTTTAAAACTGAAAGCAACGCCATTAAGTTTACAAGATGCTGACCTTTGTTATCGGCGACACCTCGACCATAGATTTTTTCGTCAATGATTTTTAATTTACTTGGACTGATACCCTCATTCCATAGCTCCTGTTGTAAGGGGACTGTATCTCCATGTCCGTAAAGAAGAATTGTCTTTAATTCAGATGATTCTATACGCTTTCCGATCAAAAATGGCGGGGCATTTTTAATAGGGTTATCGATTATTTCTGTTTGGAGACCTAGTTCCGCTAAAATACCAGACAGACCGTCAACATAATAACGGATCAAGTTTTCGTTAGATACAGAATTTTTACTATCCGTGACAAAACTCACCAAGCTTCTCAAATTTGCTATAAATTCTCCATCAACAAACAAATTTTCGGAAATTTTGAGCGCCTGATCAATTGAAGCCATGAGAAAGCCTTGTTTTATCAATTAAAAATTTAAAATTTTATAAAAAAAACTATAGACACTAAAAGTTAACAAGCCTAGCCTCTTATGGTGATACTATAAAGGAGGTAGATATGAATTTTTGCAAACTAGCAAAGCTGTCCTCAGTTGCCTTAATCGTGGCAACGGCGGCTAATGCTGAAAATGTCCTTCGTTGGACAAGCCAAGGTGATGCATTGACTATGGACCCTCATTCCCAGAATGAGAGCCCTACAATTGCATTCAATGGGCAAATTTACGAGGCACTCGTCGCTCGTGATATTGAAATGAACCTTGTTCCAGAATTAGCAGAAAGCTGGACAGCTTCACCAGACGGATGGACCTTCAAGCTGCGTAAAGGAGTAACATTCCATGATGGTGCTGACTTTACGGCAGAAGACGTAGTTTTTTCATTTAATAGAGCGCTTGAAGAATCTTCAGACTACAAAGAGCAAGTAAAAACTGTTTCAAAGGTCGAAGTGATCGATGATTATACTATTAAACTAGTTACCGATGGAGCAAATCCAATCCTGCCTAACACGCTTACCAATGTTTATATTATGGATAGTGGTTGGGCAAAAGCTAATGGAGTGGAAAAACCGCAGGATTTTGCTGCGGAAGAAGAAACATTTTCAGTACGAAATTCTAATGGAACTGGACCATTCATGCTAATGAGCAGAGCTCCAGAAGAGCTTTCAGTGCTTGAACGAAACCCGAATTGGTGGGGCGACTCTATGTTTCCTGGGAATGTGGATCGCATAGAATACAGACCCATTAAAAATGCTGCAACTCGTGTTGCTGCGTTACTATCTGGTGAAGTTGACTTTGTATTGGATGCTCCATTACAGGATTTAAAACGTATTGAAGCAACAGACGGCCTCACAACAAAAACTGTTGCACAGGTTCGTTCTATATTTTTTGGTATGGACCAAGGCGTAGATGAACTAAGAAGTTCAAATATTAAAGGTAAAAATCCGTTCCGAGACATTAGAGTTCGAGAAGCATTTAATCTTGCCGTAGATAAAGACGCCATTCAACGAGTCGTTATGGACGGATTGTCATTTCCAACTGGTATTATTACACCGCCAGGTGTTTTAGGAAATACGCCTGAACTCGATAAGCAGTATGGTTTTGATTTAGACAAAGCCAAAAGCTTAATGGCGGACGCTGGTTATGCCGATGGATTTGAAATTCAACTGGATTGCCCCAACAATCGCTATAACAATGATGAAAAAATCTGCCAAGCTGCAGTTGCAATGTTAGCGAAAATTGGAGTTAAAGTGAACCTCGACGCCATTCCTAAAGCACAGCACTTTCCAAAGATTCAAAAAAGAATTTCTGACTTTTATATGTTAGGATGGGGTGTGTCTACATTGGATAGCCACTACGTGTTCACTTATCTTTTTCACGGAGAAGGATCATGGAACGGTATCGGTTACAACAACCCTAGGGTAAATGAAATAACCAGGCTAATTGAAACTGAAACTGATATTCCTAAGCGTACGGCTCTCATCGATGAGGCTTGGCAAATAATTAAGAAAGAAATGCCATATTTGCCGATACACCACCAAGTACTTGGTTGGAGTATGAAAGACAATGTTGATGTGCCAATCGCTGCAGACGATCATTTAAGACCCCGATTCATAGTCTTCAAATAAAATTACAACAATAAGGGGAGCCATTTTGATGGCCCCCCGTTTTTAAGCAGGTTTCATGTTCTACTTTATTCTTAACCGGTTAGCCCAGGCTCTTTTGGTCATGGCCGTTGTGTCAGCAATAAGTTTTTCGCTATTCAATTTCGTTGGCGATCCGGTGAATAATATGGTTGGTCAAGACGCAACCAGAGAACAAAGAATTGAAATTAGACAGCAGCTTGGATTAGATGACCCCATTTTGGTTCAATATCAGAGGTTTATGCTTAACGTAGCACAAGGGGACTTTGGACTGTCTTACCGAATTAAACAACCAGTAAGTCAGTTAATATTAGAAAGACTACCAGCGACACTAGAGTTAGTTTTTGCTTCTGCTATTATTGCAGTATTCATAGGAATAGTTCTTGGTGTCTTTACGGGTATCCGGCGTTATTCGTGGGTAAGTAAAATTATAATGAGCGTTAGTCTAATAGGCGTAAGTTTACCGACTTTTATTATTGGCATAGGTTTAATTTATCTTTTCGCGGTGTATTTACGGTGGCTCCCCTCTTCAGGTAGAGCAGGCGTAATTGAAATTGGTGGATGGAAGACATCCCTACTAACGGTCGATGGGTGGAGGTCTATAATTTTACCTGCAATCACCCTATCTCTTTTCCAGCTTACAATGATTTTGAGGCTAGTTAGAGCAGAAATGTTAGAAGTAATGAGATCAGATTACATAAAGTTTGCGAGAGCTCGAGGTTTGGCAAACAGGGCTATTCATTTCGGTCATGCTCTGCGCAACACACTTGTCCCTGTGATAACAATCATTGGCTTAAATATTGGCGGACTTATCGCGTATTCCGTAATCACAGAAACGGTTTTTCAATGGCCAGGAACTGGCTTGATGTTCATTCAGGCCGTCGATTTCGTCGATGTTCCTATCATGGCAGCATATTTGATTTTTGTTGCTTTGCTTTTCGTTGTGATTAACCTGATCGTTGATATTCTATACTTTGTCGTCGACCCTAGAATAAGACGTGGAGGGTCATAGCTTGGCTAAAATTGATCAATCAAATTCTCGTTGGCAGCGATTTTTAGACAATGATATTGTTTATTCTTTTTTTACCACACCTGGAGCTATTATTGCTGCGACCATTACCTTCATAGCAATTACTGCGGCCTTTGCAGCACCTTTAATTGCACCATATAATCCGTTTGATCCTGCCCAGATTTCTTTATGGGACGGGAAACTCCCACCAGCCTGGTCAGATGGAGGGTCAACGGCATACCTTCTCGGAACAGATAACCAAGGACGTGACATGCTTTCGACCATTCTTTACGGTGGACGCATTTCAATTCTTGTTGGCATAGCAGCCGTTTTTTTAGGCATGTTACTAGGAGTAACATTAGGCGTAATTTCGGGATATTTTGGTGGCTTAACAGATACAATCATTATGCGCATAGCAGATGTACAGCTTACTATCCCTGGAATTTTAGTTGCGATACTCATTAATGGAATTGGTAGAGCCGCCCTGCCCCTAGAGTTGCGCGAAGAGTTTGCAATTTATGTTGTGATTGTTGCCATAGGACTTACGGATTGGCCTCAATTTGCACGTGTTGCGAGAGGCGCCACACTTGTGGAGGCTGAAAAAGAGTATGTCCAAGCCGCCAAACTCATTGGATTGCCAAAATTTACCATTATTCTGCGACATATTTTACCGAATACACTCCGACCCGTACTTGTTATCGCAACTATTGGTCTGGCCCTTGCGATAATTGCCGAGGCAACTTTAAGTTTTCTTGGTCAGGGTATACCGCCAACCACGCCCTCACTAGGCACCCTCATAAGGGTGGGAAATGAATTCCTATTCTCTGGACTTTGGTGGATTACTTTTTTCCCAGCTATTGCTCTCATAATATTAGTATTTTCTGTAAATTTATTGGGAGATTGGATGCGAGACGCACTCAATCCAAAACTACGATGAGTAATCTTCTTGAAATTAATAACCTCAGCGTAGACTTTCCTTCACGCAGAGGACAAGTCGCTGCTGTTAATAAGGTGTCAATTGAAGTCGCTAAAGGTGAAGTCCTGGGTTTAGTTGGAGAAAGCGGTGCTGGAAAGTCAACTGTAGGTAACTCTATTATCAATCTTTTAGAACCCCCTGGTTACATTTCAGGAGGGGAAATTATTTTTGATGGGGCTCGGATAGATCAATTATCTAACGAGGAAATGAGAAAGATAAGAGGAGCTAAAATTGGTACTATTTTTCAAGATCCTCAAACCTCATTAAACCCACTTATGACCATTGGAAAACAGCTATCCGAGACACTTATCGAAACTTTAAAAATTTCTGGATCTTCCGCTCGAGAAAAAGCGATTGAGCTCCTTGATTCAGTCGGCATTCCGGAGCCAGAAGCACGGTTAGACGCCTATCCACATCAGTTTTCAGGTGGAATGCGTCAACGTGTTGTTATTGCTCTAGCATTGGCTGGAGACCCTGATTTAATCATTGCTGATGAGCCCACAACTGCACTCGATGTTTCTATCCAAAAACAAATTCTGGATTTAATAAAATCACTGTGTAAGCAGCGCAATTTAGGGGTCATTATCGTAACACATGATATTGGGGTCATCGCTGAAATCGCTGATCGGGTTGCAGTAATGTATAATGGTCAATTGGTAGAGCAAGGAAAAGTAACACAGGTTCTTCAAAAACCAAAACATGAATATACAAAAAGCTTAATATCCGCAGTGCCTAGTGGAGATCAAAAACTTCATCGCTTTACAGTAGTTGACTACATTGATGGATCAGGAGAAAAAGTCACTCTCGAAAATGTAAGCGATCACTGGCTGTCTAAAAACAAATCTTCCGAAACACATAATACGGCTGTTTCAGTAAAAAATTTATCAATTGAGTTTTCTATTCGGCAGGCTTTATTTCGTAAAAATCGTATATCGTTGAAAGCTGTGGATGATGTATCAATCGAGATACAAACTGGTGAAAGTTTTGGGCTGGTTGGAGAAAGTGGATCTGGAAAGAGTACTCTTGCCCGTCTAATTGCGGGATTATATACGCCAAAATCAGGTGACATAAATATATTCGGTCATAACGTTTTACAGAAAACTCAAAAAACAAAAACTTCTTTAATTAGAAGAAAAATGCAAATGATTTTCCAAGATCCCTACTCTTCTTTGAATTCAAGAATGACCGTTGAAGATATAATCTCCGAACCAATTCGATTTCATCGATCGACCGAGAATTCGAGTGAGACATCAGAAGTTGTTCGAGATTTGATCTCTTTTGTTGGCATGCCCACCACGTCACTGAAAAAATACCCACATGAGTTTTCTGGTGGCCAGCGACAAAGAATTTCCATTGCTAGAGCACTTGCCTCAAGGCCTGAGATTCTTATTTGTGATGAACCAACTTCCGCCTTAGATGTCTCAGTTCAGGCTAATATTCTAAATTTACTTAAAGATCTACAAGAAGAATTAAGTCTTACCATGTTATTCATATCGCATGATTTACCCGTAATCAGACAAATGTGTGATCGCGTTGCAGTGATGCAGAATGGAAAAATTTGTGAAATTGCCCAAACAGATGAGTTGTTCGACCATCCAGAGCATGAATATAGCAAACATCTTTTGGGCTTAATGCCTCGAATGGATTTATTTCGACTTTAAGCGTAAGCAGTGCATTTTTAGTGCAAGTAAAATTAAGCGCCATTTAGCTCTGAAATATATTCATTTGCCGTCATTCTATGATATTCGATCCCGCTAATATTAAGATCGACAGGATCAGGATCAACAATCTCAATTTTGGCATTATTTCTAAGCGCATATCGAAGCGCAATAGATGTAATATTTACACTGAAAGATGTTCCCATAAATACCACACTATCTGCAGATTGCATTTCTTGCTCAGCTTCGCTTATTCGATATAATTCTGTATAATATTCATCAAACAACAGTACAAATGGCTTGAGAGAATGGCCATATTCTGGGTGATCTTTTATTTTGAATAACTCGAGCAAGAGCCGCTTTAATTTCGTATCATCGTCTAAATCAATTTGAGAGTTGGCAACAATATCCCAAGGCGCATCATGTAAGGGCACTATGTTTTCTTGTTTTTGAAAAACAGTCACTTTATCTAAACGCCCATGAATAGAAATATACTGAGTATTGCCTGCTTTCCCGTCTAAGCCATCAATATTTTGTGTTATAAGATTTTTATCAGCTAGCCAAAAATGAACTTCGTTAGGCAAGATATGACGATAAGATGCAAATCTCTTATAATACCAAAGAAGAAATTCAGCTGGATTTTCACAATACATTTTTCTCGTTGCCATTTCTTGAGGAGTAAAATTTGAACTTCCTATTGTCCAAAAACCATCAGCACCTCGAAATGTTGGAATTCCACTATCTTTGCTCACACCTGCGCCCGTGATAAAAAGCTTTTGAAACATTAAGTTGAG
>Ga0209433_10000713_pt1 | contig 10221 bp, 9 predicted proteins | sample METZYME_5_50m_FD_187552 | JGI IMG/M metagenome (GOLD analysis project Ga0209433, IMG submission 187552) | Marine microbial communities from oxygen minimum zone in mesopelagic equatorial Pacific - METZYME_5_50m (SPAdes) (version 2) | ecosystem: Environmental > Aquatic > Marine > Oceanic | place...
AGGGAATGGATTTTCTGAGTTTAATTTTAGTGACGAATTAATTCAAACAATCTCTGCTCAAGGCTACTCATCACCCACTCCAATTCAAAAAGCTGCAATTCCTGAATTGCTTCTTGGTAGAGATTTAGTTGGACAAGCTCAAACCGGGACAGGGAAAACAGCAGCATTTGCCTTGCCAATCCTAGAGAGACTAAAAAAGAATGTTGGACATCCTCAAGTTTTAGTCCTAGCTCCAACCCGTGAGTTAGCTATGCAAGTAGCAGAATCATTTCGCACCTATTCTGCAGGTCACCCTCACTTTAAAGTACTTGCGATATATGGGGGCTCTGATTTCCGAAATCAAATCAACACTCTTAGAAGAGGAGTTGATGTAGTCGTAGGAACTCCGGGGCGAGTCATGGATCACATGCGTCAAAAGACTCTCAACACTAGTCATTTAAGTTGTTTAGTTCTAGATGAAGCTGATGAAATGTTAAGGATGGGATTCATTGATGATGTTGAGTGGATTTTAGAACAATTACCAGAGGAGAGACAACTAGTATTATTCTCAGCGACGATGCCATCTGAGATAAGAAGATTGTCAAAAAAATATTTGAATAGTCCTGCAGAAATAACAATAAAGGCAACTGAATTGAGGGAAAGACTCATCAGGCAAAGGTATATAAGTGTTCAAAATGTTTATAAAGTAAATGCACTTCAAAGAGTACTTGAAGCCATTTCAGAAGAAGGAGTAATAATATTTGCTAGAACAAAAGCTATTACAATTGTCGTTGCTGAAAAATTAGAATCATTTGGATACAATGTAGCTGTTTTAAATGGAGATATTCCTCAAAACCAAAGAGAACGAACTGTTGAAAGATTAAGACAGGGTTCTATCAACATATTAGTAGCCACAGATGTTGCAGCTAGAGGTCTTGATGTGGATAGAATTGGTTTGGTAGTAAATTATGATATGCCATTTGACCGCGAAGCTTATGTTCATCGAATTGGTAGAACTGGACGTGCGGGAAGAAACGGTGAAGCAATTCTTTTTGTCAATCCAAGAGAAAGATCATTTTTAAGTAATCTTGAAAGAGCAGTAGGTCAACCGATTGAGAGAATGGATATCCCAGACAATGAACTTATAAATAGCAACCGAATTAAGAAATTACAAGCGAAATTAATAAAAGCCGCCTCAACACCGAGAGATAATCCAGAAGAGTCGAATATTTTGGAAGAATTAATAAAAAATGTCGAAAAAGAATTAGAGATCGATCCAAAAGAATTAACACTTGCCGCATTAAATTTAGCAGTTGGTTTTAATGCACTACTTGAGAATGGAAATGAGGATTGGATCAGACAATCAACTCAAAGGCATACAAGAAATGACCGAAGAGACAACAAGTTCAAACAACGTCGAAGAGGTGATTTTGACAACAGAAGACTTGAAGATGAGATGGATAGATTCAGAGTTGAAGTTGGTCACCGAGATAGAGTCAAGCCTGGTAATTTAGTGGGGGCAATTGCAAACGAAGCCGGACTAAAAGGAAGATCCATAGGCAGAATAAGAATATTTGAGAATTACAGTCTTGTAGATTTACCAAAACAAATGCCTGACAATGTTTTTCAGGCTCTGAAGAAAGTCAAGGTAATGAATAAAGAATTACAGATAAATAGAGCTGACTGATAGAAAGAACAACCAATAAAATGCTTAGTAAATTATTATTAATCAACATTATCTCATTTCTTCTGATAGATATGGGTATTAATTTAGAAGCTAAGGAAACAAAAATTAGTACTAGGAATAGTCTTATTAACAAATTTTGTATTGCAACATTAAAATCTAAACTTGATATCAAGAATAAGCAAAATCTAAATGAAATCAGTAACTTTACATGTGAATGTTTTTTTAAAAAATACAATTCTGGAAATTCTTTAAAAAGCTCACGAGTTTACTGTAGAGATAAAGCCACTGAGAAATATAATCTCTAAAACAATAGCAATCTAAATAAAATGCATTCATTAAATTCAGAAATAAATAAAAGCCCAATAATAAGACTTTTAAGTAATCTTAAAAGTCATAAGACTCTAATATATTCAGCTATTACTTGCTCTATATTAAATAAGTTTTTTGATCTTGCACCACCTGTATTAATTGGTATATCTGTGGATGTAGTAGTAAGAAAAGAAAGTTCATGGCTTGGATCAATCGGCTTTAAAACTGTGCCAGATCAGTTGATTGTACTTGCAATAATTTCATTTTTGATTTGGACAGCTGAATCATTCTTTGAATATTTATATGGATTAATGTGGAGAAATTTAGCTCAGAAGACACAGCATTTCTTAAGAATCAAAGCATATGACCATTTACAAAAATTAGAGATGACATTCTTCGAATCAGATAATACAGGAAGGCTTATGACAGTACTCAATGATGATATAAATCAATTAGAAAGGTTCTTGGATGAAGGAGCTAATAAGATTATTCAATTAATAATTACAGTTTTAATTGTTGGAGGGGTAATGATTTTATTAGCCCCTGGAATTGCATTGCTGGCTTTTATTCCTATTCCATTTATTCTTTGGGGATCGATTAATTTTCAAAAGAACCTAGCACCTCGTTACCGTGAAGTTAGAGATAGGGCAGGAGATCTAGCCTCAAGACTTAATAATAATCTCAGTGGAATGCTTACTATTAAAAGCTTTGCTACTGAGGAATGGGAACTTGAAAGATTAAAGATCGATAGTAATTTATATCAAAAAAGTAACAGAAAGGCGATTAAATTATCAGCAGCATTTATTCCCTTAATTAGATTCGCAATACTATTTGCTTTCCTTGCAATATTAATTGCTGGAGGCTTCCAAGCTTGGAAAGGTTTTATGCCTGTTGGAACTTATAGTTTTTTAGTATTTATAACACAAAGGTTATTGTGGCCCTTAACCACTTTAGGCCATATTTTAGATGATTATCAAAGGTCAATGGCCTCAACAAATAGAGTTTTAGATCTAATAGATACTCCAATTAGAATTCAAACTGGGAAAATCAAATTAGATCCCAATGATGTTAACGGTAAAATCAAATTTAAAAATATTGATTTTACTTATCCTGGAAGATCTCAAATAATAAATAACTTTAATTTAGATATAGGTCCTGGAAAAAAAATAGGTATTGTAGGAGCTACTGGATCTGGGAAAAGCACACTTGTAAAGTTGTTATTAAGGCTCTATGAAATTAATAAAGGTTCAATAGAGATTGATGGGAAATCAATTGAATCCCTGGAATTAAAAAGTTTACGGCGTTGCATTGCATTAGTAAGCCAGGAAACATATTTGTTCCAAGGCACAATTGAAGAAAATATTTCTTATGGATCACAAACAATTAATAAATCAAAAATTAAAAATGCTGCAGACATCGCCGAAGCAACTGAATTTATTAATCAATTGCCACAAGGACTAAAAACAATAGTGGGAGAAAGAGGACAAAAGTTATCGGGCGGACAAAGACAAAGAATAGCTATTGCAAGGGCAATATTAAAAAATGCACCAATATTAATACTAGATGAGGCAACAGCGTCAGTTGATAATGAAACTGAAGCAGCTATTCAAAGATCTCTTAAGAAAATAACAAATAAATGTACTACAATTGTTATTGCACATCGTTTAAGTACAGTAATAGACGCTGACGAAATTGTAGTATTGAATAAAGGTAAGATCATTGAGAAAGGAACACACATTTCTCTTCTAAAAAATAAAGATTTCTATTACTACCTATGGAAAATTCAAGCTGGTGAAAATATTAATTAAATTATATGAAAAAAGTAAAAGAACTTACAACTCTTTTAAAAGTATCTTGCATTTTTGACCAGCGTTGTTCACTTGTGCTAGCAGCAAGTGTATATAAATAACCTCTATCTACGACAACAGTAGCGATTTCGTGCCTACTCTTTTCTAAATCAACTGAATATTCGAGATCATAGAATTTGCGTTCACCAACTTCTCTTTCTGAAGCTTCAATTAAGTGAATAGATTTATTACTATTGTTTTCGCCAAAGAGTCTTTCCCCCACGGCATCTGGACCACCCAAATCATCTAAATCCACTTCATTCTCCAATTTAGAAATAACAAGACTGAGAGTTTCATCGGAGTTGATCAAGTCATGGTAAACAACCTCTGGGCCATTATCTACAGAAACTCTCGTCCACCCTGTTGGGAAAAGGAAACCATATCGTCCATCTTGGCTTTTAAAAGGTTCCAACCCTGCGCTCCCCCCCGTAGAGCATGCCACCAGTGTCAAGACTAGAGCAATAGCCAAAAGAGATTTAAAAGATGTTCGTAGAAATTTGATCATTTTGAGAGACTCAAGCATCATTATTTTGATACATTTCTAATTTAACTGACGGTAATCTTTAAATTAGTGCAACCCTGATAAAACTCTGACTAAATTCAAGTTAATTGCATCTTAACTCTGAGCGGCTTCACAAAACCATTATCAAAATTAATTGATCAATTTGAGCAATTGCCTGGGATAGGCCCTAGAACAGCTCAAAGATTAGCTTTGCATCTTTTGCGTCAACCAGAGGACAAAGTAAGAATGTTCTCAGAAGCTCTAGTTAACGCGAAGAATCAAGTAGGTCAATGCAAGAAGTGCTTTCATTTAACTGCAGAAGAAAATTGCGAAATTTGTTTAAACAAACAAAGAAATCAAGATCTCATTTGCGTTGTATCTGAGTCAAGAGATTTACTTGCACTTGAGCGAACTCGAGAGTACAAAGGGCTTTATCATGTTATTGGCGGACTTATTTCTCCAATGGATGGCATAGGACCAGAAATGCTTGAAATATCAAGTCTTATTAAAAGGGTGGATAAAGAAAATATCAAAGAAGTGATACTTGCCTTAACTCCAAGTATTGAGGGGGATACTACGAGTCTTTATGTTGGAAGATTATTAAAACCTTTCACTAAAGTAACCCGTATTGCTTATGGACTTCCTGTTGGAAGTGAGTTGGAATATGCCGATGAGGTAACTCTTTCGCGTGCTTTAGAAGGACGTAGAGATCTAGATTAATCATCAAACAAACATGACAACAACCACAAGAAAAACAACAAAATACAGTAGCTTCCTCCCAGAAGAGCGCTTACCTAATTGGATTAAGCCATCAATCGGTAATGCATCTCAAATAGAAAAAGTTCAAAAGCTAGTTAAAGAAAATAGATTGCATACAATCTGCGAGGAAGGTAGATGTCCAAACAGGGGTGAATGTTATGCCGCTGGTACGGCTACATTCTTATTGGGTGGCTCAATCTGTACAAGAAGCTGTGCCTTCTGCCAAGTAGAGAAAGGGAAGTCACCCAAGAAAGTAAATATTTTTGAAGCAGAGAAAGTAGCAAATGCTGTTCAGGTATTGAATCTCAAATATGTGGTACTAACCGCAGTCGCAAGAGATGATTTACCAGATCACGGTGCAAGTTTATTCACTACAACAATGGACGCTATTAGGTCATTGAATCCTGGTGTCGCAATAGAGGTACTAACACCAGATTTCTGGGGTGGAGACAATAAAGACAATGTTAAAAAGCAAAGAGAACGACTTAAGCTAGTTCTCTCAGCTAATCCTATTTGCTTCAATCACAATCTTGAAACTGTAAAGAGACTCCAACGAGAAGTCAGAAGAGGAGCTACTTATGAACACTCACTAAACCTTCTCAAATTTGCAAGAGAAATCAATCCAAAGATTCCTACAAAATCAGGAATAATGCTTGGACTGGGAGAAAAATTTCATGAAATAATTCAAACCCTTAAAGACCTTAGACAAGTTGACTGTCAATATTTAACTATCGGTCAATATTTACGCCCTTCACTTGCTCACATTCCAGTTTCTCATTATTGGTCACCAACAAAATTCAATGATTTTGCCGAAATAGCCAAGGGATTAGGTTTTAAAAAAGTAAACAGCGGTCCTTTGGTAAGAAGCAGTTACCATGCGAATGACACTTTAGATTAAATCTCTTAAAAAAATCTTTGCTATTCCGACCAACTCCGATAACTCCTATCAAATACCCTCTGACAATTGCCTACCATAAACGCACCTGCTCCTCCCCAAACAAGTCTCAGAGGTAAATCCATAGGAGAAGATCCAACTTTACGAACAGTATTAAAGCCACGCCTACGAAAGTAACGTTGCAGGATTTCATGCTGATTGTTTTCATCAAAAATAGCCAATAATCTTGCACTACGACAAGGAGTTTCTTCTAAAGCCCAGGCCATAGTCGCAGCCCATATTAAATTACCTACATCAGAGTTGGCATTCTTACCAACCTTCATCGTGTCAAGCTGAAGGCCTTTAGTATTTTGATAGGCCCATCCTTTCATTTCACCCAATAACTGAATTTTATTATTACTGGTTTTCTCACCAACAACTAACTTAAACGACCAAATATTAAGAGGCCTCCTAACTTGTATTCGCAGCAATAACCCCCTGTCAGATGCTTCTTTTTCCAATTGAGTTAAATTTGGGTTGGTCATGAAGATGGCCATATAGAATTCTCTGGTAGACGTTTCATTATTTCATCAATTTGACGTTGTCTTTCAGCAAATCTAGCTCTGTCGCTATCTGTATATTTATTCACACAAGCTTCGCATTGTAAGCCTTTTATATATGTTGGTTTTTTCAAATCCTCAGGGGAGATAGGTAATCCACAAGCATGACACATCCTATGTGAACCTGGTGTTAGATCATGATCTAAAGAGACACGTTGATCAAAAACATAGCACTCACCTTCCCATAAACTCGCCTCAGGAGAAACATCCTCAAGATATTTCAGAATTCCACCTTCAAGATGATGTACGTCGGAAAAACCTTCGTCTATCAAATAAGAAGTAGCTTTTTCGCATCTTATTCCTCCCGTACAATACATCCCAATTTTTAAAGAAGGATTCTCCTCGATTAAAGGTTTTAAATGCTTTTGAACCCAAGCCGGAAATTCACGAAATGATTTTGTGTGAGGATTTAGAGCTCCTGCAAAATTTCCAATTTTTATTTCATACTCATTACGAGTATCAATAACAACACTATCAGGATCTTCTAAAAAATCATTCCATTCACAAGCTTTTATATAATTACCTACAGATTTAGAAGGATTAACTTGTTTTAGCCCAATCGTAACAATTTCTTTTTTCTGACGAGCCTTAAAGCGTCTAAATGCCTGTTTTTCCGTCCAACTAAATTTAACATTAATATCTGATACCTTTAAAAGTTTCTTTAAGGTTTCAATGAATTGAACTATCGCATTTTCAGTTCCACAAACTGTACCGTTAACACCTTCAGAAGCCAATAAAATTGTCCCTTTTATTTCCTGATTCGTTGCCAAGTTAGTCAATTCTTTCTTGATCAAAAGAATTTCTTGATCAAGAATCGATATAAAATTGTAAAACGCAGCAACTTTATACTTGCATTTGTTAAGGCTATCCTCCGTTTTCATAACTACTTATTCTTGCGAGAAATTGGTAGTAATTCCAGCATCCGCTAAAAGTTTACGGTCAGCATCCACCTCAGGGTTGCTTGTAGTCAAAAGTGTATCTCCATAAAAGATAGAGTCAGCTCCGGATTGCAGACATAGGATCTGAGCTTCCCTACCTAGTTGTTGTCTTCCTGCGCTAAGTCTTATTCGACTCTTAGGCATAATGATCCTAGCAGTCGCGACCATACGAACCATCTCTAGTGGATCAATAGAAGACAAATCCTCCATGGGCGTCCCCTCCACTGCAACTAGAGCATTAATAGGTACACTCTCAGGATGAGGATTTAAAGTTGCTAAGACTTTAAGTAAAGATGCTCTATCGGAAACAGATTCGCCCATACCAATAATCCCACCACAGCAGACTGTAATTCCAGCCATGCGAACTCTTCTCAATGTTTCAAGTCGATCTTGGTATGTTCTTGTAGAAATGATTTTGGAATAATGTTCAGGACTAGTATCTAAATTGTGGTTATAGGCTGTTAAGCCTGCTTCTGCCAATCTTGAGGCTTGAGAATCAGTTATCATTCCAGCAGTGACACATGCTTCAAGGCCAAGTTCTTTGACACCTCTCACCATTTCAAGCATTGAATCGAATGCGTTTCCGTCTTTGATCTCACGCCAAGCCCAACCCATACAAAATCTATCTGCTCCTGCATCTTTAGCCGCTCTTGCTCTATCAAGAACTGACTCAATTTGGAGTACTGGATTAGGTTGAACCGTCGTTTCGTTGTGTACAGATTGTGGACAGTAGGCACAGTCTTCTGAACATCCCCCTGTTTTCACACTCAGAAGGGAAGCAAGTTGAACTTTATAACCTGGATTGTAAGACCTATGAACTATTTGAGCTCTCCACAACAAATCCATTAAAGGTAGATCAAGTATTTCTTTTATTTCATCTAAAGACCAATCATGTCTTATGTCTCCACCTTTTATGGAATTAAAATCTGATAATGATTCATCTTTAAAGGTGAATTTAGTAGATTCCTGAATATTAGGATTAATTAGCGTCATAAAAAAGTTTGAATATAAAAAATTTAATTGCTTTTTAGTTTTAGCTGATTATCTATAAAAAATCATAGAACTCAAGAGATTCAATTGTTTTAGTTATACACCCCCAAATCGCCTTCTTCTTGATTGATAGTCAAGCAGTGCGATAGCAAGAGTATCGGCGTTAAAATCTGGCCATAATACATCTGTGACATGAATCTCAGCATAAGCTAATTGCCACAAAAGGAAATTACTTATTCTTTTTTCACCACTTGTTCTTATAAGTAAATCTGGATCAGGCTCACTAGCTGTAAACAACTCAGAAGCAAATACATTTTCATCTATCAAAGAAGGATCTAATTCACCTCTGACCGATCGTTCTGCCAATTTTTGGGCCGCTCGTACTAATTCCCTTCGTCCACCATAATTAGTGCAAACATTAAAATGAATCCCTTTATTATTAGAAGTTGACTCAACCGACTCTTTTATTAAGTCCTTTAATGGAATAGGTAATGGGTCAAGATCACCTAAAAAATTAATTCTTACTTCTTCCAGTTTTAAATTAGTCAATTCACGTTTAAGAACACTCTCAAAAAGCGTCATTAAGAAATTTACTTCTTCACTAGGTCTGGACCAATTTTCAGTTGAGAAAGCATAAACAGTTAATGCTCCTATTCCCCAATTGCTACACAAATGCAAAGTTGTTTTTAATGCCTCAACCCCTGCAGTATGTCCAATAGTTCTTGGTAACCCCTTGGCTTGTGCCCACCTACCGTTTCCATCCATTATTACCGCAATGTGATCGGGCATACGAAGACGATCCAAATCTTTAGGTAATGGGGATACCTTTCTAGAATTATCGGTGCTTATTACAGAAGGGTAAGTCAATTCAAAGACTCCTTGCTGTCATCAATTTTTCCAAGATTAACTCTGGATTGACCAACTTTAGGTTCAATATTAGAAGAAGTTGTTTTCAATGAAGAATTAATGCTGGTGGACTTAGATACAGGTGCATTTGAAGGATCCAACAATTCTTTCAATAGGTCAAGTAACCGGCTGCTTGTAATAGGCCTCTCAAGTCTTCCTTGACTAGCTAAGGATAAGGTACCTGATTCTTCTGAAACCACAACACAAATACATCGATCAAATCTCTCAGTTATGCCAAGAGCCGCCAAATGTCTGGTTCCGTATCTACTAATTCCTTGCCTAGAGAGAGGCAAAATCACACCTGCTGAAACGATTCTATTTCCCTTGACTAAAACAGCTCCGTCATGAAGAGGTGTATCAGCTGCAAAAAGATTTAGTAACAATTCAGACGATAATTGAGCATCAATTGGAACTCCAGGGAAAAGAAAATCTTCAGGACGTAAGTCACTGCCCATATCAACAACAATTAATGCACCTTTTCTATTTTGAGATAAGCGACCTGCAGCTTCAGTTAATTGCGCAAAAGTATTAGAACTTGCCCTGAATTCTTTTTGAGTATTTCCAAGAATCACAGCCAATCTTCCAGTACCTAATAACTCCATCAATCTCCTTAATTCTCCTTGCCATAAAATCGCCAAAGATAAAGAGCAAGCCAAAACCAATGCATCAACAAGTTTTGATGTGATTGGTAAATTTGCAAACCTCTGAACGAACCATGCTAGTGAAACTAAAAAGAGGTAGCCTCTTAAAAGCCATAATGTTCTTTGCTCTTTAACCCTTGTAAAAAGAAGTACTCCAAGAGAAAAAGCA
>Ga0209433_10000716_pt1 | contig 10209 bp, 12 predicted proteins | sample METZYME_5_50m_FD_187552 | JGI IMG/M metagenome (GOLD analysis project Ga0209433, IMG submission 187552) | Marine microbial communities from oxygen minimum zone in mesopelagic equatorial Pacific - METZYME_5_50m (SPAdes) (version 2) | ecosystem: Environmental > Aquatic > Marine > Oceanic | place...
AACATCCAATCAGCTAAGAAAAGATCTAGGCAAGCAAATTCTAGGAATACTCTAAAAAGTTCTCAAAGAGCATCAATGAGAACAATGGTTAAAAATGTTGAAGACGCTATAAAAGAGAATGACTCTGCTAAAGCTAAAGACCTCTTTACTTCAACTCAAAAAGTTTTAGATAAGTTAGCAAATAAGAAAGTTCTTCCTAAAAATACAGTCGCTCGCCAAAAATCTAGATTAAGCAAATCTATCAAAAACTTAGGCTAAAAATATTTTTGTTCCAGACGGTTTGTTCTCAAGGACACCTTCCAATATACCTCTTTTTTTGCCATTCAAAATCCAAACAGCATTATTCATTTTTAGATATTCTTTTGCGGCTTTAATTTTTGTAGTCATGCCGCCTCTTCCTAAAATTCCTGAGTCACCAAAAGAAACTGATTTTAGATCAAATTTATTTAGATTAATTTTACTAATCAATTTTGCCTTGTGATCTTGATCAGGATTTTTATCATACAAACCATTTTGATCGGTCAAAATAAAAAGTTTTTTTGATCTTAACAAAGTTGCAACTTTTCCGCTCAGCCTATCATTATCTCCATTTAAAATCTCTTCTGTAGATATTGAGTCATTTTCATTGATGATTGGGATAGCTCCAAGCTTGATTAAGTTAGAAATGCTATTTTTAGCATTTTCTGAACGGTTTTTAACACCAAAGTCAGAATGGCTAAGCAAAACTTGAGCTGCAATTAAATTAAATCTTTTTAGTTCTTTTTGATAGCTGTTTATCAAGCCTATTTGGCCAGAAGCTGATAAAGCTTGGAGAAAATCAACAGACTTAGGTTTAGTAGATAAATTCCATATTTTCATTCCTTGTGCAATAGCACCGGAAGATACTAGAACAATGTGAAAGCCTTTTTGGTGAAGCGAGTATATCTGTTCAGATATTGACTTTATAAATTTCAAATTGGGTAATCCTGAAGACAAAGTTGTTAAACTTGAACCAGCTTTAATGACTATTAATTTTTCAAGATTAATTTTTCTCACTTGATAATTTCTTGCCTATGTTTTCAATTACTTTTTTTAAACCTTTTCCTGTAATCGATGATACATAAAAGACATTTTTTCTGCTAAAAAGTTCCTTTACTTCTTTTTTTAAAAACTTTATTTCGCTTTCAGGAAGTTTATCTATCTTGCTAATTACAACCCATTGTTCTTTTTTACTAAGTTCATTTCCAAAACCTTTTAATTCTGAATTGATATCATCGTAATCTTTTTTTATTCTGTCTAAATCTCCCTCCTCTATATCTATGAGATGTAAAAGTATTTCTACTCTAGAAAGATGTTTCAAGAAATCTATTCCCAATCCAATACCTTCTGAAGCTCCTGGAATTAAGCCTGGAATATCGGCTACAACAAAGCTCGAATAACTATTTATTTTAACTACTCCAAGATTAGGACTTAAAGTTGTAAACGGATAATCAGCGATCTTAGGTTTTGCGGACGATATTTTTGAAATTAAAGTTGATTTACCTGCATTTGGTTTTCCAAGAAGCCCAACATCAGCTAAGACTTTTAACTCTAATCTAACTTTTATAATTTCTCCATTTTTTCCTTCTGTAGTTTTTCTTGGAGCTCTGTTAGTTGAAGATTTAAATCTAGCATTTCCAAGCCCACCTTGCCCTCCTCGAACCGCTGTATATATTTGATTAGTATTTATCAGGTCGCACAGAAGTTCATCTGTTTCATCATTTATTAGCATAGTTCCCATTGGTACCTCAAGGAGAGTATCAATGCCGTCTTTTCCATGCATATTTTTACCCTTTCCTTGTCGACCATTTTGAGCTTTATACTTTCTTTTGAGTTTAAAATCTTGCAAGGTGTGTAAAGAGTCTTTTGCAATAAAATTTATGTTTCCGCCTTTGCCGCCATCGCCTCCGTCTGGTCCTCCCTTGGGTATAAATTTCTCTCGACGAAAGCTTAAACAGCCGTTACCGCCATCTCCAGATGAAATTTCTATTACTGCTTCATCGATGAAGCGCATGATATTATGTTGAGGATTCTATATTGACAAATTGCTTGAGGTTTTTTCCTTTTTTATTAAAGAAAACTTTCCCAGCACATTTTGCGAAAAGGGTATGATCTTTCCCGATACCTACGTTCTGTCCAGGATGAAATTTAGTTCCTCTTTGTCTTACCAGTATTTCTCCAGCAGAAACTGCCTGACCACCATATCTTTTTACTCCGAGTCTTTTGGACTCTGAGTCTCTTCCATTTCTAGAGCTTCCGCCTGCTTTCTTATGCGCCATAATTTATAGATTCTATTTTCACCTTTGTTAAATTCTGTCTATGTCCTTGCTTTTTTCTATAGTCTTTTCTTCTTTTCATCTTAATAATGTTAATTTTTTTTGTCTTAAGATGATTTATTACCTTACCTTTTACGGTTGCTCCTTCTAAAAGTGGCCTACCAACATTTAAAGCGCCATCTTTATTTACAGCTAAAACCTCAGAAAATTCTATAACTTCTCCCTCGTCTAAAGATATTTTCTCAAGAAGAACTTCTTCTCCCTCAGAAACTTTATGTTGCTTTCCTCCACTTTTTATTACTGCGTACATCGTTACAAATTACAAAATAGATGCGAATAGTATAGGATAAAGTCTTTCGTCGCAATCTTTAAGAAAGACGAGATGATTTGATAAGCCATGGATGTAAAAAACAAAAATAATTTTTCTAAAGATGAATTGATTGCTTGTTCAAATGGTAAATTATTTGGTCCTAAAAATGGAAGATTACCAAACAATGAAATGCTAATGATGGACAGAATTGTTGAGATTAACGAATCAAGAGGAGATTATTCTAAAGGCGAAATTCAGGGAGAATTAGACATAAATCCCAATTTGTGGTTTTTTGACTGTCACTTTTCTACCGATCCAGTTATGCCGGGTTGCTTGGGACTAGATGCAATGTGGCAATTACTTGGTTTTTATCTTCTCTGGGAAGGCAATAGTGGGATAGGTAGAGCTCTTGGTTCTGGACAAGTAAAATTTTATGGACAAGTTTTACCAAGAGCTAAATTAGTTGAGTATAAGATCAGTATTAAGAAAATAAGAAAGCAAAAACTTGTAATTGGATTTGCTGATGGGCTTATGTTTGTTGACGGAAAAGAGATTTATTCTGCAAAAGATTTGAGAGTTGGGTTATTTGAAGATCCACAAAATTTCTAAAATGTTAAAGAAAAGAGCAGTAATCACAGGTATGGGTTCTATTTCTTGCATAGGAACTTCTCTAGAAGAAATATCTAAATCTTTAAAAGGCGGTAATTCAGGAATAACAAAAAATGAAGAATATGATGATTTGGGATTTAGAAGTAAAATTTCTGGGTCAGTAGAAATCAATCTGAAAGACCTTATAGATAGAAAGATATTTAGGTTTATGGGGGAAGCTGCTGCTTATTCCTATTTAAGTGCTGTGGATGCAATTAAAGACTCAGGCTTGCCTAATAGTATTTTTGAAACAGACAGAATAGGTGTTATAGCCGGTTCAGGAGGTGCATCATCCAGAAGTCAAGTTGATGCAGCAGATATTTTAAGAGAAAAAGGAGTTAAAAGAGTTGGTCCTTACAGAGTGACTCAAACTATGGGGAGTACTGTTTCTGCTTGTCTAGCTACTTCTTTGAAAATCAAGGGTGTTAATTTTTCTATTTCTTCGGCCTGTTCTACAAGCGCTCACTGCATAGGTTCTGCTTGGGAGCAGATTCAACTAGGTAATCAAGACGTTATCATTGCGGGTGGAGCAGAAGATGAACATTGGACTCAATCTGGATTATTCGATGCTATGGGTGCGTTATCGACTAGTTTCAACGAAAATCCAACAGAAGCATCAAGGCCTTTTGATGAAAATAGAGATGGGTTTGTAATTTCTGGTGGAGGCGGCATAGTAATTGTTGAAGAGTTGGAACATGCCTTATCAAGAAAAGCGAGAGTATATGCAGAAATTAAAGGTTATTCAGCTACTTCTGATGGAGATGATATGGTTGCACCGTCCGGAGAAGGAGCAAAAAATTGTATGAGAAAATCCTTAGAGATGAGCGGTCTTGACTCTATTGACTATCTTAATGCTCATGGAACATCTACTCCTGCTGGAGACCCAATTGAACTTAATGCAATTAAATCTGTATTTAAAGATGATATTCCCATAGTAAGCTCAACAAAATCCTTAACAGGCCACACTTTAGGAGCTGCAGGTGTACAAGAATGTATTTATAGCATACTTATGATGAATGAAAATTTCATTGCAGGTAATAAAAATTTAGTTAATCCTATTCCTGAAGCTGACGGTATAAATATCCCTGATAAATCTCTAGAAAAAGAATTTAGTTCCTTCATGAGTAATAGTTTTGGATTTGGCGGAACTAATGTAAGTTTAGTTCTTTCAAAATATGAATATTAAAAAGGAATATCTTCGTCGTCCCAAGGTACGTTTTCTTCTTGAGAATTTTGAGGAGTTTGATTAAATTCTGAGTCTTGACTCTGTTGACTCAACTCACCTTTCGGAGTGAGCATCTGCATTTCTCTCGCAACAACCTCAGTCCTATATTTCTTTTCTCCAGTATTTTTATCTTCCCAGCTGCTAGTTCTCAATTGTCCTTCTACATAAATTTTTGATCCTTTTTTTAGATATTGTTCAACAATTTCTGCAAGACGGTTAAAAAAAACAATTTTATGCCACTCAGTTTGTTCAACCATTTCTCCAGAATTTTTGTCTTTCCAGCTATTGGATGTAGCAATGGATACATTTGCTATTGGGACGCCAGCGGCTGTATATCTGACCTCAGGATCCTGTCCTAAATTTCCAAGTAATATAACCTTATTTATTCCGCTTTGAGCCATAATTGTTATCTGATAAGTTAGTCTAATCTAAAAGAAAAATTAAATAAATGAAATTTATCCAAGTAAAAGGTGCAAAGCAGCATAATCTTAAGAATATTGATTTAGATATACCTAGAGATAAATTGACTGTAATAACTGGTTTGTCTGGATCTGGTAAATCATCACTTGCTTTTGATACTTTATATGCTGAAGGACAAAGGAGATATGTAGAGTCTCTATCTGCATACGCAAGACAATTTCTTTCTGTTATGGATAAGCCAGAAGTTGATACGATTGAGGGATTGTCACCTGCTATATCTATTGAACAAAAATCAACTTCCCATAATCCTAGATCAACAGTTGGAACTGTAACGGAAATCTATGATTATCTGAGATTGCTATATGCGAGAGCAGGTACACCAAAATGCTTAGAACATAATATTTCTCTTGAGGGCCAAACAATTGATCAGATAGGCAAAAAAATTGAAAGAAATTTCAATAAAAAAAGGGTGTTCATTTTGGCCCCTGTAATAAAAGAACAAAAAGGTGAGCACTTAAACTTATTCAACGATTTACAAATGAAAGGATATGTAAGAGTAACTATAAATGGAGTGGTCTATGATTTGAGCGATCAAATTAAGCTTGATAAAAACAAAAAACATTCAATATCAATAGTTGTTGATAGACTTACAGTAGATCCAAAAAATAACAGTCGCCTTATTCAATCTCTCGAAACTTGTGTTTCTGAGTCCAATGGTTTGATAGAAATTCAAAACATGGACGATGAAAAAGGCTTTGATGCATTTTCAACAAAAATGGCATGTCCTAAATGCGGTTTTAGTATTCAAGAATTAGAGCCAAGGTTATTTTCTTTCAATAGTCCTTCGGGAGCTTGTCCATCTTGTGATGGCTTGGGATATAAATCAACAATTGATCTTTCAAAATTAATTATTAGACCAGAACTAAGTCTTAATCAAGGAGCTATTAAAGACTGGGATGCTAGTCACACGTATCATAATAGATACCTTTTAAATCGAGTTAGTCAAACTTTTGGGTTTTCTCTTGATACTCCTTTTGAAGATTTGTTGGAAAAAGAAAAAAATATTATTCTTTATGGAAGTGCTGATGAAGTTGATTTTAGTTATGTTTCCAAGAGAGGTTACAAAAGAGAAATATTTAAGCCTTTTGAAGGAATTGTCAAAAATATTGAAAGAAGGCTTGGAGATACAGACTCAAATTTTAGACGAGAATATTATGCAAAATTCATGACTAACACTTTGTGTGATGAATGTGTTGGGACCAGATTAAATTTAGAAGCAAGAAGTGTATTTATAAACAAATATTCTCTCCCAGAAATTGTTGGTATGACAATTGGGGATGCTCTTGTTTTTTTTAAAAAACTATCACTAACAGGTGTTAAAGGGGAAATAGCAGTCAAAATAATTAAGGAAATCAAAGAACGTTTGACTTTCCTTTCTGATGTTGGACTTAACTATCTCACTCTTTCCAGGAGTGCCGAAACCTTAAGTGGAGGTGAAGCACAAAGAATAAGGCTTGCATCGCAAATTGGTGCTGGATTAGTGGGAGTAACCTACATTCTTGATGAACCGTCTATAGGTTTACATCAAAGAGATAATAAAAAACTTTTATCTACTCTTAAAAGGCTAAAAGAGTTGGGTAATACAGTAATAGTTGTAGAACATGACCAGGAAACAATAGAAGAAGCAGACCATATTATTGATATAGGGCCTAAAGCAGGCATTCATGGCGGAGAAATTTGTTTTTCTGGAAATATAGAGTCTCTTAAAAAAGCTAAAAATTCTCTTACTTCTCAATATATTTTTGGAAAAAAAAGAATTCAAATAGAAAAAAAGAAACAAATTGTAGATAAAGGAAAAATTAAATTATCAGGTTGTTCAGGAAATAATCTAAAAAATGTAGATTTGGAAATTCCACTTGGAAATATTATTTCTATTACTGGGGTCTCTGGTTCTGGAAAATCTACCCTGATAAATCAAACGCTTTATCCAGCACTTTCAAATATTCTAAGTAAAAGTTCCATGAAAACTGAGGCTTTTGAAACGATAGAAGGTACAGAACTTATCGATAAAGTTATTGAAATAAGTCAGAGTCCTATTGGTAGAACTCCTCGATCTAATCCAGTTACTTATACGGGTATCTTTACACCGATTAGAGAACTATTTGCAGGAACACAAGAAGCAAGAGCAAAGGGATATAAACCTGGAAGGTTTAGCTTTAATGTCAGAGGAGGAAGATGTGAGGCTTGTGAGGGAGATGGGATGATAAAAGTAGAAATGCATTTTCTTCCAGATGTTTATGTTAAATGTGATGTTTGTAATGGAAAAAGATACAATAACGAAACTTTGACAGTCAAATATAAGGGTAAAAATATTTCTGAAGTTTTAAACATGACTGTTGAACAAGCAACTATATTTTTTGAAGCCGTTCCAAAAATCAAAAAAAAACTTGATACTTTAAATCAAGTAGGCCTTGGCTATTTGAGATTAGGTCAGCCTGCTACTACTTTATCTGGAGGAGAAGCTCAAAGAGTTAAACTAGCTAAAGAGCTTTCTAAAACCTCTACAGGAAAAACTATCTACTTATTGGATGAACCTACAACCGGTTTACATTTTCATGACGTTCAACTTCTCATGGATGTTTTGCACAAACTTAATTCTCAAGGAAATACAATCGTGGTCATTGAACATAATCTAGATGTCATAAAAAATTCTGATTGGATTATTGATATTGGTCCTGAGGGTGGAAATGATGGGGGAGAGATAGTTGCTGCTGGAAATACTAGCCATTTGGCTAAATGCAAAAAGTCATATACCGGGAGATTTTTATAAATTGCTTTAAAGAATTTTAAACTAGGCTTTTTCAGGCTCAGCGTTAGTTTCTATATTTGTTTCGTTTTCTATAGACCTATCGACTAGCTCAATATAGGCTACCGAAGCAGCATCTCCTTTCCTGAAACCAATCTTTATAATTCTCGAATAACCACCTGGCCTTTCTTTAAATCTTGGGCCTAAATCAGAAAAGAGTTTTCCAACCGCAGATTTATTTCTTAACTTTGAAAATGCAATTCTTCTATTACTTAAAGTATCATTTTTCGCAAGTGTTATAAGAGGTTCTACAAAAGATCTTAATTCTTTAGCTTTGGGCAATGTAGTTTTTATCCCTTCGTGTTCAATAAGTGAGATCGCTAGGGATTGGAATAAAGCCTTTCTTCTAGAGCTATTTCTTCCTAAGGTTCTGCCTCTTTTTAAATTACTCATTAACTTTCTATATTTGACGGCGGCCAATTATCTAACTCTAACCCTAGAGATAACCCTCTGGCAGCCAATACGTCCTTGATCTCATTCAATGATTTTCTACCAAGATTTGGGGTCTTTAATAGATCAGTCTCTTTTCTTGTAACAAGGTCGCCAATGTAATAAATTTTTTCTACTTTTAAGCAATTTGCTGACCTAACTGTAAGTTCTAATTCATCAACAGGTCTTAGCATGATTGGATCAACTGGAGGAATTTCTTCTTCCTCTTCTTCTTCGGTTTCAAATCCTAATTCAGCAAACGCAATGAGTTGTCTTTGTAAAATAGTTGCAGCTAATCTTAAAATTTCTTCTGGATCAATTGTTCCATTCGTATGAACATCTAGAATAAGTTTGTCTAAATCTGTTCTGTCATCTACTCTAGTACTTTCGACTTGATATGCCACTTTTTCTATCGGCGAATATGAAGCGTCTAATCTCAATAATCCAACTTCTTTACTTTCTTCTTCTTCAGTAGATGAAATTATCACAGGATCATAACCTCTACCTTTTTGAACTTTGACAGACATTTTTATACTGCCATTATCTGCAAGAGTGGCAATATGATGATTGGAATTTATTAGTTCTACTCCCGCAGGAAGCTCAAAATCATCAGCAATCAATTTTCCAGATCCAGATTTCTCTACAGATAGTTCTGCCTCCTCAACATCCATCATTCTTACTGCGATGCCCTTTAAATTTAACAGGATGTTTATAACATCTTCTGCAACTCCGTCAATTGTGGAAAATTCATGTAGTACGCCATCGATTTTTGCTTCCACAACACAAGAACCTGGTATAGAAGATAAAATAATCCTTCTCAAAGCATTGCCTAAAGTATGGCCGAATCCTCTTTCTAAAGGTTCCAAAATAATTTTTGAATGATTAGGATTTACTTCTTCCACAATGATTTCTTTTGGGGTTAGAAAGTCCTTGATAATGTCAAAATTGTCTGTCATATGATCCTCAAATTTAAATTTATTACCTTGAATAGAGCTCTACTATGTAGTTTTCGTTTATTTCGCTACTTAGCAACTCTCTTGTTGGTAAATTTTTAAAAGTACCAGTAAATTTAGATTTATCTACTGATACCCATTCACACTCTTCTCTTTGTTCGCTTAAAGATAAAGCCTGTGAAATTCTTTTTTGTGTCTGAGATTTTTCTACTATAGAAATTTCATCTCCTTCAGTTACTTGATAAGAGGGGATATTTACATTTTTTCCATTTACTAAAACAGATTTATGACTAACAAGTTGTCTTCCCTCAGCTCTTGTTGATGCAAATCCAAGTCTATAAACGACATTATCAAGCCTTGTCTCTAAAAAAATAAGGAGATTGGTACCTGTTTCACCTTTTTGGCGAGCTGCTCTCTTATAATAATTTCTGAATTGTTTTTCTAATACGCCGTACATTCTTTTAACTTTCTGCTTTTCCCTTAATTGCATACCATAATCAGATAATCTTCCTCTTTTAAGTCCATGCACACCTGGAGGATTTTCAGACCTCGCCTTGGATTCGTATGATCTATATCCGCTCTTTAACTGAAGATCAGTTCCTTCTCTTCTAGATAGCTTAATTTTTGGTCCTCTATATCTAGCCATAACTACACTCTCCTCTTTTTAGGCGGTCTACATCCATTGTGAGGAATAGGCGTGACATCTGAAATCTTTGTTATTTTTAGACCACATCCGTTTAAAGCTCTTACTGCTGACTCTCTGCCTGAACCAGGACCAGAAACTTCAACTTCTACTTCTGATAATCCACGGCTCATAGCTTGTTCGCCAGCTTTTGTTGCAGCTATTTGAGCAGCAAAAGGAGTGCTTTTTCTGGACCCTTTAAATCCATTTGCTCCTGCGCTTGACCAAGAAATCGTATCTCCTTTTTTGTCGGTGATATTAATAATCGTATTATTAAAAGTTGCAAGTATATGAGCTATGCCTTCACTTGCAACAGACTTGTTAGATTTAATTTTTTTTCCTTTTTCTTTTACCATTTTTATCTTCTAATTGGTTTTCTAGG
>Ga0209433_10000718_pt1 | contig 10189 bp, 7 predicted proteins | sample METZYME_5_50m_FD_187552 | JGI IMG/M metagenome (GOLD analysis project Ga0209433, IMG submission 187552) | Marine microbial communities from oxygen minimum zone in mesopelagic equatorial Pacific - METZYME_5_50m (SPAdes) (version 2) | ecosystem: Environmental > Aquatic > Marine > Oceanic | place...
CCCTCACGGTATAAAACAAAAAATAACGAGAAAAAAACAATTGAACTTCCTGTATCATTTTGAAAAATTATAATTAATATCGGAATAAGTATAATAAGAAATAATTTAAGTTGATCAATGGTATTTTTTAAATCAGTTTGAAAATCAGAAATGTATTTGGAAACAGCTAAAGCAACAGTTATCTTAACAAACTCACTCGGTTGAAGATTAAAGCCACCAAAAGAAAACCATGACAATGCACCATTTACTCTTTTTCCAAAAAAGAATAAACAAATTAAAACTACAATTGAAATAATATAAAAAATACTTGAAAATCTTTCATAAAATTTTACATCAATTAATATAGCTATGAACCCAGCAAAAAGTGAAATTAAGGCATAAAAAAACTGTTTTCCATAAAGAGTTGAAAAATCAAAAATATTTATTTCCTCCCCTGAAATACTTGAGGATAAAATATTTCCAATTCCAAATCCCAACAATAAAAAATACACCAAGATTATTATCCAGTCTAGTCTAATTATATTTTTCCTTTGAAGAATCACAAACTATTAATTTTAAATGGTTTATTGGAGTAAGGTTTTTTATATTCATCTTCTAAACTTTTATTAATAACAAGATTTTCAATCCTGCTATTTGTAATCTCTCTTTTTAAATATTTTTCAATCATAAGGCTTGAAATTCTTCCCGCCCATGTTGAACCATAGTATCCATTTTCAACTAAAACAGCAATGGCAATTTGTGGTTTATTTTTTGGAGCGTATGCAACAAAAATAGAATGATCTGTAAGTTGGGTTTTATTGCCGTTTATTTTTGTGAAATTTTCAGCAGTTCCAGATTTACCACAAATTTCAATTCCAGGAATATTTAAAAGTTTTCCCGTTCCACTCTTGTAAACATCCGAAAGACCCTCTTCTATAATGTCAAAATATTTTTTTTCAATATTAATTATATTTTTCTTCGAAAACCTTTTAGGTATTGTGTCACCCTCAATATTTTTTATTATGTGAGGAGTATAGTAGTATCCTTTATTTGCAACTGCTGCAATCATATTTGCAAGTTGGATTGGTGTTACAAGAATTTCACCCTGTCCAATAGAATTTGAAAGATTAGTTGTTGGACCCCATCTAAAATCAGGGTACCACCTATTATAAAACTCAGATGTCGGTATCATGCCTTTTTTTCCAATAGGTAAATCATTATTTAGATAATTTCCTAAGCCAAAACTTTTTACGTCTTCACTCCAAAAATCAAAGTTTTCAGAAATATTATTATTCTTAGTTATTGTTTTTCTATAGGCATCGGCAAAGTATGAATTACAAGATTCAGAAATAGCATTATATATATTTCTATATCCTCCACCACAATGACATTTCATGGATTTCTTATTTCTACCATATATATATTTTCCTCCACAAAATATGGTGCTTTTTTCGTTAATTGCATTTTCCTTAAGTGCAATCAACCCAACAATAACTTTAAAAGGAGACCCAGCAGGAAATGTTGAAAGTAGACCTTTGTCAATAAGTGGTCTGTAGATGCTGTCATTGTAAAGCTCAAAATAATTCTTGGATCTATCTCGTCCAACTAGTAAATTGGGATTATAGGATGGGGCTGAAACCAATGTTAATAATTCACCTGAGTTTGGTTCTATTGCAACAATCGCCCCTTTTTTATTTGTCATTAAAAGCTCACCATATTCCTGTAGCTCAGAATCAATTGTAATTGTTAAATCATTGCCAGCTATTGAAGTTTTATCATTAATTCCATCATTATAACTTCCTATATCTCTGTTAAATCTGTCTTTTTGAATAAATTTTATTCCTTTTTCTCCTCTTAAATATTTCTCGTATGATAATTCTACCCCTTGCTTACCAATTATATCACCCTGTGAGTAGTAGTCGTCTTTTTCTAGATTTGAGCGATTTACTTCGGCTACATAACCCAAAACATTAGCCCCAATTTTTGTATTATATTGTCGTAAATTTCTTTTTTGTATGTAAAACCCTTCAAATTTTCTAATTTTTTCTGCAAGAAACCCATAGTCCTCTTTTGAAAGGTGAGCTAAAAAAACAGATGGAATACGTCTCGAGTATCGACTTGTTTTTTCAATCTTATTATCAAAATATTCTTTTGATATTTTAAGTAATCTACAAAACTCTAAGGTATCGACTTTTTTTACAAGACCAGGAATTATCATTACATCGTATGATGGTTGATTGGATACAAGAAGGTTATTATTTCTGTCATATATATAACCTCTTTTTGGGTAAGTAAAAACTTTTCTAATAGCATTATCTTCGTAAATTGAGTACGGTTCTGAGGCATAAACCTGTAGATAAAAAAGTCTTAAAATGAATATCAACGACGTTGAGATTACAATCAGAAATAAAAGAAACTTTCTCATTTAGCCCTATGAATTAGAAGTTCATACAGAATATATATTCCAATGAAAGTAGATATTAAAACTTCAAAGGTGTTTTTAAATATTAATGATATCTTAGAAATATCAAATATTTCCAAACTGAATAAAATAAAGTGATGAATCAAAATGATTGAAATTAAGTAAAATAAATTTTGCTTTAATTCAATCGACTTAAATTTCACCACCTGATGTTCGTAGGCCATTCCAAAGAATAGCTTTAAGAGGTATGGTCTGAAAAATGCAATTGTCAATGTTGCTGCTGCATGAATTGCATGAGTATCTGAGAAAATATCAATTATAAATCCATAGATAAATGCACAAAAAATAAATAATGTTCTATTATTCTTTAATGGAAAATAGGCAATAAAATATATATATATTAAAGGATTAATTGAGCCCAAAAAATTAATATTATTAAAAAATAAAGCTTGTCCAAAAATTAATATTAGTGCTAAAAATATATTAGAAATTAAATTATTCATCCAATGAATTTATTTCTTTTAAGTTATTATTTTTTAAGACATACAGGTTTTCAATATTTCTCATATCTGTAGCTAAATTTATCTGTAATTCAAGATAGTTTTCTGAGTTATCTAATTTAAATGACTCAACGTAACCGATTAAAATACCTTTTGGAAAAATCAAAGAATTACCGCCAGTTACTATCGTATCTCCAATCGAAACATTTGCTTGTTTTGGAACGTCGCTTAGTTGAACTCTATTAATGTTCATTCCATCCCATGATAAAACTCCAAAGTAATTCGATTTTTTAAGCTTAGCATTTAATAAAAATTTAGTATTTAATATTGAAATAAATCTGGAATAATTTGGCGAGATTTTGTCAATAATACCAACTACCCCTTTGGATGAAATTACTCCATTGTCAATTTCTATACTGTCATTTCTACCTACATCAATTGTCACAAAGTTATTTGAGAATGAATAGCTGTTTTTTATTACTGAGGCTGAGGTTACATTGTAACTAATTTTATCTTTTCTTCCCGTCAAATTTATATTTTTAGGGTTGTATAACAAATACCTCAATTTTCTGTTTTCCTCGAGAAGTAATTGATTTTGATATTCTAAATTAAAGTACTTTGAAATGGTAAGCTTAGTCTTATATAGAGATGAAAATAAAGAATTGCTAGAGTTTAAAAATTTACTTTTATTATACTCATTGTAGCTAATATTAATTGAAAGGCAAATGGTAAGCAACGAGAGAAATAAAATAAAATCCTTATTTCTGATTAAGAAATAAATAATTCGTTGCATATTATTCTATCTATTTTATAAGCACACTCTTATACTTTGGAATATTTTTGAGCACAATACCAGTACCTCTAACAACCGCCCTAAGCGGATCTTCAGCAATATAAACAGGTAAATCCGTTTTTTTTGAGAGCCTTTTATCTAGCCCTCTAAGCATTGAGCCACCTCCTGCCAAATACATCCCTGTGTTATAAATATCAGCAGCAAGCTCTGGTGGAGTTTTCGATAAAGTTTCCATCACAGAGTCTTCAACTCTTAGAATTGATTTTTCAAGTGCCTTAACTATTTCTCTATATGAAATTTCAATCTGCTTTGGTTTTCCAGTTAATAAATCACGTCCTTGAACACTCATTTCATCTGGTGGATCATCTAAATCTTCAGTGGCTGCCCCAATTTGAATTTTTATTTTTTCTGCGGTTCTATCACCAACATATAGATTATGTTGAGTTCTCATATAGTAAATAATATCATTCGTGAATACATCACCGGCGACTTTTAAGGACTGATCACATACAATACCACCAAGTGCTATAACAGCAATTTCAGTAGTACCACCCCCAATATCAATAATCATATTACCTTTTGGTTGCATTATATCCACACCAATTCCAATTGCTGCAGCCATTGGCTCATGTATTAAATAAACCTCTTTGCCATTAACCCTTTCCGCGGATTCTTTTACTGCCCTCATTTCAACTTCGGTAATTCCTGATGGAATACAAATAACCATTATTAGTGATGGGGAAAATATTTTATTTTTTAGTGTAGGTATGCTTTTAATAAACAAATTTATCATTTGTTCAGAAGCATCAAAATCAGCAATTACACCATCTTTTAAAGGCCTAATAGTCTTTATGTTTTCGTGCGTTTTACCTTGCATAAGATTTGCTTCATTACCAACTGCAATAATTTTACCCGAAATTCTATCCTTTGCAACAATGGAGGGGCTGTCAACCACAACTTTATCATTATGGATTATTAGGGTATTAGCAGTTCCTAAATCGATTGCAATTTCTTCTGTTAAAAAATCAAAAAATCCCATAGGGTTAAAAGAAAAAAAATATAGTTAGTATTACTAAGGCCTGTTGTGTAAATCTATGAATAAAAAAACAATAAATCAATATCAATGTTTAAAATGTCTAACGCCTGTAAAAACCATTGCTAAATTGTTATTATTGCAATATTCAATACTTAAATTATCTTTAATTGATCCACCTGGCTGAATAATAGATTTTATGCCTTTTTTATGAGCTATTTCTACACAATCAGGGAAAGGGAAGAAAGCATCGCTAGCCATGCATGCATCATTAAGATCAAAACCAAACTTTTCAGCTTTTTCAATAGCTTGATTTAATGCATCAATACGACTTGTTTGACCAGTGCCAGATGCAAGTAGTTGTTTATTTTTAACTAGCACGATTGTATTGGACTTGGTATTTTTAGAAATTTTAGAAGCAAATAATAAATCTTCAATTTGTTTATCATTAGGTTTAATATCGGTTGGATAACTTAACATTTTCTTTGAGTCAGTGATATTATCAATAGTTTGAATCAAGGAACCATTTAGGCAAGTTCTTATTAGTCTATCTTTTTGTGGATATGTGTTTAACTTAAGGATAATTCTATTTTTCTTTCCTTTTAGAATTTGCAATGCTTCATCATCAAAATTCGGAGATATAACAACCTCACAAAATAAGGAATTGATAGATTCAGCAGCTTCCCTGTTTATTACAGAATTTGAAATTAGTATGCCTCCGAATGCTGAAACTGGGTCAGCAGCCAAAGCACAATCGTAAGCTTCCTTAATATTATTTCTGATTGAAATTCCACATGCATTATTGTGTTTCAAAATTGCAAAAGTTGGTTTATCCTCTTTAAATTCAAACATTAGATCTACTGCAGCGTCGATATCTAACAAATTATTATAGCTAAGTTCTTTGCCGTGAAGTTTTGTAAAAATCTCATTTATTTTTCCCGAAAAAATTCCATCTTGATGAGGATTTTCACCATACCTTAAGTTGAAATTTTCATTTATATTAAAATAATTAAATATAGACGTGTCATAGCTCGAGGAAGTTTCAAAAGCACTTTTAGCAAATTGTTTTCTTTCCTCTAAATTAAAAACACCATTGTTTTTGAGAAATAATTCCAAAAATGGCTCATAATCCTTGACAGTCGATACACAAACAACATTTCTGAAGTTTTTGGCTGCGGCTCTGATAAGAGCAATACCACCTATATCAATTTTTTCGATAATTTCTGTTTCATTACCACCATTTTTGACAGTTTCTGAAAACGGATATAAGTCGACAATCACCATATCTATGGAAGGAATTTTAAATTTCTCCTTTTCTTCAATATCATTTTCATTATTTCTTCTGTAAAGAATCCCACCAAATATTTTGGGGTGTAAGGTTTTTACCCTCCCACCAAAAATGGACGGGTAATCTGTAATATTTTCGACTTCAATAACATCATATCCAAGTTCAGAAATATATTTATGGGTACCACCTGTTGAATAAAGCTTAACTTTATTTTTTACAAGTTCTTCGACAATTGGTTTTAGCCCTTGCTTTGAAAAAACAGATATTAGAGCAGATTTAATTTCTATTTCATTCATATTCTCAAAAATAATTAAATTGATACATCATTTATCTTTATTTTTGTCTAAAGAATTCAATTTTGTTAACAATATGCACAAAAGATTATTGCTTCTATTTTCTTTATTATTTTTTTCTAATTATGTTATTGCACAGCAAATAAAAGGTAAGATTTTAGAATTAATTGATAACAAGGAGATACCAATTATCGGTGCAAATATTTTTTGGATTGACAATTCAGGTGGAACAATTTCTGACACTGAGGGAAATTTTATTTTATCTAATCCTGATAATTTAGAAACCTATATAGTCAGTTATGTGGGTTATCAAAATGATACATTAAGTGTTAGCTCTTCAGACCCTAAGATTTTCTTATTATCAGATACTGCATTGGATGAAGTTTCTCTGCAATACAACTCAAAATCATCTTCGGTTTCTCTTTTAAGCTCAGCAAATATTATAAATATTTCATCTGAAGAATTATTAAAAGCTGCGTGCTGTAATCTCGCTGAAAGTTTTGAAACAACTCCCTCGATTGATGTTAACTTTTCTGATGCCATTTCGGGAAGAAAACAAATAAATATGCTTGGTCTTAGTAGCCCTAATATATTAATGTCTATTGAAAATATTCCTTCAATCAGAGGAACACTTCAGTCTTATGGACTAACCTATATTCCCGGAACTTGGATCGAAAGTTTACAGGTTGCAAAAGGGTCAGGAAGTGTAGTAAACGGATATGAAAGTATTTCTGGGCAAATTAATGCCGAGCTTAGAAAGCCATTAACAGACGATAAATTTTTTTTAAATCTATTTGCTAATGCAATGGAGCGATTGGAATTAAATGCTCATTACACGACCAACCTAAATAATAAGCTTGATCATGGACTTTACTTTCACGCTAATAAAAAAGATACTAGCGCGGATAACAATAACGATGGATTTAAAGATAGTCCTACTGGAAAGCAGTTGAATATTCTTAACAGGTTTCAATATACAAACCTTGAAAAGGGTTTGGTAGGTTTTTTTGATTTCAATTATGTTTTTGATGAGAGAGTTTATGGTGAAAATGAATATATTGATGGGGTAATTTTTCCTGAAAATCAGAATTATTGGGGAGGAAAAACCGATTCAGAAATTTTAAAGACAAATTTAAAATTTGGATATGTAGATCCGCTTATCACTTACAGGTCTTTAGGACTTCAATTTGCATACACTGGAATTGACATGGGTTCATCTTTTGGCAATAGAAACCATGATACTAAACAAACAAGTATCTACTCAAACCTCGTGTATAATTCCATTATTGGTGATACAAGAAGTAAAATTAAAGCCGGTATTTCACTGACATATGATGAGTATGAAGAGTTCATATTCAATAATAATCTTAATATTAATAATTTTGATATTTCTAGAACTGAAAGGTCAATTGGTGCATATTTTGAATATAACTATGATGATTTAGATAATATAAATTTATCAGCTGGTTTAAGATTTGACAATCACAATAAAATCGGAAATTTTATTTCACCTAGATTTCACATGAAATATAGGGCACTTCCAAAGTCCACCCTCAAATTTTCTTTTGGTAAAGCAACCCGTGTGGCAAATATTTTTTCTGAAACCCAAAAATTATTTTACAGTTCAAGAGAAATTATTTTCACAGAAAATTCAATGTCTACGAATTTTTCTTCCATGAAAGCTGATCAAGCTTGGAATTATGGATTATCAATAATAAATAGTTTTAAATTATTTGGTAGAGATTCTCAATTTATTCTGGACTACTATGTCACTGATTTTCAAAATAAAGTTGTAGCGGACTGGGAAACACCATCACAAATTAATTTTTATAATTTGACAGGTAAAAGCTTTTCAAATAGTTTTCAGGCACAACTTACATATACATTTTCAAGTTCTATTGATTTACTATTTGCTTATAAAAATACCGTCGCCGAAACAGATTATATTTCACATGGACGATTAAAAAATCCTTTAACCCCCTCGGACAGATTATTTTTTAATCTATCATATAATGGGCCCATGAACGAAAACGGTAGGAGTTGGAAATATGATTTTACATTCAATCATATTGGAGAACAGCGAATACCATCTACCCAAGACAATCCACAGCAGTACAGGCTTCCCAGTATTTCAGAAAGATTAAATTTAATCAACACCCAGATAACCAGAGTTTTTGGTGAATCTTTTCAGTTGTATCTAGGTGTTGAAAATTTAACAAATTACAAACAACGAAATCCAATTATTGCGTCAGATGATCCATTTGGAGATTATTTTGATGCAACATATGTATATGGTCCAATTTTTGGTAGAATGACATATGTTGGTTTAAGATATTATATTAAGTAAATTTAAAGGCTATGAAATTAAATATATTCTTATCATTAATGCTTTTGTTCTCATTTAAAAGTATTTCACAGACTAAATCTACAGTAATTATTGTTGATGGAGTTTGTATGATGTGTGAAAATAGAATTGAAAAACAAGCAATTGATAAAAAAGGAATAAAATTAGCAGATTGGAATCTTGAGAATAGAACTTTGAAGTTAGTTTACAATGAAAAACACATCTCAGTTGATGAGATTCACAAATTTATTGCATCCATTGGCCATGATACAAAAAAGGAAATAGCATCTGATGAAGCTTACAGCCTTTTGGACCCATGCTGCAAGTATCGTGATTTGCAGGTTGTAAGAGATCACGGTCTGGATAGAAAACCGATAAACTCCCGCAATAAAAAAGAGTAATAAAATTAATCATTACCCTTTTTAATATATTAAGAAATATTTAGAATCTACATCATTCCTGGCATTCCACCCCCACCCATTGGCGGCATTGGAGCAGGTGATTCCTCTTTGATATCAACAACGGCACATTCCGTTGTTAAAATCATACCGGCAACAGATGCAGCATTTTCTAGAGCAATCCGAGTTACTTTTTTTGGATCGATAATTCCTGCTTTCAGCATATCCACATATTCTTCATTTTTGGCATCGTATCCAATGCTGTCTTTACTTTCCAAAACCTTTGAAATCACGATACTACCTTCACCACCAGCATTTTCAACGATTGTTCTAATTGGAGCCTCAATAGCCTTTTCAACAATCTGAATTCCTGTTTTTTCATCAGCATTTTCAGCCTTAAGCTTGGTTAACTTTTCCTTAGTTCTTACTAGAGCAACTCCACCACCAGCTACAATTCCTTCTTCCACTGCAGCTCTTGTGGCATGAAGTGCATCATCAACTCTATCTTTCTTTTCCTTCATTTCAACTTCACTAGCTGCTCCAACATAAAGAACAGCAACACCGCCTGCTAGTTTAGCTAATCTTTCTTGCAATTTCTCTCTGTCATAATCACTAGTTGTAGTTTCAATTTGGGCTTTGATTTGATTTACTCTTGCTTTGATCTCTGTAGCTTTTCCAGATCCATTAACTATGGTTGTATTATCCTTGTCAATGGTAATGGTTTCTGCTGTACCCAACATAGATAAATCAGCATTTTCTAATGAAAATCCTCTTTCTTCAGAAACAACTGTTCCACCCGTCAATATTGCAATATCTTCAAGCATCGCTTTTCTTCGATCACCAAAACCAGGAGCCTTAACTGCAGCAATTTTTAATCCGCCTCTTAATTTGTTTACCACTAGTGTTGCTAAAGCTTGTCCTTCAACATCCTCAGCGATAATTAAAAGTGATCTGCCTGATTGTGAAACCGGTTCTAAAATTGGTAGAATCTCCTGTAGATTTGATATTTTTTTATCAAATAATAAAATATATGGATTTTCTAATTCAGTAATCATTTTATCTGCATTAGTAACGAAATATGGTGATAAATATCCCCTGTCAAATTGCATACCCTCAACAACATCAACATAAGTGTCCGT
>Ga0209433_10000719_pt1 | contig 10185 bp, 8 predicted proteins | sample METZYME_5_50m_FD_187552 | JGI IMG/M metagenome (GOLD analysis project Ga0209433, IMG submission 187552) | Marine microbial communities from oxygen minimum zone in mesopelagic equatorial Pacific - METZYME_5_50m (SPAdes) (version 2) | ecosystem: Environmental > Aquatic > Marine > Oceanic | place...
GCTACCTCAATAATTCAAAAAGTTGGGAAATATGTTGGTAGAAAAGTAGGTCCCGGAAATTTACTTTTGGATGGAAGATTACCTGATGGAAGTCGTGTAAATGCTACAATTCCGCCGGTTTCTCCGAACGGCCCTACAATGACAATAAGAAAGCAAATGAATGATCCACTAACAGTTGTCAATTTAATGAAATTCGGAACCATGTCTCCAAGACTAGCCTCACTATTATGGATGTTTGCTGACGGAATGGGTTCTGCTCCATCCAATATTTTGGTTGCAGGCGGTACAGGTTCCGGTAAAACTACAACTTTGAATGTATTGGGATTATTTATTCCCTCAAAAGATAGATTAATAACAATTGAAGATGTAACTGAAGTTCAATTAAAACATGAACATCATGTCCAACTTGAAACATTTAACTCAACAAAACCTGAAGAACCTGAAGTTGATATGGATTCTTTACTAAAAAATACATTACGTATGAGGCCTGACAGAATAATTGTAGGTGAAGTAAGAGGGCCTGAGGCTAAAACTCTCTTCACAGCAATGAATACTGGTCACGACGGATGTTTTGGTACCGTTCATGCGAATACTGCGCAAGAGACGGTATCAAGATTAATCAATCCTCCTATGGAGGTTCCTCCAATAATGATGAATGCTTTACATTTAATCATAATGCAAAGTAGAATAAATGTTAATGGAAAGCAAATTCGAACTATTACAGAAGTATCTGAATTAGCTGGTTTAGAAGGCAGTAAACCAAGGCTAAATACTTTATTCAAATGGAATGGGCAGACTAATCAATTAGAAGAAACAGGGGTACCAAGTAAACTTCGTGAAAAAATATCTAAAGCTGCAGGAGTTGCTCCAAGGCAATTTGATGAAATGGCACAAAACAGACAAAAAATCCTTGAATCTCTAGTTCAAAGGAATATTGACGATATTGATCAAGTTAGTACTGTTGTCCAAAATTATTACGCCAAGATGTAAACAAGATGGTTAGCACTTATTCTGAAGCTGGCGTAGATATAGATGCAAGTGAAAAAGCTACTGAAGCTCTGATTGCTCAAATTAAAGGAGTTAACAGGAAAGGTAACGGGGAAGCAATAAAGTTAGATAATGGATTTGCAGGATTAGTTAAACTCGGAGATGGTGCATTAGCAATGTGTACTGATGGGGTGGGTAGCAAATTATTACTAGCTGAACAAATGGATTCAATTCACACTGTTGGAATTGACTGTGTGGCAATGAATACAAATGATCTAATTTGTGTTGGTGCTGAACCATTAAGTTTTGTTGATTACGTAGCATTAGACAAACCGGATGAGGATTTAATGGCTAAAATTGGAATGGGATTAGCTGAAGGATGCAAACAATCTAATTGTACTTTATCTGGAGGAGAAACTGCAATATTACCTGAATTAGTTCATGGTTTTGATATTGCTGGAACTTCTGTTGGTTATGTTAAACAAGACAAGATTATTGATGGTACAAAAATATCAGAGGGAGATGTTTTGATTGGCCTGAAATCAAGTGGACCACACTCAAACGGATATACTTTGATTCGAAAGTTATTTGATGGAGATAAGGAAATTGGAAAGAAACTTGTTGAACCAACGAGAATTTACGTGAAAGAAGTAATGGCTTTGATTAAGCAAGTAGATGTTCATGGAATAGCTCACATTACTGGAGGAGGACTAGACAATATTAGTCGAATAAATGATAATTTTCAGTATGTAATCGATAATCCTCTACCAGTTCCTTCTATTTTTGATTGGTTACAAGAAAAAGGAAGTGTTGAGGATAAAGAAATGTACCGAACGTTCAATATGGGAATGGGCATGTTAATTATTGTTAGCAAGGATGACGCGGAGAAATCTGTATCAATTCTTGGTGAACATGCGCAGATTGTTGGTTCTGTCAATTCTGGAACAGGCGTAAAACATTCAGCTTTGTAAGTGACTAGTTTTGAGATCTCAAATAATTAAGGGCTGAACCTGCTTTAAACCATTCTACCTGTAATTCATCCATACTGTGGTTACAAACGAAAGTATCCATAGTTCCATCACTGTGCTTTGCTTCTACAGTAACCTTGGAATTTGGGCCTAGTTCCTCAATTCCTTTGATAGTTAATCTATCATTTATCCTCAATAAATCCCAAGAAGACTCGTCAGCAAAAATTAAAGGTAAAACACCTTGCTTCTTCAAATTAGTCTCTGCAATACGTGCCATACTTCTTGCGATGACAACTTTACATCCTAAAAATCTAGGAGACATTGCTGCATGTTCCCTGCTACTTCCTTCACCGTAATTAACATCTGCAATAACTGCCCAAGGCTGATTATTTTCATAATAATTACGTGCGACCTTTGGAATTTTTCCCTTACTGCCATCTAATTGATTGATTGCAGTACCTTGCTCTTCTGTGAATGAATTATGTGCTCCAATGTAACAATTGTCTGAAATATTATCTAAGTGACCTCTAAATTGTAACCAAATTCCTGCTGGAGAAATGTGATCTGTGGTACACTTACCCTTGACTTTAACTAAAATTGGTAAATCCTCCAAATCTTTCTTAGTGGTTGCTACAAATGGCTCCAATAATTGTAATCTTCTACTTTCTGAAGACACATCTAAATCAACCGAACCCGAGTCTTCAGGAGGTGAAATGAAACCTTCCAAGTTAAATTCAAAACCATTTTCTGGTAATTCATCTCCAGTGGGCGGATCAAGTAAAAACTCGCTACCGTCCTCAGCAACTAATTTGTCAGTAATAGGATTGAAATCGAGACTACCTGCTATTGCCATGGCTGTAACTATTTCTGGACTTGTTAGGAAAGATAATGTTTGATGATTGCCGTCATTTCTACCGCTAAAATTACGATTGTAAGAAGATACAATAGAGTTCACATCTCCACTATCAATATCGTCTCTTTTCCATTGACCAATACATGGCCCGCATGCGTTTGCTAATACAGTTCCTCCGATATCATCAAATATTTGCATTTGACCATCTCTCCTGATTGTGTTATCGATGGTATCTGAACCTGGTGTAACCATAAACTGAACTTTTGATTTCAAACCTGCATTTCTAGCCTGTTGTGCAATTGAAGATGCCCTCTCCATATCTTCATAGGAAGAATTAGTACAAGAGCCAATCAAAGCTGCTTGAATATCTGTAGGCCAACCGTTCTCTCTGGCTTCGTTTCCTAATTCAGATACTGGCCTTGCTAAATCTGGAGTATGTGGTCCAACTATTGCCGGAACTAATTCTGATAAATTAATTTCAATAATTCTGTCATAGTACTGGGTAGGATTTGACTCAACTTCTGCATCTGGAACTAGATATTCAGAAAAATCTTTAGCCATATCTGCAACCTCTGATCTATTTGTTGCTCTAAGATAATCATCCATAGAACTATCATAAGGGAAAAGTGAAGTTGTAGCTCCAACTTCGGCACCCATATTACAAATTGTACCTTTACCGGTTGAAGAAATTGTTGAGGCACCTGCACCGAAATATTCTACAATATGGCCTGTTCCTCCTTTAACTGTTAATTCCTCACAAACTTTCAAAATAACGTCTTTAGCAGAAGCCCAGCCAGATAATTCTCCGGTTAAATGAACCCCAATAATTCCTGGCCATTTTATTGTAAAAGGCAAACCAGCCATGACTTCCATTGCATCTGCACCGCCTACACCAATTGCAACCATGCCTAAGCCTCCAGCATTCGGAGTATGAGAATCTGTACCTATCATCATTCCTCCGGGAAAGGCATAATTTTCCAAAACTACTTGGTGAATGATTCCTGCACCTGGCTTCCAAAATCCTAAACCATATTTTGCAGAAGCTGATTTTAGAAATGAGAAAACTTCTGAGCTAACTTCATTGGCGTACTCCAAGTCTTTGTCCTTACCAACTCTAGCTTGAATTAAATGGTCGCAATGTACTGTTGAAGGGACTGCAACTTCCGAACGGCCCGTTAGAGCGAACTGAAGTAATGCCATCTGAGCTGTAGCATCTTGCATTGCAACTCTATCTGGCTGTAGTTCAACGTACGATTTTGTTCTCTTTGGCTCCTCCTTAATTTCAACTAAGTGACTAAAAAGAATTTTTTCAGTTAAAGTTATCGGCCTACCTAATATTTTCCTAGCCTGCTCTATCTTCCCAGGCATCTGCGAATAATAATTACGAATCACACCAAAATCCGACATGTTTTTGATTAAGGAATTGATTATATGATAGTATCGTCATCTTCAATTTTAACGGCCATAGCCCAGAAAATTAAAGCTAGGAACCAAAAGAGAAAAGAACAGGGTAACCTAAGTGAACGTCCGGATGCTGGAACTATGTACTCGTTCTCTCCAAAAAATATGACAATTCCTGCAAATAATGTAAAACCTGATAAGATATAAGACGCAAAACCTGTAAGATCCATTACCAAGAATCCCAGAGTGTTTTCTTAGCCATCTCCATTGAATAAAATGTATTGTAAATTAAAGATTTTTTCCAACCACTTGGGTTGATTTCCTCCCAATCTACCTCGTCACCATCTTTAACTTTTCTCATGCCATATTCAAACGCTCTATTGCCAAGTAATGCAAAGATGCCTCTTCTAGCAATATCTGCTTTTTTCCTTTGATGGAACTGCTTTTTCCATAGTTTATCATAATCTAAGGAATCTGAAATAGCTCTCTGTGCAAGCGCCCCTGACTCTATCGCATAGTTCATTCCAAAACCTCTCCAGGGATCCTGAAAACCAGCGGCTTCTCCTGTATGGTATACTCCATCTTTGATAGCTGTTTTGGGAAAATCTACACCTCCCTGACCTCCAACCGTGCCCGTTGGCTTTGCCCCATCAACTATATTCTTCAAAATCTCACGCTCTTCAACTGCTTTATACAACAGTTTCCTGACTTGTTTGGCATAAGGTTTTGAACAGCAATTCATAATTTTAATAGTGTCATCATCCATAGGAATTACATACAGATACCAACCTCTTGGAGAATATTTTTCATCATGCATATACAAAAATTGATCTCTAGGAAAGTCGGAATTTTCATAATATGCTCCAAACGCAACCATATCTGTGCGCTTAGGACCTGTGGCAAGAATATCTCCAGCTTTAGGCTTCGGTCTTGATTTAAATTTGAACTCTACACCCAAATCTTCAGCTTCTTCTGCAAGGCCTCGTTCTAATGAATTGTCGCCTCCTCGTAATATCAAAGGTAGCGGCTCCTTTAATGAGATAGTAAAATCTCTTTTTTCAGTGGAACATATAAACTTTTTAGCATCCTTAAATGTAAACTTTGGATTTAATCCCCATCTATTTAGATACTCTCTAGCCCCAGCTTCAGAGGACGGAGTATCAGGGCTTTCTTTGAGGAGTACCTGGTAGTTTGGATGGAACTGCATTCCTACTGCTTCTCTTGACTCATGAATTTCAACTTTTTCGCCCCTCTTGGCAAAATTAATGGCGGCTGAAATTCCTGAAAGACCTGCGCCTATTATCCTATGTTTTTTAGAATTATTAGCTTTGGAAGCCATAGTCATTGTAACGAGATTGGCACGGGTCTTAAATTTCTATTGTCCATGTTGAAAACATTTATTAATAACGAATCTATACTGGTTGTGTGTTAGATAAAATTATTAATAAACCAATTCCAGAAGGTGAGAATAATTTTGACATAATCATTGTGGGTGCAGGGCCTGCAGGTTGTGCTGCAGCATGTTATGCAGCTGAAGAAGGATTTAGAGTTTTACTCTTAGAAAAAGATGAATTTCCAAGAGATAAAGTATGTGGAGATGCCGTTGGTGGAAAGGCACTAAAGCATCTGCAAGAACTGAAAATACTAAAAGATTTAGAAAAAATTCCCCATTTTATATTTGATAGCGTTATTTTTAGTAATACCAAAAATGAAAAAGTTAAAATAAGTATTAAAAAAAATGAAGTAAATGGATATGTTATACCAAGAATGGAATTCGATAGGATACTATTCAGGGAAGCTACGAAAAAAGTAGAAGAAAAAAATGGATACGTCATTCAAAACTTTCGAGTTACAGATCTACTGATTGATGCTCAAAATAGAATAAGTGGAATAAAAGGAAAATCAGAATCTGAAAAAAAAGAATTTAATGCTTCGATTGTCATAGGGGCTGGAGGAGTAAACTGTCCGGTCGCAAAAAATGTAATATCTGGAATAAACGGTGAAAATTTCATTGATAGAGAACATTGGAGCACATCTTACAGAGAATATTGGAAAAATGTGGGAGGTGTTAAACATGGAAAAGGTGCTATAGAATTTCATTATGTGGACGGAGTGATTCCTGGGTATTTCTGGATATTTCCAGTAGATGACAAAACATGTAACGTTGGTTTGGGAATTACATTAAAAGATTATAAAGATAAAGAATTAAAATTAAAGGAATTACAAGAATACATTATAAATGAAAAATTTAAAGACAGATTTGTAGGAGCTGAACTTGTTAAAGATAGTGGGAAAGGATGGCAATTGCCTTTGGGTTCTCCAAGAAAAAATAAATTAAAATTACGGAGAATGTTTGGTAACGGGTGCTTACTGGTTGGAGATTCTGGTAGCCTAGTAGATCCATTTACTGGTGAAGGAATAGGAAATGCCCTATTATCATCTAAAATTGCCATAAAGCATTACAAAGCAAATATGGAAAATTTTGACTTAGAATGCGGGAAGAATTATCAAGATGAAATTTGGAATGTACTTGGAAAAGAATTGACTAATTCATATAAGATCCAAAATTACACAAGAAAGAAGTGGTTGATTAACTGGTTTATAGGAAAAGCTCAGAAGAAACCCGCATTACAGAAAATACTATCTGAAAGTTTAACATCTAAAGAGGCTCAACGGCAGTTGACCAGCCCATGGTTACTCTTCAAAAACTTAGTTTTCTAAGGCTGATTTCACCGTGTTAGACATTAACATAACTACAGTCATTGGCCCTACACCTCCTGGAACTGGAGTAATCTGACTTGCGACTTCTCTGACATCATGCGATACGTCTCCAACTAATCCTTCTGAAGTTCTGTTAACTCCTACATCAATAATTACTGCACCAGGTTTTACCATATCCTTAGTAATCATATTAGCTTTTCCAACCGCAGCTACTAAGATATCAGCTTGTTTACAATGCTCATGCAAGGATTTAGTTCTACTATGGCACAATGTAACCGTTGCATCTACTCCTTTCTGAGACAATAGAAGGGACAGCGGCGTGCCAACTATTGTACTGCGACCGACAACAACTACATGTTTGCCCTCAGGATCATTTCCAGATCGATATAATAATTCAATAATTCCTGCAGGAGTGCAAGGAACCATGCCATGAATTCCTTGAACTAACTTTCCTAAATTTTCAGAATGGAAACCATCAACATCATTTTCAGGCTTTATTCTTTCAAGAACTGATTCTAGACTTTTTGGTATAGGGAGTTGAATGATTAAACCGTCTTCAGTCTTATTGAGCTTATCCACTAATTTTTCAAGTTCATTAATATTTATTTCTTTAGACAGATGATGGTGTGTAAGTTTAATTCCAACTCTAGAAGCCGCGTTAGCTTTTGCTTTAATGTAAGAGGCTGAAGCTGGATCATCACCAATTTGAACGACTGAAAGCTTAGGAGGAACTGACATCAAAGAAACTTGACTTGTCAATTCTGTTTCTATCTCTTTTGCTATTTTTTTGCCATCTATTATTTTACTCATTCTAATTCCTCTAATTTGTATAGCTCAACTTCAACTCTCGGACCGTCTCCTTGTGCTGCAATTCTTTTCCTAACTATTAGTTCTGAGATCTGCCCGTCATCGTGATATAAAACACCACTTAGTCCATCTTTAACGGATTTTGCTAAATTATCTGCGTCAGGTCTCTTTGAATGATGCTCTTCAGGCCTAGGAATCTTTACTCTCCATTTACTTTTAGGGCAAGGGAAATAAGCGAAAATTTCCATCCCCAAGGGTCCGTCAAACAATCCTTCAATTCCTGCTTCTTCCCTAGCTCTCTGGGCAATATATGCGATATCTGCCTTGTAAACTTTACTAGGTTTAGGATCTGTTGCAACTACAAATTTCCCCTTACGGTAAAAACGAGGTCGGCCTTGAGCTACCGGTTTTCCAGGAAGTGTAAATTTTATTCGCACAACATGCCATTAAAGGGGGACAAAAGTATCTTTGGATGACCATATGATTTTAATTAGTCGTATCATGGAAAGGATATACAGCAAGACTGACTCCTAAAACAATCTTGAAAACTAAAAATGCGAATTGCCGTTCTATTCGAAGACAGATGCAAACCAAACAGCCCCGCCTTTGAATATTTACAAAAATATGCTGGTTCTTGTGGAGCTGAATGTATCCAAGTAGATGAGAATGATAAGTGTAAAATTCTAGAGGATGCTTGTCCTCCTTGCCTCATGAGAGCAAAAAATTGCCCTGGAGACGCTGTCAAGGTAATTAATCTTCCCGAAGAACTCGAAACAGATATGATCCATAGATATTCGTTAAATGGATTTAGATTGTTTCGACTACCTACTCCGTCAAAAGAGTCTATCATAGGCATCTTAGGACCTAACGGAATGGGAAAATCTACTGCATTCAATATTTTAAACGGAACTATTGTTCCTAATTTAGGAGAATTCGAAGCAAAAGAATGCTCCTGGCATGATGTGATTGAGACATTACCTCGTGGAGAATTAAGAGATTTTTTGACTGAATTAAATGAATCAACTGTTAAAGTAGCACTAAAGCCTCAATATGTGGATCATATCCCAAAAGCCTTCAAAGGAAATGTTGGTAAACTTCTCTCCTCTGTTAATGAGAGAGATTTATACGAAGAAATGATAGAAAAATTTGGACTAGGTCATCTCTTAGAAAGAAATTTGGACCAGTTATCTGGAGGTGAACTTCAGCGGGTTGCAATTTGTGCAACCTTACTAAAGAAAGCTGATGTTTATTTCTTTGATGAACCTTCATCATATCTTGATATTTATGAAAGAATGAGGATTGTACGACTAATTCAAGAATTATCTGAATCTGCAAGAGTTATAGTAATTGAACACGATTTAGCTGTTTTAGATGTAATTGCAGATTTAACTCACATTGTTTACGGAAAAAAAGGTGCTTTTGGAATTTTTACACCCGCTAGAACTACTAGAAAAGCAATTAATGCATATATTGAGGGATATCTACCTGAGCAAAATGTTCGAATAAGAGATAAGCCTATCAAATTTTTAGAACATCCACCACGGACCGGATGGGACGGAATGGGGCTTGTTCAATGGCCAAAATTATCAAAAAAATTAGGTAGTTTTAGCCTTGAAGCAAAAGCAGGTGAATTGCTAAGCGGACAAGTTTTAGGCGTTGTTGGTGCAAATGCTACTGGCAAAACCACATTTGTAAAAATGCTAGCTGGAGATTTAGAACCTGACAAAGGGGAAATAGAAAGCGATATTGCAGTCTCCTATAAACCACAATATATCGACATCCAAGAAGGGATAATTGTTCAAGATTTACTACAATCTGTAGAAGGTTATGACGAGCATACATTTAGTACAGAACTAAATCGTCCTTTGAATTTAGAGCCTCTACTTGAAAGAGAGATGCAAACCTTATCTGGTGGTGAACTGCAACGTGTAGCAGTTGCTGAGTGCTTGTTAAAGGATGCTGATCTGTATTTGCTAGATGAACCATCTGCATATCTTGATGCAAACCAAAGAATGGTCACTGCAAAAACTATAAGGCGATTTATGGAAAATAGAGGAAAATCAGCTCTCATTGTAGATCATGACATTTACTTTATTGATTATATTTCTGATGGAATTTTGTGCTTTGGAGGTGACCCTGGAACAAAAGGAATTGTAGAAGGTCCTTACAAAATGCGAGAAGGTATGAATATCTTTTTAGAGAGAGTAGATGTGACTTTTAGACGAGATAAAAACACACATCGACCTAGAGTCAATAAACCTAATTCAAGACTAGACAGAGAACAAAAAAGTAAGAAAGAATATTATTATTCAAGTTAAGATTACATTTATTTTGAGGCCTCGATAGGCCCTTTGTGATTACAAAGGCTTTGGAGAACGGAGTTCAGATTTATACTAATATAATTTTGAAAAATGCTTTCGCAACTATAGCCGTTTTAAGCTTAATTAC